>ERZ1090862.674-NODE-676-length-15270-cov-6.774236_pt1 | contig 15270 bp, 13 predicted proteins | sample MGYA00478481_ERZ1090862 | MGnify/ENA primary metagenome ERZ1090862 (study PRJEB33644, sample SAMEA5815745) | chicken gut metagenome | biome: Chicken; feature: Gastrointestinal Tract; material: Caecum | place: Ireland | collected 2019-01-01 | study: A study of the... | reverse complement strand
CATCCAGCACCTGAAATACATCGCCTGCTATGAATTTACAGTTGGAAATACCGTTCCTCGCGGCATTTTCTTTTGCCGCCTCCACCGCTTCTTCGACAATCTCCACACCGACCACCTGCTTTGCCACCGGAGCCAGCACCTGACTGATCGTCCCGGTCCCGCTGAAGAGGTCGAACACTGTCATATCGTGGATATCGCCGATGTACTCCCGCACTGTCTCATACAGAACCTCTGCCCCTCTCGTATTGGGCTGAAAGAAGGAAAACGGCGTAATCTTGAACTCCAGTCCAAGCAGCTTTTCATAAAAATAGTCCTGTCCGTAAAGGATGCGCGTCTCATCGCTTTTCACCACGTCTGCGAGCGAATCATTTAAAATATGCAGGATCCCCACGATCTTTCCTTCCAGCTCAAGCTCAAGGAGTTCCTTCACCAGCGGCTCAAGATCATGCTCCTCCTGGGTGGTCGTCACCAGGCTGACCAGGATCTCCCCCGTCGTATCTCCTCTCCTCAGAAGGAGATGGCGCAGGTATCCCACATGCTGCATCTTCTTATAGTAGCTGACATTTCTCCCTTTAAAATACTCCAGCACACAGACAAGGATCCGGTTCATATCCTCATGCACCAGACGGCAGTCCGCCGCAGTCAGGACGTCATAGGTGCTTCCCTTCTTATGGAGTCCCAACGACAGAGGTCCGTCCTTGTATTCGTCCCCGAAAGAAAACTCCATCTTGTTTCTGTAACCGAACTCCTTCGGACTGGATTTGACTCCTTCGAAGACATACTCTCCCTGTACCGCCTCATCCATGATCCTGCGGATCTGGCCTTCTTTCATCTTCACCTGTTCCTCATAGGGCATGGTCTGATACATGCATCCCCCGCACTCCGGGAAGATACTGCACACCGGCTCCCTGGTCTCCAGCGGGGACTTCTCCAGCACCTCAAGCAGACGACCTTCTGCCTTTCCCTTTTTAAATTTATTGATCACGAACCGGATTTTCTGCCCCGGGATCCCATTCTTCACGATGACGTCCTTATCCTCTTCCGGGATATGCACGATCCCCTTGTTCGGAAAATCCACCCGTTCAATGATTCCTTCATAAACTGTTCCTTTTTTCATCTTTTCCTCCAAATCATCAGACAAATTTCTCACTCGGTGCCGTGTACCTTTGACAAAGTACACGGCACCGGGTAAAAAAGTACACGGCACCTCAACGAATTTTACATGAAAACAGGCAGGGTGCAGTTTCACGCCACATCCTGCCTGTTATTTAATTCATACGACCTTTTCTATACCTGATCATCCTCACTGAAGTAATCGTCGAAATCATCGTCAAAATCGTCCTCGAAGTCTTCCAGATAATCCGGTGTAAAGAAACGGTATACCGCGTATGCGATAGCCGCTACTGCTGCCACTGCTCCGATGATAGCGAGGATCCAGATCACAGTATTTTTCTGCTTCTCTGCTTCGTTCCTATGCAGAAGTTCTGTCAGTTTAGATTCAGCGATCATGTCTTCTATTTTTTTGTTCATATCTACACGTCCTTTCCCCACCCCTCGGGCGGTGGTTACTTTCTGTTATTATACCACTATCATTTTCAGATTACTACTAATTTATGCCAAAATCTTAAGAAAGAACTCTTATGAAACTTTCACCAGTTTTGCAAACATGGCGAACATCTTGCGCACTCCCGCGCTGTCGAATTGAACGGTCACTTCATAGTCCCGGCCACCCTCTTTGATCTCCAGGACAGTGCCTTCGCCAAACTTCACATGCCGTACACGGTCGCCAACTCCGTAGGAAAGTTTCCCTCCTTTTCCCGCCGTGAGCTGACTGCCCTTCTGCAGAGCGGAAAACGGCTGCTTTCCGGCTCCCTTTCCAGTACCGCCGGCCGTTCCTGACGGGCCGGACGCTCTGCCGGAACCATAACCGCCGAACTGAGCTGCAAAGGGCTGCGCCCGAAACGCCTGCTTTGCATGGGAATATGTATTCTGAACAGGGATTTCTGTTTCTTTCTCTATTTTTTTATTCCCGGTATCGATCAGTTCCATCGGGATTTCTTTCACGAAACGGGACAGCTTATTGTACTGAGTCTCTCCCCGGACCATTCTCCTTCTCGCACAGGTCAGGGTCAGTTCCCTCTCAGCCCGGGTGATCCCAACATAACAGAGCCGTCTCTCCTCTTCCAGATCCTCATTGTCATCGGATGTGATGGTCATGTAACTCGGGAAGAGGCCGTCCTCCATCCCTGCAAGATAAACATGAGGGAACTCAAGTCCTTTTGCGCTGTGCAGTGTCATAAGGACTACATAATCCTGATCCTCCTCCAGACTGTCAATGTCCGCGACCAGGGCCACTTCCTCAAGAAAACCGCTTAAGTTCGGCTCTTCGCCTCTGTCCTGGCAGTCTTCTTCATATGCAGCGGCTTTGTTGAGCAGCTCATCAATGTTCTCGATCCTGGACTCCGCCTCCACCTTGTCTTCCGCCTCAAGGCTCTCGATATACCCGGTCTTCTCAATGATCTCTCTCAGAAGATCCGTGATGCTCTCCTGCCCCAGTCTTCCCTTAAAATACTCGATCAGAGCGGCAAAAGAATCCAGCTTGGAAGCGCTCCTCCCCACTCCCGGGATCATCTCCGGAGCCAGAAGCGCCTCATAGAACCCGATTCCCCGCTCCGTTGCGGATTCCTGGATCCGGTTGATGGTGGTAAGGCCGATCCCGCGCTTGGGGACATTGATGATCCTCCGCACGGCAAGATCATCCTGCCCGTTGTCCACTGTCTTCAGGTATGCGAGAAGATCCTTGATCTCTCTCCGCGCATAGAAGTTGATTCCACCCACGATCTTGTATGGAATATTCATGGCAATAAACTTCTCCTCAAAAAGACGGGACTGAGCATTGGTTCGGTAGAGGACAGCGTTGTCGTTATAGGACGCCCCCTCCCGGACTTCACGTCTGATATCCTCGGCGATAAATTCCGCTTCATCATAGGCGGTGTCAAACTGCCTCAGATGAACTTTATCCCCCTCCCCGTTGTCTGTCCACAGCGTCTTCTCCTTGCGTCCCTTATTATGACTGATCACGCCGTTTGCCGCGTTCAGGATGTTTCCTGTGGACCGGTAATTCTGCTCCAGCTTGATAACCCGGGCGTCCGGAAATTCATGTTCAAAGTCCAGGATATTGCGGATATTTGCTCCACGGAATTTATAGATGGACTGGTCGTCGTCACCCACCACGCACAGATTCTTGTATTTTCCGGCAAGCAGGCTGACCAGACGGAACTGTACTGTGTTCGTGTCCTGATACTCGTCCACCATAATATAGCGGAAACGCTCCTGATAATACTCCAGCACATCCGGCTGTGTTTCCAGGAGCTGCACGGTCTTTACGAGAAGATCATCAAAATCCAGCGCATTGTTTGACTTTAACTGCGCCTCGTACTCCCGATAGACCTTTGCGATCTTCTGTCTGCCGAAATCCCCGCCTGCGTTCAGTTCGAACTCATCGGGCAGGATCATCTCGTTCTTTGCCGAGGAAATCGTGGAAAGAAGGCTTCTCTCCTTGAACACTTTTGTATCGATATCCACCTTGCGGCATACTTCCCGCATCAGCGTCTTCTGATCATCCGTATCATAGATCGTAAACCGGTTATCATATCCCAGCCGCTCGATAAACCTTCTCAGGATCCGGACGCACATGGAATGAAATGTGCTCACCCAGATACTCTCCGCCCCGAAGTTCACCAGAGAATCCACTCTCTGTCTCATCTCTCCGGCCGCTTTGTTTGTAAATGTGATTGCAAGGATATTCCAGGGATTCACCCCCTTCTCATCGATCAGACAGGCGATACGGTGCGTCAGCACCCTGGTCTTTCCCGATCCCGCTCCCGCCAGGATGAGCAGCGGACCCTCCGTGTGGAACACCGCCTCTTTCTGTGGTTCATTTAATGTATCGTATATGCTCATAACTCTCTCCTGTTCTTTTCAATACCTATCATTATCAGATACCCCTTCCCGATTGTCAACTGAACTTCCGTAAATTTTTTGTCATTTTCTCCCGTTTTGTGGTAATATAGAAAAGTTGGCGTCTGGACTGACGCTTTTTATCTGCTGAGACGAAATAAAAGTAATAATAATAGAAAGGAATCAATCTTATGCTGAAAACAATTGAACAGATCAACAGCGCTGTCAACGGATTTGTCTGGGGTGTCCCTGCCATGGTCTGCATCATCGGTGTGGGACTGCTGCTCAGCTTCCGCACGCGCTTCATTCAGTTCCGGAAATTCGGATATACTTTCAAGATGACCCTTGGACCTCTCTTCCATAAAAAAGAGGCAGCCGAGGGATCCATCACGCCCTTCCAGGCGGTCTGTACCGCGCTTGCGGCGACCGTGGGCACCGGAAATATCGCCGGCGTAGCAGGCGCCATCGCCATCGGCGGTCCGGGCGCGGTCTTCTGGATGTGGATCTCCGCGCTGCTCGGAATGTGCACCAAATTTTCCGAGGTAACGCTCGCGGTACATTTCCGAGAGAAAAACAAACACGGCGACTGGGTCGGCGGTCCCATGTACTATATCAAAAACGGACTGGAACCGAAATGGTGCTGGATGGCTTATGTATTTGCCCTGCTCGGCGTGCTCACCGTATTCGGCACGGGGAACGCCACACAGGTCAATACCATCACCTCCGCCATCAATACTGCGCTCCTCAATTTCCATGTGATCAGTCCGTCCACGGTGCCGGCCTCCAGCCTGATCATCGGGATCGTCATCACGGTGCTGATCGCCATGATTCTTCTGGGCGGTATCAAAAGGATCGGGCGAGTTGCAGAGATGCTCGTGCCGTTCATGGCCCTTCTCTATGTGATCCTGGCTCTGGGAGTCATCGTGCTGAACATAGAGAACGTCCCCGCTGTATTTGCCTCCATCTTCAAAGGAGCCTTCACTCCCTCCTCCGTCACGGGAGGCGTGGTCGGAAGCTTTTTCCTGAGCATGCAGAAAGGAGTTGCAAGAGGGATCTTCTCCAACGAAGCCGGGCTGGGAACAGGTTCCATCGCCCACGCCACCGCTGACACAGATTCCCCGGTCAAGCAGGGCTTCTTCGGAATCTTCGAGGTGTTCATGGACACCATCATCATCTGTACCATGACCGCCCTGGTCATCCTCTGCAGCGGGATTCCGGTCAACTATGGCGTCGATGCGGGAGCAGAGCTGACGATCACCGGATTTACATACACTTACGGAAACTGGGTTTCCATTTTCACTGCGGTGGCACTCTGCTGCTTTGCCTTTACCACGATCCTTGGATGGGGACTTTACGGGACGCGCTGTATCGAGTTTCTCTTCGGATCCTGGATCAACCGGCCGTTCATGGTCGTGTACGCTCTTGTCGCCATCATCGGCGCGACGGCAGATCTTGGACTGCTCTGGAGCGTGGCGGAGACCTTCAACGGTCTGATGTCCATCCCGAACCTGATCGCGCTGTTCCTGCTCTCCGGAACTGTGGCAAAACTTGTCAGGGAATATTTTAAAAATCGTTGAGCAAAACGCTTGTCATCTGGTTTTTATTACTATATAATGACCATATTGGGGTGATAATGATATGAAAATAGATACAAATGATATATTGAACAGCATTCTTGACAGTCTGACCAACATTGATTATATCAGAGCGGAAGAAATACCGAACATCAATCTTTACATGGATCAGGTCACTACCTTTATGGACGAACAGCTCGCCTCCACAAAGCGATATGAGGACGACAAGATCCTGACCAAGACGATGATCAACAATTATGCAAAAAATCATCTTCTTCCCCCGCCAGTAAAAAAGAAGTATTCCAGGGAACATGTGCTGATCCTCATCTTCATCTACTACTTCAAAAACATCCTTTCTATCAAGGATATTGAGACAGTGCTGAAACCTCTGACGGAAAAATACTTCTCCGGAGAGTCCTCCATGGATCTCGCATCCATATACAGAGAGATCTGTGAAATAGAGCAGGACCGTGTGGAGCCGCTCAAAGAGACTGTAAAGACCGCTTACGAAAAATCCATGTCGGCTTTCTCCGATCTTCCGGACGGAGAAGAGAGAGACGAGTTAAAACTCTTTGCTTTCATATGCAGTCTGTGTTTTGATGTCTATCTCAAAAAAGAGATGATCGAAAAACTGATCGACGAACTGGAAGAAAAGAAAAAGGAAAACAAAAAAGAAAAAAACTGATCTCTGAAAAAGATTACTTGAGCCAGATTCCGAACGGATCTGGCTCATTTCACATATTACTGCGCTTCATCCTCTTTGTTTAATCTCTCAAAGACCATGTCATAACCGTCGTTCCCATAATTCAGCGAACGGTTCACACGGCTGATCGTCGCGGTGGACGCTCCTGTCTTATCTGCAATCTCCAGATAAGTCTTCTGCTCTCTGAGCATCCTTGCCACTTCAAACCGCTGTGACAGGGAGAGAAGTTCGTTGATCGTACAGATATCTTCAAAAAATGTATAGCATTCCTCTTTATTTTCCAGACTGAGAATAGCACGAAACAGATAGTCCACTGCTTCTGTCCTGATTTTTTTACTCATGGTGATTCAGACTCCTTCATTGACTTTTAAGCTGCCATTACATTTTAGCACATTAAATTCTTAAAGTCCACAGTTTTTTCATCTGCTCTCGCACAAACTCTCTCCGCACCCTCTCAAAATCGTCCTCCCCCGCTGAAAAACCGGTGTTCTCGTACTGTGTGTTACCGCACCACAGGTGCATTCAGAGAAGGGATATACTTTCTGAGCAGTTCCATGTTCAAAGTCGCCACAAGCTCCTCCGGGAACCTGCTCTCCTCCAGCACTTTCATCACGTTTGCAAAATTTCCTGCATCGATGTTGACATGAGCGTCACTTCCTGTTGTGACCGGAACCTCATACTGTTTGCACAGCTCCAGCATTGTAAGCATATTTTCCCTTGTTCCCTCTCTGCTGCTCTGGGGACGCAGTGAAGAGTTGTTCAGTTCCAGAAGTGTTCCCGTCTCTTTCGCGGTTTTTACAAGCACTTCATAGTCAATGGGAAATCTCCCGTCGTCCGGGTGTCCTATGATATTGACATACGGCTTCTTCATCGTCTCCACATAGGCCCTGGTATTCTCCGCTTCCGAATGTCCCTTTCCATAGCAGGGCAGATGAATGCTCGCCACCACAATGTCAAGATCCCTGCATGTCTTCTCCGGCAGGTCGATATTCCCGTCCGGATCCATGATATTTACCTCCGCTCCCATTAAAAGCCGGATTCCCTGCTGCATCCTGGGAACTACGTCCAGATTCTGAAAATAGTACAGACCGCATGTTCCCGGCATCTCCGGCGCATGTTCTGTCAGGGCAAGCACCTCAAGTCCTTTTCCCGCCGCCTCCGCGGCCATCTCCGTGATCGTACTGTAGGCATGTCCGCTTGCCAGCGTATGAGAATGTGTATCTGCAATAAATTTCATAAAATCAGAGTCCTCCTGTATCTTTTATCATAGGCGTCAAAAAACCTTTTTTACGCCTTCATCATTATAACACCAGAATATGATTTGTCCAAACAGGAAATACTGATCCGGAGGTGAGAAATTTGAAGAAAAAGACAAACCGGCAGCTGATCGATGATTATGACTATCTTTCCAACGCTGCCTCCGCAATGGACTGTACCGGTCTCATCCCGTCTCTTCCGGTATCACAGGATGAACTGGATTCATACGAAGAGCTGTACCACTACCTTCCGCGTCCGGCCGTATCAAAAAGCGAAACGCCGGACAGTTCGGACTGAGGGGGCCTTTTTGCCGCCGTCTGTAAATCGTCCTGACATACCGTATAAACCCGGTATCCTGCGGCACATCAGGGCCTTATACAGGCGGCGGTGATCCCCGTCACTTTGCTTCTCTTTTTTCGACGTTTTTCGTTTTTATGTTGCATTTTTCCATTGTCCTTATTGTCGCAAAATGATATAATGGGTTTGTTGTAAATTTTGTCCATGTCAAAGAGAGGAGTACATAATCATGAAGTGTCCAATATGTGGAAAAGACGTCGAATTGCAGAAGAAGCAGATTGGCACCAGCGAAAACGGTGATCCAATCTTTAATGAATATGCGATCTGCCGTGACTGTAAAAAACAGTGGAATCTTGACAAGCAGCGCGCAAAAAAAATGGCTGCAAAGAAAGCGGCGGAACAGACTGCAAAAGCAGCTTCTGAAAAGCCGGCTGCACCCGTAAAACCGGCAGAGCCGAAGGCCGCAGCACCACAGAAGAAGGCAGAGCCCGGAACAGCTCCTAAGGCAGCTCCGAAAAAAGCTTCCGCGGAGAAGACAGCTCCGAAAAAGCACCATGAGGAAAGGCCATCTGATTCCGCTGAAAAGCCGGTAAAAAAACGTCCGGTCAGAGAGCATGACGGTGAGGCCGCTTCAGTTTCAGGGGAGAAAGCTGAAGGCAGACGCAGACCGTCCGGCGAGAGACCCGAAAGCAGACGCAGGCCGTCCGGCGAAAAGCCAAAAAGACCGGCGGAGCATCCCGGAAAGTCCAGAACCGAAGCTCCGGACGAACACACGGCGAAGAAGCCGGTGAAAAAACGGCCGGTTCGCAGAGAAGAGGCCGAGGAAGAACAGAAATATGGAAACATCCCTTCTGAAAAGGTTCGCGCAAAACATGAGAAAGCAGCGCGTAAAGGTTATGAAGAGATGCTTGCTGCTGATCCGGAAAAGAAACCGGTAAAGAAGAAAAAAGCAGTTGCCGACAAGACAAAAGAAGTGGAAGATATTTCTGCTGTAAAGAAACTGAAGAAAAAGGATGAGGAAGAAACTTCCCGTAAAAAACCTGCCGCAAAAGCGGAGGAAGAAGTTTCCCGCAAAAAACCGAAGACAAAAGTCGAGGAGTATGACGACTACGACGACGATGATTATGACGACTACGATGAATATGATGAAGCAGCGCCGAGATTCCGCGCGTTCCGCATCATACTCGGAATTCTCTCACTGGCAGGGTTCCTGTTCTTCATTTACAGAGGATTTGTGACAGGACTCAGCAGCGTCTCCTCCGGAGACGGCTCCACTGCCGGAATGACTTATATCATAATCGCTCTCTGCATGCTTGTTTCTGCTCTGCTGTACCTCATCATGCAGAAGAAAAATACGATCTTTGCTTTCCTCCTGCCGATGCTCTTCTATCTTGCAAGCGCAGTATTCGCCTTCCTTCGCAGAGGTGATGACATGCAGATTCTGGTCGGTGCCGTTGTCGGAGCAGTACTTGCAGTGATCTCACTGATCCTGGCAATCGTATCCCGGGGCGGGGACGATTACGAAGACGATGAGGAAGATTATGAGGATCCGTTTGAGGAGGATCATGATAATTATTGATAAGGCAATATAGTTTTCAAGAGACATCTCTCACAGGGAGATGTCTTTTTTACGCGATAATTGAGAAAAACTCCTCCTAACCGATCGCGAACCCTTTTAACTCTGTCTCCATATAATACTACGAGAAACAAAGAATTGTATGGAGGACTTTATGAAAAAGCGTTTACTTGCATCCCTACTGTCCGCCGTCCTCGGTCTCTCGCTTCTGACAGGCTGTTCCGGCGGGCAGGATAACAACGGCGGCTCCGCATCAGACAACGGGGCGGCTGAGACAGAGACGGCCGAAAAAGAAGAAGAGCCTGAACTGACAAAGATTACCTTAAACGAAGTTGCGCACTCTATCTTCTATGCGCCCATGTATGTTGCCATTGAAGAAGACTATTTTACTGATGAGGGGATCGAACTGGATCTCGTCTGCGGATTTGGCGCAGATAAAACAATGACTGCCGTTATCTCCGGAGAAGCGGACATCGGCTTCATGGGATCCGAGGCATCTATCTACACTTATAACGAGGGCGCCACAGACTATGTGGTGAACTTTGCGCAGCTCACCCAGCGTGCCGGTAATTTTCTGGTTGCCCGGGAAGAAATGCCGGACTTCACATGGGATGACATAAAAGGCAGCCTGGTCCTCGGCGGCAGAAAAGGCGGGATGCCTGAGATGGTCTTCGAATATATCCTGAAAGAGAACGGCATCGATCCCGAGACGGATCTTGAGATCAACCAGAACATTGATTTCGGTTCCACCGCCGCCGCATTCTCCGAAGGTCAGGGAGACTTTACTGTTGAAAAATGTATTTTACCACACCTATAAATAGAGAAATGTACCGAATTTCGGTACATTTCTTTATCCTACGCCTACTACCATACCTCCTCCTATTCCTCTTCATCTAATCCAAATAGCCTTGCAAAGTCCCTGTTTCCTAAAACCTCCGGCGCGATCGCCACAGAATAAGATATCATCGCCTGGAAGAGGATGATACCAATCCCGCATCCGTTTTTTTTCGCAGCTTTTTCCAACTGCTCCCGCCGGAAGTCATCGAGATAGATCTGCTCTGGTTCCGTTTTTTTGATATAGTTTGGATCATAGATCTTCCGGATCAAGAGATGAGGGTGTATCTGTATATTGTTCTGAAAAAAATAGTCGATCATATTCCGGTGGAACTCAGCACGCGGGGTTCCGGAATATTTTAATAATAAATTTTCAAACTGCAATGCTGACTTTGTTACATTAAATGTTGTCTTTGTCATCTATCTCACCTCACAGAGCAGACCTTTTAACTGCTCTACCGCCCTACTGTACTGCCTTTTTGCTGCCGGGGAAATCACGATCTCGTCCGGCATATCCTGTATCAGACGCATAAGTTCCTCTTCTACGTACGCCCTGGAAAGTGTAAGTTTGTTACATTCTCTACTGATCTTCTCTTTTACCGCCTTTACAATGGCTTCTTTTTCTCCGCCTGTCTCTGTCACGACTGCTTCCTGGTCCTGGCCGGGCAGCTTAGTCAATTTTTCTGCAGTAGACAAGTCAATATCATCCCTCATCAACATTTCCACAACTTTATCGCTTCCACGTTTCTCTACGTCTTCGAAGCGACTTACCTGCCCGGTAGAGATCCCTACCTGATCTGCGACCAACTTTCTTGTCTTTACCCCTTTGATCTGTACTTCCTCTTTTTCGGATTCCGAATCGGATGCCAGGAACTCCACCCCCTGTTTTCTCAACTCAGAAAAAATCTTTCTCCATTTCATGATTTCCATGTAGGTTTCCCCATCCGTTTTGTTACGGTACTGGTTTGTAACAAGGATAGCGAAATCTTCTTTCGCTTCATCGGACAGGGGAAGGGAAACCGACTGAGGGTCTACTACGGTACACGGGACCGTATTATCCCATTCCGAGGGGTACTCTCCCCGCTCCCGGAGATAATTTGCCGCCCGCCAGCGTCGCTCCCCAGTGGTAAGGGTGTACATCCCGTTCTCATCTGCCGGCTTTACAATCAGATTTTGGAGAATCCCCCCGGACATCTTTATCATGTCCGCAAGTTTCTCGATCTCTGACATTTCATACATGTTCCGCTCATTTGGCTGGATCTTCCTCATGTCGATATAAACAGTCCCATTCCCTGTGTTCTGCCTTCCCACAATTTCCGGTTGTTCCGGCATATCCGCCTTGTTCTCTTCTCTGTCGATTTCTGCTTCTCTGTCAATCCCTATCTTATTAAACTTCATCTTCTGCCTCCTGTCTCCATCATAATACTCTGGTCTCCATTTCATTCTCGAGAGACTGTTCATATATCAATAAATTTTTCCGAGTTTCTCGCTGTGCCTCATAGAAAGATTTCCGCAGCGCGACCATCGCTTTGTCCAGTTCCCCCAGCGGATCCTTCCTCCGTCTCCGTAGCGCCGGGGACATGCTTTGGACCGTAAGATCATCTACCATAGATGCTGCAAGGCTGTTGCCCTGCTCTGCAGCCTGTTGGAAATATTGTTTTGCCATAAAAAGGTCTTTTGGGGCATGTTCGCCTTTTATGTATTCAAACCCTAATTTTACCTGGGCATACTCATTTCCATCCTCCGCAAGTTCCTGCATATATTGGATTCCTTTTTTCGGTTCGTAAGCCTCGCTCTCTTTCTTCAGATATTCCTTTCCAAGGAGATATTTTGCGTTTTGGTTTCCCTCTTTGGAAAGTTCTTCCAGATAATCAATTCCTTTCCCAATATCATATATTTCTGTTGTCGGGTCAAGATACAGTTTACCCAACCGATACTTTGCGGGCTTGTTTCCCTGTTCCATTGACAGTTCAAGATACTTAACCCCTTCCTGCAGATCATACACTGTCTGCTCAGGATCCGTATAGATCACTCCCAAACGGTACTGTGCAAATTCGTTTTCCTGTTCTGCAGATAGCTTCAAGTATTTAATTCCCCTTTCCAAATCATAGATTTCCAACTCTTTATCTGTATAAAGTTTACCGAGCTGGTACTGTGCAAAAGGATTTCCCTTCTTTGCTGCTTTTTCGTATTCTCTTATGCCTTTTTCCACGTCGCGAAATTCCCAATCCGCAGTATGGATCTTCCCCAATGTATACTGGGCGTTTTCATTGTCCCCTTTTATGGACAGTTCATCCAATTGGTCAATCATCTCCTGCATTCCTTCCGTGATCTGCTCTTCGACATAAATATTACTTAGTAACAGAATTGACGGGACATTTTTTTGTTTTACTGCTTCCTTCAGATACTCAACAGCTTTTCCTGTGTCTTGTTCACATCCTTCTCCAGCATACAGCATCCTTCCGATCTGGTATTCAAACAAGGCATCAGGCTGTTTATCTTCCGATGATACAAATTGACTAAAAGCATTTTCATACCATCTTTTACTCTCCGCCTCGTTTTGCTCTACACCGATCCCCTTCCCATACATCTTTGCACACTCTAAATATGCAAAAGGATTGCCGTCGCAGTCCAGGAACATCTGAAACGCCTTTTCCTGATCCTGTTCTACGCCTCTCCCCTCGAGATACATTTTTCCAAGAGAATACTTCGCATAGTCTGCATCAGATTTTGAAAACCACTCTGCCGCCAGCTCTTCATCTGGTTCAACACCCAAGCCTCTGTCATACTGTTTCCCGATCCGGTAACAGAGATATTGGTTAAAACTGAATTTTCCTTCTTCCTTCGGTAGGTTCCCAACATCATGTTCAAATATATCTAATGCATCTTCAAAATGCTTCTGCGATTTCTCCAGAGATACTTCAACTGCCTGACCATACAGATACATTTCTCCCAACATGTATTTTACGAACGGGTTCTGTCGGTTGTCTGCTTCAAATTGGATCCTGGCGACAATCTCTCCCAGATCCTGTTTTCCGTCTCTCAAGGAACTGTTCAGTTCCTTTTTTAGTTCCCTGAAAGTTCCAAAGTAATCCCTATACTTCGAGTGGTTTCGCAAGCCCCCTTCATTTCGTTCTGGTTTCTGGTTTTCCAGTTCAAAGAACTTTTCTGACCATTTCAGTTCTTCCCGTAGTTCTTCGGAAATATCTTTCTCCTTTGGCGTAAGTTTCAGCGATATGGCTTCTACATTTTCCGCCACAGTTATATCCGGTTCGGGAAGGATATCATCCACATCTTCCATTTCATGAAAAATTGGGAAACTATTATCTAAATCTTTTATCTCTATCAGCCTACCGTCTGGTTGTTCTAAATCTTCTGTAATGTCTTTCCCCTCGAGATTAATGATATACTGTTTTGCATTTTTCAGTACTGCATTCCCCATTCGTGTCATGAGGTCATGGAGTTTATCTTCTTTGTAATAGCCAAAATTATTTCCCCCATACGCTTCTTCATATAATTTGCTTTGTGCATCAAGGATATCAACCAGTTCCTTATATTTCTCTGGGCTGTATTTTTCAAGGAAGAGGCTGCTTATCTCATCGATCCGGTTTCTGTACTGTGCCATTGCCCTGTTATTATAGTTCATTACATTCCCCGGAAGTTGCGGCAGATCATTGCACAGAGCGAGAAAGCGTTCCTTTAGTACAGGGTCATTTACAAGTTCCTGGCGTTTTATCTGGTCTACAATATCCTTCCGGATTATCTGGTTGATCTGCAGATTGATCTCTTTCGTATGCATCAGTTCATTTACAACTGCGCTTTTCGCTTTATTCAGGCTTCCTAACTTAAATTTCCCACGGACCTCCATGTTTCCATCATATAACATTTTCTCCCGCATTGGATACGGTTCCACTGTTGCAATGTGGACGTGTATATTATCTGTATTGTAGTGAATCCCTGCACTCCACACAGCATGTTCCAGACCTTCACTTTTCAAAAGCCTATCCACCGCAACACGGACCACTTCTTTTAGTTTTCGTTCATCGAGCATCTTTTTTTCCGCATCGTATACTCCGTTCTGCTCCAGCCATGCATTATCAAAGGAGATTACCGTCTGCCACATCATACTTCCATTTTTCTGTGCTGTCTCAAAGATTTCCTTCAGTTCCTTTTTTTCTTTGTAGGACAACGCATCCTTTCCTGCTGTAAAAAGCCCCGTACTCTTTTCTGGGTTCCCCATGTAATCATTGAACAGGTTAAATGTAGCAAATGCATTATTTCGCTGTGCTTCTTCTCTTGTTATGTAATCAATATACCCTTTATATGCATCTGATCCCGGGCGACAGAAATCCTGCATCAAAGTCACTCCGGCTTTTATCTGTCTTTCCGCCATTTACTCCTCCCGCCGCGTACCGAATTTCGGTACACAAATCATCTTATCGCTTTTTCTTCCTAAAATCTGATTTCTGCTTTTTATGAGCCAGTTTTTGTCTCCGGAGTTCCCGTGCTTTTTGTATTACCGGCGATTCAACCATGTCAACCGGATACAGTGTATCCACTTTTCGTTCGATTAAGTCAGTATTTACAATATCATATAAAATGTCAACTTTCTCTTCTATTCCCCGCAGCACCGCAAGGTAAATTTTATTTGTATCTTCCTGTTGCTTTTTATATTGACGAATAATATATCGTACCGTTTCAGCTTCACTGCTAAATTGATAAAGTTCTTGTACTTCGTTTATAATTTTTAGTTCCTCTTCATCTAACCTGAACAACTTATTAATCAATTTTTTTCTCCTTTAACTCTGTAAGAACTTCGTTTAAAAGCAGCGCATTTCCTTCCAAAGAATCAATTACAATTTTGCAAAGTTCCTGATATTTCTCATCTATCTCTTTGACTTCTATTGCAAGAGCATAGTTGGTAAGGATTCCTGATATAAATTTGTTTCTGCTCATACCACGCTCTTTTGCCTGTCTCGATAGTTTTGAGGCTATCCCCGGATCTAAATTTCTAATATAAAAATCCGCCATGCAAATCCCCCTTTCATTATACTTATATAGTATATTAT
>ERZ1090862.668-NODE-670-length-15326-cov-7.391068_pt1 | contig 15326 bp, 10 predicted proteins | sample MGYA00478481_ERZ1090862 | MGnify/ENA primary metagenome ERZ1090862 (study PRJEB33644, sample SAMEA5815745) | chicken gut metagenome | biome: Chicken; feature: Gastrointestinal Tract; material: Caecum | place: Ireland | collected 2019-01-01 | study: A study of the... | reverse complement strand
AACTATTCAATTCTGGCAAATGCCGCCGAAAACGGCATTTGCTCAGAGGATCCTTGACTTTTTCTTGTCGATGACAATTCATCGGATGATCAATATACCTTCCCTTCTCCAAAAAAACTTGCGTCGTGGTTCTCTTGTGGCGGAGATCTTATATCTGCCGATTGGTTATGCTATATGCAGAGAGTCCTTGGGGAAAGCTTCAAGAAGCTGATCTGATGTTCGAAAAGGCAGAATGTCTGGAACACTTGCGTTTAATATCGTTTTTATGCAAGTTTTGTCTAACTTAATTTCAAGCGCTTTCTGAACTATTTGTCCTGCTCCCAAAAAATAATCTTCAAATTTGTGCCAGTCATCAGTATGGATTGGTCTGTTGTGTAAGCGAATCCATTGGGCTGGAATTCCATATGCTTGTGCAATAATAATTCCGTGCAAAGAGGTTGAGAAAATTAAATTACAAGAGGAAATCTCATCAATAAAGTTTTCAATTTCAGCGAAGTTTGATCTTAATATGGAAATTGTTTGAATGCCATAACTCAACAATTGTTCTTGGAAATCTGTAGATAGTTCTTGTGAATGGTGTAATATTAGTCCAATATTTATTTTTTTATTTAATGTATGAGGTGTATAGAGGCGTGGCATTAATATAGCGGGATCGCCAAAAACACTGGGGCAAGCGAAACCTAAGTTTTGAAGAAGTGCTTGAGTTCGCGGTCCGCGAACAGCACGAATATCTGGCTGTTCAGTTTTGCGAAGCTTTTCCTTGATGTAGTCGATAGAGCGATTTAGAGGAAATAATCGAAAATGTCCCCTATTGCACCTCTTGTAGAGACTTTTTGTAGTCAGAGTGCCAGTTCCCCATATGAGAGCGTTTCTTGATAAAGTTTCGGCTGAAAGTAAAGAACCAACGGCTATGAGGGTTTTACTTTTAAATGGGGGGGGGCAATAATCGAATACTTGACCAGATATTTTTTGAACGATGTATAACGACAATTCATCGCCAAGGTTATGGTGCCCCGCCCAATAGAAAAGTTGATTCGTCATTTAGTTTGTAATAATTTCCATTGTAGGTTACTAGGCAACTTAGCCTTAGTGCTCCAGCGTATACAAACGAATATAGATTAATCGAAATAATTATGCCTCTTGAGTGAGGAAGGAGTTTTAAAACGCATGGAAAAATACAGTTTGACTGCTACCCTGCCGAGTTTGAAGATGCGGATGCGTTTTCGATACTTTGGGCTGTCAAGTACGTTGGTGCGGAATCGCTCTTTCATCGTCTGTAAAGCTCCACAGGATTCTTCCCAGTGTTCGGAGAGGACGCCCAAATTTGCAGAATTTCGAAGAGTGTTCCACCAAGTATCTGCTATTTTCCCTTCAATTACTCGAGAAGCGGAGGGAGGAAGCTCGTCGAGTAGATTCAGCCAGCTGGTGAACACTTCCAGATCCGTGGAGTTAAACTGGTCTGAGTGAGAAAGACTGCTGCGACGAAGCCGGTATTTAATCAGACGATCTGAGATGACAGTAAGGAAGGAACATCTTCCTAATGCTCGAACTTTATAATCTTGGTCTTCTCCAATACTAAACCCTATATTGAAGCGCATCTTGCGTATCAAATTGCAGGGTAAAACAACATTTCCAATAAAAAGAGAGAAGGCAGGCGAACTTGTATAGGCAGAATTCGAATTGTCGAAAGCAAAGTCGAAGCACTCTTCCCTGGAGAAATGGAGGGGAGGGTGTTGCATTGTTTTTGTATCTTTTAGGGGCCCACTCTTGTCGAAGTTTTGAATGCCAAAAAATAATACTTCGTTAGGCTTTCCCGATAAATTATTTTTTACAGTCTCGAGACAATGTGGTTCCCAGATATCGTCTGAGTCGAGACAGAGCACGTAATCAAAGCTACCGTCCTCCTCGATAAGATCAAGAGCGACATTGCGAGCGCTGGATACGCCACCGTTTTCCTTATGGACGACGCGTAAACGAGAGTCTTTTTTAGTGTATTGGTCGGCAATTTGACCTGAACGGTCAGTCGAACCGTCGTCAATGAGAAAACCAGTGAAATTTTTGTAGCTCTGTGAAAGGAGTGATTCAAGGCATTCGTCTATGTATTTTTCTGTATTAAAAATCGGGACGATAACAGCAAATCTGATGTTTTCTTTTTTGGGGAGAGGATGGAGATTACTTTCAAGGTTCATGATTTAAGGAAGCAAAAAGAGCACTAAACGAGTATCAACGTGCGATTTTACGAAAAGTATCTCGTGCCGTTTCGATCAAATCTGACAGCGATTACAGGAAGCGCTAGTCGTCCAGAAAGTGTACGAAGGAACCTACAGTTGCTTTCGGGTGTCTGAGGGGATTTTCATTGCTAAAATTTTAGGGTCAATTCCATGGCGCCGTGTCCCGTGTCGACAGTTTGACACAGGCGGGGACTGGCGCTTTTTTCAGCCCTCTTTTTGGAAGAACGCGATGAGCGACAATCTGGATACGGCTACCGGCCGTCCGACCAATTTCATTCGCAACATCATTGAGGAAGATCTTGCGCAGGGTGCGAATCTTCCCCGCTACTGGTGCGGCCATCCCGCTCCATACAGCGAGCAGCTTCAAAAAGGGGCGCCTGATGTGGCGAAGATCCGCACGCGTTTCCCGCCGGAGCCGAACGGCTATCTGCACATCGGCCACGCCAAGAGCATCTGCCTCAACTTTGGGCTTGCCCGCGACTACGGCGGCTATTGCCACATGCGCTTTGACGATACGAACCCCGTGAAGGAGGATCAGGAGTACGTCGACGGCATTCTCGACAGTGTTCGCTGGCTCGGCTTCGACTGGAAGCACGAAAAGGAGACCAACCTCTATTTCGCGAGCAGCTACTTCGAGTACATGTATCTTTTTGCCGAGCATCTCATCAAGACGGGCTACGCTTACGTGGACGAACAGTCCGCCGACGAGATGCGCGAAAACCGCGGTACGTTGAAGGAACCGGGCAAAAACTCGCCCTACCGCAATCGTTCGGTTGAAGAAAATCTGCGTCTTTTCCGCGAAATGCGCGACGGCAAGCATGCGGAAGGCTCTATGGTGTTGCGCGCCAAGATCGACATGGCGAGCCCCAACATTAACCTGCGCGACCCGGCGATTTATCGCATTCGCTTCGCTGAACACCACGCAACGGGCGACAAGTGGTGCATCTATCCGATGTACACGTTTGCGCATCCGATCGAAGATTCGCTCGAAAACATCACGCACTCGATTTGCACGCTCGAATTTGAAGATCAGCGCGCGTTCTACGACTGGGCGCTCGAGCGCATCATTCCGGTGCTGCGTACGCCGCAGTTTGAAGAAGCCAAGGCGCTGATTGAGGCCATGGCGGAAGGTAAGGACGAACGAGCGATGCGGTTTGTCGAAGAAGCGTACGCTGCACGCGCGAAGCTCGGCCAGAGCGAACCCGAAACCAAGCTCAAGGCACTCTTTGAAGGCTGGTCACAGGTGCGTCCGGCTTCGCTTGAAGACGCTGATGCGAAGGCTTTCTTCGCGCTGCTGACGGCGCATCCGGAAAACTTCACGCCGCTTATGCAGGCTGCGCTCGGTTTCGTGCGCAAGAATTTCTTCCTGCTGTCGCATCAGTACGAATTCAATCGTCTGAGTCTCACGTATGTCGTTGTGAGCAAGCGTAAGCTCATCCAGCTCGTTAAGGACGGCTATGTGGACGGCTGGGACGACCCCCGCATGCCGACCATTGTCGGTCTGCGCCGCAGAGGCTATACGCCCGAAAGCCTGCAGCACTTTGCCGAGCGCTGCGGTGTTTCGAAGGTGTCGGGCGGCTGGATCGACTACAGCATTCTCGAAGCCTGCCTGCGCGAAGACCTCGAGTCGCGCGCCGAGCGCCGCATGACGGTGATGAAGCCCTTGAAGCTCATCATTGATAACTATCCTGAAGAGGGATCCGAAGAACTCGTCGCGGACAATCATCCTCAAAAGCCCGAAATGGGCACGCGCAAGATTACCTTCTCGCGCGAACTTTGGATCGAAGAGACCGATTTTGCCGAAGTGCCGCCCAAGGGCTTCCGTCGCCTCACGATTCCGGCGGACGGTTCGCCCGCTAAGCCCGTGCGTCTGCGCTACGGCTACGTCATCGTACCGACCTCTGTCGACAAGGATGAGACTGGCAAGATTGTCGCCGTGCACGCGCAGTACCTCCCGGAAACGAAGTCCGGGACCGAAGGTTCCGTCTCCGTGAAGACGAAGGCGACAATTCACTGGCTCGATGCGAAGACGGCCGTGCCGGCGGAAGTCCGTGTCTACGACCGACTCTTCTGCAAACCCAACCCGGAAGAGGGCGAAGGGAGCTTCCTCGACAACCTGACGCCCAATTCCAAGGTCATTCTGCAGTCCTTCGTTGAGCCCTCGACCGCTTCGGCGGCTCCCGACACGAAGTTCCAGTTCGAACGAACGGGCTATTTCGTGGCCGACCGTGAGGACCACTCCCCCGAACACCCTGTCTTCAATCTCTCTGTCGGGTTGAAGGACTCCTGGGGCAAATAAGCATTTGTAAACTCTTTATTTCCGATTGAAAGAAAGCGGGAATCGTTCTTAATTGAAGGGTTCCCGCTATGCTATGATCATTCGTCGGTCGGGGCCGAGTGTGCTCCGACCGCCTTGGCAAGGGTCTGTTGATCGGTCCTCGAAAGGTCGCAGGTTTTTGTCGCTAGTTAGTCAATATGCCCGATAAGACGGGGACGCAGAAACTGTTTGTGCGCGTGCTTCGTCGAATTGGGTCGGTTCACAAGGAAAATCATCATCATGAAGAAGATCATTGTTGCCGCTGCTGCTGCGCTCCTCGCTGCCGGTGCCGCTCAGGCTGCTTACAAGGACGGTTCCTACACGGGCGAAGGCAAGGGCCGTGAATCCATGATTCAGGTTCAGGTCGACGTCAAGGGCGGCAAGATTGCCGACATCAAGGTTCTCAAGCATGGCGAAACGGAAATGATCATGGCCGCTCCGGTCGAAACGATGATTCCGGAAATCGTCAAGAAGAACGGCGTTGAAGGTGTTGACAGCGTTGGCGGTGCCACGCTCTCGTCCGAAGGCATCAAGGCTGCCGTTAAGGACGCGCTCTCGAAGGCTCAGTAATCTGACCTGACCGATGCGGGTTCGTTTCGAACGAAGCCCGTTTTAGGCGCAAAGGGGATCCTGCATATCGGGTCCCCTTTTTTATTCCGTGACCGAGATTTTTTAGGGACTATTCATGCGTTTTTCCGCTGCAGTTTTATCGGCGTGTTTGTCGCTCGCGTTTATGGGCGGTATTCAGGCGACCTGGGCTCAGGACAATGCATCCGCACAAACAACGGCGCCCACTGCTCAGGCGACCGAGTACGAAGCAAGCTGGCAGAGCCTGCACATGGGAACGCTCGTAACGGCCAAAGTTTTCGGGCAGACGCCTGACGAGGTCAAGCGTCTCGGTGCAATCGTCGAATCGGAAATCGTGCGATTTGACGACATGATGAGCGTACACAAAGAAACGGCTCTCAACGAAGTGAATCGAAGTGCGGGCGAGTGGGTGGAAGTGACCCCGGAAATCGCTGAAATGACGCGCGAAGCCCTCGAAGTGGCCGATCTTACCGACAGCGCCTTTGAGCCGACAATCGGTCCGATCGTGAATCTCTGGAAGATTGGTTTCGGCGGGCACAGCGTACCGAGCGACGCTGCCATTGCCGAAGCGCTTAAGCATGTGAACCATCGAACGGTCGCGCTTAAGGAAGAGGACGGCCGGCATTTCCTTCGCATCGAGAAGGGCCAGAACATCGATATGGGTGCCATTGCCAAAGGTTATATCGGCCAAAAGCTTGCCGATCGCCTGAAGAAAGAGGGTGCCAAACACGCGCTGCTCGACCTTGGCGGCAATGTTGTTGCTGTGGGCGAGAAGTATGAAAACCAACCCTGGCGAGTCGGCCTTCAGCGGCCGGATCAAACCCGCGGGGCGTATTTTGCCGTTGTCTCCGCCAATGACGAAAGCGTGATCACGTCCGGTGCTTACGAAAGAAACTTTGAAAAGGACGGCAGGAAGTACGGTCACATTTTGAGCGCTAAAACGGGGCGTCCCGTCGCAACGGATCTCTCATCCGTGACGATTCTTGACAAGAACGGCGCAAGGGCGGATGCGCTTTGCACCGCACTTTTCGGCATGGGGGTTTCGGCGGCGGAGCGCTTTCTTGAGGCGCACCCGGATGTGCATGCCGTGCTTCTCTCGTCCGATATGAAGACGGCTCTCGTGAGCGACGCAATCAAAGACCGCGTTCGGGTGACCGATCCTGAGATCGTCGTTAAGATCATCAAGCACTGAAGTTTTTAAATACCGCGCTTAATGGAGCTCTCATGCAAGCCCCCAAGTTCATTCATCTGCGCTTTCACTCCGAATACTCCGTCACCGACGGGATCGTTCGTATCGATCCCATTCTGCATGCCGTGATGGAGCGCGGCGGCGTTGCCATCGGGATTGCCGACTTGATGAATATTTTCGGGGGATTGCGTTTCTATACGCATGCGCTTGCCGCCGGGATTAAGCCGATTCTTGGATGCGACCTCAAGGTTCGGAATCCAAAGGATGCGAAGCTGCCGTTCCGCATGGGCGTGATCTGCATGGATCATGAGGGCTACCATTCGCTTTGTGTTCTGCTTACCAAAGCCTATTTGACGGATTCGGATCCTTACAGAGGTCAGGTGGACCCGGCGTGGTTTGACGAAGACGGTGCCAAAGGGTTGATCGGTCTCACGGGGGGCGCCGACGGCGAGCTCGCTTCGCTGCTCATCAAAGGCCGCACGAAAGAGGCGGATGCACTCGTTGAGCGTTTGAAGCGTCAGTTCGGCGATGCGCTCTATATCGAACTCCAGCGAGCAGGTCGTCGAAATGACGAGCTCGCGACCGCGCATTGCGCGAATTTTGCCGTGAAGCACAATCTGCCGGTTGTGGCGACGCACCCCATCCAATTCCTCAATAAGGAGGATTTTGAAGCGCATGAAGTGCGCTGCGCGATCGCCGAAGGTTTTACGCTGCAGGACCCGCGCCGCTCGAAGCTCTATACGCCCGAGCAGTACATGAAAAGCGAAGCGGAAATGTGCGAACTCTTCGCCGACATCCCTGCCGCGCTGGAGAATACGGTCGAAATCGCCAAGCGCTGCAATTTGGACAACGTCCTCTCAAAGCCGCAACTGCCGCTCTTCCCCACGCCCGAAGGGATGACGCTCGATGACTACATCGATCATCTCTCGAAAGAGGGGCTGCAAAAGCGTTTGGATTTCCTCTATCCGGACCCCAAGGAGCAGGCGGAAAAGCGTCCTGCCTACGATAAGCGCTTGGAGTACGAGCTCGGCATCATTAAGGGGATGAAGTTCCCCGGGTACTTCCTAATCGTTCAGGACTTTATCAATTGGTCCAAGAACAATGGCATTCCTGTGGGCCCTGGTCGTGGGTCTGGTGCAGGTTCGCTTGTTGCCTATTCGCTCGGTATTACGGACTTGGACCCGCTCAAGTTCGACTTGCTGTTTGAACGATTCCTCAACCCCGAGCGCGTGTCGATGCCGGACTTCGACGTGGACTTCTGCCAGTACAACCGCGACAGAACGATCGACTATGTGAAGCGGACGTACGGTGTCGACGCTGTGAGTCAGATTGCAACGTTTGGTACCTTGGGTGCCAAGGCCGTCGTGCGTGATGTCGGCCGTGCGCTCGACGTGCCCTACATGAAGACGGATGCGCTCTCCAAGCTTATCCCGCAGCAGCCTGGAAAGAACATCTCTTTGGATGACGCGCTTGCCGAAGTGCCTGAATTCCGCGAGGCGGTCGAGAAGGACGAGGAATATAAAGAAATCCTTCGACTGGCCAAGCCGCTCGAAGGCTTGACGCGCAACCTCGGCATGCACGCAGGGGGCGTCTTGATTGCGCCGGGAAAACTCACCGATTTCTGTCCGCTCTACAACCCGGATGGCCACCCCGAAAATACGGTCAGTCAATTCGACAAAAAGGACGTTGAAAACGTCGGCCTTGTCAAGTTCGACTTTCTTGGGCTGACGACGCTTTCTATTCTTGCAAAAGCGGTTGAGTACATCGACAAGCTCAATCCCGGCACACACTTCGATTTGAGCAGAATCCCCATCGATGACGAACCGACTTATAAGCTCTTCCAGGAAGCCAAAACCGTAGCCATCTTTCAGTTTGAATCGGACGGCATGCGTTCGCTGCTGAAGCAGGCTAAGCCCGACCGCTTGGAAGATCTGGTGGCTTTGAACGCACTCTATCGTCCGGGTCCGATGGACCTGATTCCGTCCTTCATTGCACGTAAGTTCGGGCGAGAAAAGGTCGAATATCTGGACCCGCGAATGGAGCCTGTTCTGAAGGAAACCTACGGCATCATGGTGTATCAGGAACAGGTGATGCGTGTGGCGCAGGTTGTGGGCGGCTACTCGCTTGGCGGCGCCGACCTGTTGCGTCGAGCCATGGGTAAAAAGAATGTCGAGGAGATGAAGCGTCAGCGTGCGGTGTTCATCAAGGGGGCTGCGGAGCGCAACGTCAAGGAGTCTGTTGCAACAGAAATCTTCGACTTGATGGAAAAGTTCGCGGGCTACGGCTTCAATAAGTCGCATGCGGCTGCGTATTCCTACGTGGCATATCAGACAGCCTACCTCAAGGTCCATCACACGGCTGCCTTTATGGCTGCTAACTTGTGCATGGTGATGGACGACGGCGAGAAGATGAAGAACTTCATTGATGATGCGCGTGAGAACGGCGTTGAGCTGCTCATGCCCGATATCAATAAGAGCGAATGGTTCTTCTCCGTACCGGATGACAAACACATCCGCTTTGGGCTCGGCGGCATCAAGGGCGTCAGTCAAAGCGTTGTCAATGAGCTCGTCAAAGCACGAGAAGAGGGCGGTCCTTTTATCGATCTATTTGACTTTGCAGCACGTGTTCCCGGACTCAACGCAAAGTTCTTGGAGGGCTTTATCAAGGCCGGCGCCTTCGATTCACTTGATCCCGACAGAGGCAAGCTTTACGGCAATGTCAGTCAAGCCTTGGGCGCTGCACAGGCGCTTCGTGCGAGCGCAGGTCAAGCCAGTCTCTTCGCCGATCCGGGTGAGGAGCAGGAGCGAATTGTGAGCTGGCTTCCTGCTCCCGCGTGGTCTGAACGTCAGAAGCTTATTGAAGAAAAAAATGTGCTCGGTTACTGGCTTACAGGGCACATGTTCGATCAGTACCGGGAGGAACTCAAGCATTTCGCTCCCACGAGACTTTGTGATCTCCAACCTACGCGAGACGTTGCGAAACTGGCGGGAATTGTGACCAATATTAGACAGGTACAAGGCAAGCGTGGTCGAATGGGGATTATCACTCTGGATGATGGAACCGCTGCAGTTGAAATTCTGTGCTTCAGCGAGACATGGGAGCGATATCGTAAAAAAATCGCACTCGATGACTTAATTGGCGTCAGCGGAAAGGTGCGTTTTGATGATTTTTCTAAGCGTATGTCTGTAACGATGGATTCAAGTGAAGATATTGATGAAATTCGTTGCAGATTGGCTAAAAATATAGAGATAACTGTAGAAAAAACATCGAGTAAGCAATTGATTAAAGAGACATCAGATCTTTGTAGGACTTTTGCTACTCAAGAGGGCGTTCCACTTTCTTTGTTAATTCGAACAGACGCGGGGGAGGGGCGAGTTGTTCCTGGACTTTTCGTCGGAAAAACGGAGCTGCTTCTCAATGAGCTAAGAGCTAAATATCCGTTCCAATCCATTTGCATCCAGTACTGATGAAAAGGCAGCTCCAAGGAGCTGCCTCTAACTTCTTAAATAGTTTCTTATTTACGCTTAGGCGTCAAACCGGCAAGATTGTCCACACCCTTTTCGGACTCAACAATAAGGTTTTCTTCCGCACGTCCCGTCCTCCAGTAAGTTGCATTTTTAATGCCAAGCGTGTCAGGGAAGAAGACCGGATTAATGCCGAGATTGCGCTGTTTTTCATAATCTTTCAGCGCTGCAAAGGCTGGCTTCTGAAGCAGCAAAATGGCAACGAGGTTTAGCCAGGTCATCGTACCGACACCAACGTCAGCCATCGTCCAGATGAGCGTCGAAGCCTTGAGCGTACCGAAGGCAACCGTGCAAAGGAAAATCACCTTCAGCACGACCATGATGAAAGGCTTGCGAATGGTTCGATTGATGTAGGCCGCATTCGTTTCGGCCATGTAGTAGTAGCCGAGAATCGTCGTAAAGGCGAAGAAGAAAATTGTGATGGCGATGAACGGACCGCCGAGGCCAGGCATCACCTGATCGATGGCCGCTTGCGTATAAACGGGCCCTGCTTCAACACCCTTTAAGCCTTCGTAGATGAAGCCGCCGTTCGGATCGGCAATGTTGTAGCAACCCGTCATGAGAACCATGAAGCCCGTGGCAGAGCACACGAAAAGCGTATCGATATAGACGGAGAACGCCTGGACGAGGCCTTGCTTAGCGGGATGAGAAACCGCTGCGGCCGAAGAAGCGTGCGGGCCGGTACCCTGGCCGGCTTCGTTCGAGTAGATGCCGCGCTTGACGCCCCAGGAGATGGCGGCGCCGAGCAAACCGCCCATGACGGAATCGGTACCGAGTGCACTGTGAATGATCAGGGAGAAGATATCGGGGATCTGTTGCCAGTTGACGCCAACGACAATGACGGCGACAACAATGTAGGCCTGTGCCATGAAGGGCACGACGATACTCGTGAACTGAGCGATACGCTTCAGACCGCCGAAGATGATGAAGCTCAGTACCGACGTGATGATGGCAGCGCTGATCGCTTCGTCAATGCCGAAGGCTTCGTGCCACGCCGCCGCGATCGTGTTGCTCTGCACACCGGGGCAGAAAATGCACGAAGCGAGGATCGTCACGATGGCGAATGCCCAAGCGTAGGGCTTGCACTGCAGGCCCTTTTCAATATAGAAAGCCGGACCGCCGCGGTATTGGTCCTCAATCTTTTCTTTGTAAATCTGACCGAGCGTAGATTCGACAAATGCGGACGAGGCGCCGAGGAATGTCATTACCCACATCCAGAAGAGTGCACCGGGGCCGCCGTAGCAGATGGCGGTGGCAACGCCTGCAATGGCGCCGGTACCCACGCGTCCTGCAAGGGTCATCGTCAAAGCCTGAAAGCTGGAAAGTCCGATCTCGCCTTCGCGGCGCTGAAAGATTAGGCGCCACATTTCCGGAACCATTCGCAGCTGAACGAATCGGGAACGGACGGAGAAGAAAAGGCCCGCGATCAGACACAAGCCAACGAGCGGCGGCGCCCAAATAATGTCGTTTAGTGTGTGAACAATGTTTTCCATGACTTTCCTGCGTGCGTTGTTTTAATTGAGGTACACCGAGGGACATGCAAAAAGCCGCCCGGCGAGTGCCGGACGGCTTCGGGAATGATCAAGCGCGATCGGCGAACTTGATCAGCTTACCTCACTTAGAGGCATTATTTGTTGGCAGAACGCTCGGCAAAAATCTTTTCCCAGCGTTCAACCTGCTTGCGAACCTGTTCAGGCGCGGTGCCGCCCAAGTGATTGCGAGCCTGCACGGAGCCTTCGAGTCGCAGCACGTCGTAGACGTCTTCTTCGATGACGGGCGAGAAGCTCTTGAGCGTTTCGAGCGGGAGCTCTTCAAGACCGCAGCCGCGATCGGACGCTTCACGAACCGTCTGACCGACGATGTCGTGGGCCGTACGGAACGGCACGCCGTGACGCACGAGGTAGTCGGCAAGGTCCGTGGCGGTCGGGAAGCCCATCTGGGCCGCACGATGCATCGTTTCGGCCTGCGGCTCGACGCCGGCCATCATGTCGCAGAAGGCGCGCAGCGTGTCCTTGACGGTGTCGATCGCGTCAAAGACGGGTTCCTTGTCTTCCTGGAAGTCCTTGTTGTAGGCGAGCGGCGTGCCCTTCATGAGCGTGAGCATAGCGATGAGGTCGCCGTAGACACGGCCGGACTTGCCGCGAGCCGTTTCGGGAACGTCGGGGTTCTTCTTCTGCGGCATGATCGAGGAGCCCGTCGTAAAGCGGTCCGGCAGCTTGATGAAGCCGAAACGCTGGCTCATCCACACCACGAGCTCTTCGGAGAGGCGCGAGATGTGCATCATGATGATCGAAGCGGCCGAGCAGAACTCGATGGCGAAATCGCGATCCGAGACGGCGTCGAGCGAATTCTGCGCAACGGCTTCAAAGCCGAGCAGCTTAGCGGAGTATTCGCGATCGATCGGGTAGGTCGTGCCGGCAAGTGCAGCGGCGCCGAGCGGGCTCGTATTAACGCGGCGGCGCAGATCGAGGAAGCGCTGGCGGTCGCGCTCGAGCATTTCCGTGTAGGCGAGCATGTGGTGGCCGAACGTCACGGGCTGTGCAACCTGCATGTGGGTAAAGCCCGGCATGATCGTGTTCCAATGCTTGCCGGCCTGCGCAACGAGCACTTCCTGCAGGTGCTCAATGCGATTGACGATTTCGTCGATTTCGCCGCGCAGGTAGAGGCGAATGTCGGTTGCAACCTGGTCGTTGCGCGAACGGCCCGTATGCAGGCGCTTGCCGGCGTCGCCGATAAGCGCGGTGAGACGCGCTTCAATGTTGAGATGCACGTCTTCGAGTTCAAGCTGCCACTCGAACGTGCCGGCAAGGATTTCTTCGCGAATCTGCGTCATGCCGCGGCGGATGTCCTCCAGGTCCTTTTCGGAGATCACGCCGATCTTGGTCAGCATGGCAGCGTGAGCGAGAGAACCTTCGATGTCGACGAGCGCCATGCGCTTGTCGAAGTCAACGCTCGCGGTATAGCGAAGGACGAAAGCATCGACGGGTTCGGAGAAGCGGCCCGACCAGGCCTTTTTCTTGGCATGCAGGGGGTCGTTGGAGTTGTCTTGCGCTTGGCTCATTGCGCGCCTCTTGGGAATAAGGATTGAAGGGAAGGGTATTGTACTGTCATCTCTTTCCTTTTCCTTCCCTCTCGAGAATATTTGACTTTCCCTTAAGAGAGGTCTTGCATTTTTGGATTCATTAAGATATACTCCGCATTCCTCGGGGTGTGGCGCAGTCTGGTAGCGCGCCTGCTTTGGGAGCAGGATGTCGGGAGTTCGAATCTCTTCACCCCGACCATCAAAATTAAAAAGCCTTGCAGCGTCAGTTTTTTCGAACTGCCCGTAGCTCAGTTGGATAGAGCATCTGCCTTCTAAGCAGGTGGTCGCGGGTTCGATTCCTGCCGGGCAGGCCACGAATTCTGGTGGGAATAGCTCAGTTGGTAGAGTCCCGGATTGTGATTCCGGTTGTCGTGGGTTCGAGTCCCATTTCCCACCCCACATAACACAAGCCCGCATCGAACTTCTTCGATGCGGGCTTTGTCGCAAGTAGCCTCCGTAATCCGGCTCAAAGCGTCAGCGTGACGCCCCGATGCCAGAAATCAGCACTTGGCGTAGAACTTCATGAATTCCTTGAGGGCCGGTTCGATTTCTTCCGTAGCAGCTTCGTAGGGTTCGGCGCTTTCGGCAGGAGCAAGCATGTCGGCAACGGTGAAGAAGCGAAGCTTGTGCACCACACCAGAGGTGCTGCCGCCGCCCGTCTGCATGGCAAGGAGCTTGATTTCGTTGTTATTGTTAAGGCCGCAGGCGTAGGGTGAGACGATACGTTCGTATCCGTGATAGCCGAAGTCAATAGACTTATGTTCTTCAATCGCTTTCACGATCAGGTCAACGGTAGTCATTTTTCTTCTCCTTGGTTTGGTGGCTTGTTTGCGGCCGTCGGTAAAGCTGCTCCTGCAGGGATTTCACCCACTTGGCCTCTTTCAAAGGCTTGAAATCAAACCCTCTTTCCATTAATTTTACACGCTTCCCTCAAAATGGCATCCTCTTTTTTTGTCAAGGGGCCTCGGATGACTAGCTTACGGCTTGCAATTAGAAATACAGCTTGGAATAGCGCCATTGCCGCAATTATTGGCGGATTTATTGCATTAAGATTTTTCAGTACCAATCCGGATTTTGTTTGGTGGCAGTATTTATATGCTTTTTTTGCCGCATCCGGTTTGAGTTTTATTGTTCTCTTTCTTTTGCAGAGCCTATTCAGTGTTTCTGCGTCATGTTTCAGCAAAAAAGCCGGAAGTTTCGTCTCTTTTTTAATACTTTCGCTTTATTTCATCGCCCTGGTATCCGATACGTTTGTTTATCAGCAGTACCGGTTTCATATCAACTGGGCAATGATTGATCTTGCAATCAATACGGATGGTCAAGTCATTTCCTTCTCAACGGGCATGATCATTCAGATTGCGTTGATCGTGACGACATTGATGCTTTTATCCGCAATCTGCGTGAAAATATGCGGAAAGATTTCCGAAAAGAAAGGGGCCTTATGGCCTTCGCTTCTGCTGATTTTTGGATATATAGTTGTTAACTGTGTTTATGCATTTTCTTTTGCGCAAAATATCCGTGCAATTACAACGTTGACCGAGCGTATCCCGCTTTACAGACCCGTTCGAGCAAATTCTTTTTTTGCCAAATACGGTCTCGTGGTGAAGACGGAAAAGGTGGATATGCAGGAGGTTGCAAGCTCAACCTTCGACTACCCGAAGGCGCCGCTTCGCTTTGGTGAGGGGCAGGAAAAACTCAATGTTTTAATTGTCGCCGTCGATTGCTTGAGAGGCGATGTTGTCGATCCGATCACGACGCCCAATCTGTACGCGATCGCCCAGAAATCCATCGTTTTCAAGGATCACTATTCAACGGGTAACGCAACGCGAGCCGGCGTTTTCGGACTCTTCTACAGTATTCCGCCGCTTTATTGGAAGTATGCCCTGACAAGCAATATTCCGGCCGTATTGATCGAAAGTTTCATGCAGGAGGGCTATGCCGTGTCGCCCTTCACATCGTCGACACTCAACCGGCCGGAGTTTTATGCAACCGTCTTTTCCAATATTCGTCCCTTGCGCATGGGGTCGGCAGGTAAAAGCGATCTTGAACGGGATCCGAATGCCTTGAAGGACTTCAGGGCTTGGACCAAGGACAAGGCGGGCAAACCCTTCTTCGGCTTCCTTTTCTTTGACGGCGTCCATTCCTACGCAGTGCCTGACGATGATCCGACTCTCCCGTACAAAAATTATTGGGAAGAGGTCAATCATCTAAAACTCGGTCCCGATTTTGATCCCGAGCCGTACTTCAATCGTTATAAGAATGCGCTTTATACGGTCGATAAGCTTATCGGCGAAACTTATAAATTCTTGGAAAAGGAAGGCTATCTAAAGAATACGGTTGTCATTTTCCTGTCTCTTATACACATCTGACGCTGCCGACGATAAGGCTCGTGTAG
>ERZ1090862.665-NODE-667-length-15353-cov-6.209308_pt1 | contig 15353 bp, 12 predicted proteins | sample MGYA00478481_ERZ1090862 | MGnify/ENA primary metagenome ERZ1090862 (study PRJEB33644, sample SAMEA5815745) | chicken gut metagenome | biome: Chicken; feature: Gastrointestinal Tract; material: Caecum | place: Ireland | collected 2019-01-01 | study: A study of the... | reverse complement strand
TAACAAGAGGAGGTAAAAGGAAAATGATCTACACAGTTACATTTAATCCTTCCCTGGACTATATTGTCGGGACAGAGGGATTCAAACTGGGAAATACGAACCGGACTGTATCAGAAATGATCCTGCCGGGAGGAAAAGGAATCAATGTTTCCACTGTCCTGAAAAATCTGGGGATAGAAAGCACAGCGCTTGGCTTTACCGCAGGGTTTACAGGAGCAGAGATACGGCGGAGAGTAGAAGAACTTGGCTTTCGGAGCGAATTCATCGAAATAAACACCGGTTTCTCCAGGATCAATGTGAAGATGAAGGAATTTGACGGAACAGAGATCAACGGACAGGGGCCGGTCATCAGCAGGGATGCCGTGGAGGCACTCATGCAGAAACTGGATAAACTCGGAGAGGGCGACACACTTGTACTGGCGGGAAGCATTCCTTCCAGCATGCCTGATTCAATCTACAGCGATATCATGGCAAGACTTCGGGACAGAGGCGTCACGTTTGTGGTGGACGCAACGAAGGACCTGCTGCTCAATGTGCTTGAATACCATCCGTTCCTGATCAAACCCAATCATCATGAACTTGGAGAAATCTTCGGGGTGACTCTGAAAGAGAGAGAGGATGTCATCCCGTATGCCCGTCAGCTTCAGGAGAAAGGTGCGAGGAATGTGCTTGTCTCCATGGGAGGGAAGGGAGCCGTCCTGCTGGATGCCGGACAGCAGGTGCATATGCGCCCCGTCCCGGAAGGAAAACTGGTAAACGCTGTCGGATCCGGCGATTCCATGGTGGCAGGATTTATTGCAGGATGGACAGAGAAAAAAGATTATGAACATGCGTTTAAAATGGGGATCGCGGCGGGAAGCGCCAGCGCATTTTCAGAACTTCTGGCAACAGAAGAAGAGATCAGAACACTCTACAGAGAACTTTAAAAATGTTCAACAGAAATAAAGCTGTGAAAGGAAGGAAAGAAAGATGAGGATTACGGAACTGCTTGACAGAAGAAGTATCTCACTGGACGGCGCGCCATCTTCAAAAAAGGAAGCGCTGGATCAGATGGTTGCCCTGATGGTAAAAAGCGGAAAGATCAGGGATGAGAAGGCATACAGAGAAGAGGTATATCACCGGGAAGAGGAAGGTACTACAGGAATCGGAGAAGGAATTGCGATCCCTCACGGAAAATGTGATGCTGTTATCCGTCCGGGGCTGGCGGCTATGGTTGTAAAGGATGGTGTGGATTTTGATTCGCTGGACGGTGAGCCGGTTCATCTTATTTTTCTGATCGCTGCGCCAAACACGAAAGATAATGTCCACCTGGATGTGCTGAGCAAACTTTCCATGCTTCTTATGGATGAAAAATTTGTGGAAGGATTGAAAAACGCAGCCACTGTAGATGAATTCCTGGAAGTGATCGACAAGGCTGATCAGGAAAAGCCGGATATTGACGATCAGCTGGCAGCTCAGAACGAGACGGATGCATCAGACAAAACATGTCGTATCCTCGCCGTTACATCCTGCCCTACAGGAATCGCCCACACATACATGGCGGCGGAAGGAATCGAGAAAGCAGCGAAGGCGGCAGGATGCTTTGTGAAAGTGGAAACACGTGGATCAGGAGGCGCAAAAAATGTACTTACGGATCAGGAGATCAAAGACGCAGACTGTATCATTATAGCTGCTGATGCAAAGGTACCCATGGACAGGTTTGACGGGAAAAAACTGATCGAATGTCCTGTGACAGACGGAATCAGTAAAGCTGATCAGCTTGTTCAGAGAGCAGTGAATGGAGAGGCCCCTGTGTATCGCGCGGATCATCCTGCCACAGAAAAGGAAAAGGGCGCTTCCGGCGGCGCGGGACACAAAGTTTATACGCAGCTTATGAACGGAGTCTCCCACATGCTTCCATTTGTTGTAGGAGGAGGTATCCTGATCGCACTCGCGTTCCTGATCGATGGATTTGGAGTGGATGTGAATTCGCTTTCGGATGAGGCGAGAGCCAATTTTGGTACTATCACTCCGGTGGCTGCAGCGTTGAAAGGAATCGGTGATCTCGCGTTTGGATTTATGCTGCCTGTACTCGCCGGGTTTATTGCCATGAGTATCGGGGACAGGCCGGCTCTGGCAGTAGGATTTGTTGGAGGAATGATCGCTTCAAACGGACATTCCGGATTTCTGGGAGCTCTGCTGGCCGGATTTATCGCGGGATATCTGATCCTGCTGCTCCGCAAAGTGTTCAGCGTTCTTCCTGAGTCGATCGAGAAGATCGCTCCGGTCCTTCTCTATCCTGTATTCGGGATCCTTCTGATCGGACTGATCATGCTGTATATTGTGGAACCTCCCATCGGCGCACTGAATACGGCACTGAATACTGCGCTGACAAATATGAGCGGGAGCAGCAAGATTCTTCTGGGGATCATCGTGGCCGGGATGATGTCGATCGATATGGGCGGTCCGTTCAACAAAGCCGCATATGTATTCGGGACAGCATCCATAGCTGCGGGAAACTATGATATTATGGCCGCCGTCATGGTGGGCGGTATGGTGCCGCCCTGCGCGATTGCCCTTGCAACGCTTCTCTTTAAGAACAAATTTACCAGACAGGAGAGAGAGTCCGGACCGGTCAATTTCATCATGGGACTAGCCTTTATTACAGAAGGAGCGATCCCGTTTGCGGCATCGGATCCGCTGCATGTACTGCCGTCATGCATCGTCGGTTCAGCTCTGTCAGGCGCTCTTTCCATGGCGTTCGGGTGCACACTGATGGCTCCTCACGGCGGAATCTTCGTATTCCCGGTGGTGTCAAATCCTCTGATGTACCTTGTCGCCCTGGTAGCTGGAACAGTTGTGGGAGCATTACTTCTCGGACTGCTGAAGAAAAAGGTCCAGGAATGAGTTTCAGAACTGCTTGTGCTTGCCGAAGCAGAGATTTAGGAATAAAATAAACAGTGAACATTGGAAAAGCGGATTCCGGGAATCCGCTTTTCTTTTCAGAACGGCTTTGCGGAGGAGAAGAAAATGTTGACAGAAACAAGACAGGATGAAATACTGCAGATGCTCGAGGAGAAAGGCAGTGTAACTGTACAGGAACTGACGGAAAAGTTCCGCGCTTCAGAATCTACGATTCGAAGAGACCTGAATTCTCTTCATAAAAAAGGAGCCCTGGTAAAAGTATTTGGCGGGGCAGTACAGGTGCAGAGCAGGCTTGCCACGAAAGACGAAAAGGTGGCCCTTCGAAGAGAACAGAACAGAGATCAGAAGATATGTATTGCCAGATATGCGGCCTCTCTGATCGAAGCGGGCGATTTTGTTTATCTGGATGCGGGGACAACGACGGGATATATGATCCCCTTTATTCAGGAAAGATCGGTAACATTTGTGACAAACGCAGTGTCTCATGCGTTGAAGCTTTCTGAGAATGGTTTTCGCGTCATACTCATAGGCGGAGAACTGAAGGCGGCGACGGAAGCTATCGTTGGGAACGAGGCCTATGCGGCGCTCCAGAAATACAACTTTACGAAGGGGTTCTGGGGAACAAATGGTGTCAGTGAGCTGTCGGGGTTTACTACTCCCGATATCAATGAGGCCATGATCAAGGAATGTGCCATGAGGCATACACAAAAGAGATATGTTCTCTGCGACAGCACGAAATTCCATCAGACAAGTCCGGTGAGTTTCGGAGAGTTCCTGCTGGCATCGGTCATAACTGACCGGATTCCGGAGGGGCTGAAAAATACTGATAATATTATTGTGGCAGAATAAACACAGCGGTACTGAGAATATTTATCAGTAGAGATGATTAGTTTTGACTACCTCAAATTAGTGGCGGTATAATGTGTCAGCGGGCAGAAGCCTACATATATTTGGTATAAGGAAGTGGTGAGGTATGAAACAACACAGATTCTGGGCATGGGCTGCGGTCTTTTGCTTTGTGATGGTATTTTATACGGGCTACAGACACAAATAGGAGGTAATCACTATGATGGACATTTTCAGGCTGAAAAAACTGGGGATCTTTGCAGGCGGCGTTCTGTTTGGAACGGCGGGGATAAAGATTCTTTCGAGCAAAGATGCAAAGAAGGTTTACACGAACTGTACGGCAGCTGTTTTAAGGGCGAAGGAATGCGTTTTGAAAACAGCGACGACGGTTCAGGAAAACGCAGAGGATATCCTGGCGGAAGCTCAGCAGATCAATGATGAGAGAGCGGCTCAGGAAGCTGCGAACGTGGAAGAAAGTGCAGAAGTTAATGCCGGTGCGGATGTGTTGAAAGAAGTTGAATAGCCGGCTATGAGATTTGTCATAAAGCATGAATTAAAAGGCCGTCTCCGTATCCATGCCGTTCAGAGAAGAATGACGTGTTCGGAGGCGGACACTCTTTCCTGGTTCCTTGAAAAGCAGGAGAACATAACGAGCGTCAAAGTATATGAACGCACCGCGGACGCTGTCATCTGCTATACAGGAGAGAAGGAAGATCTGATCATGCTGCTGAAACAGTTCCGTTACAGCAGGGTGGAAGTGCCGGAGAACATATCCGCCAGTTCCGGGCGCAGGCTGAATACAGAATACAAAGAAAAGCTGATCACAAAAGTTATACTCCACTACAGCAGTAAACTGTTTCTGCCCTATCCTGTAAGGGCGGTGTACACGGCCCTGAAATCGGTGAAATATATCTGGGAGGGGATCCGGTGCCTGCGACAGGGGAAAATAGAAGTGCCGGTACTGGATGCTGCGGCAATCGGAGTGTCTGTCCTTCGGGGGGATATCAATACGGCAGGTTCCGTCATGTTTCTCCTGGGCGTTGGAGAGATACTGGAAGAGTGGACGCACAAAAAATCTGTGGGAGATCTGGCACGCAGCATGTCTCTGAACATTAAAAAAGTATGGATGGAGAAGGCGGGGCAGGAGATCCTGGTAAAGACGTCGGAGATCAGGAAGGGAGACACTGTTGTGATCCACATGGGAAATGTGATCCCCTTTGACGGGGAAGTGTCTTCGGGCGAAGGAATGGTAAACCAGGCGTCTCTTACAGGCGAATCAATGCCTGTGAGAAGGACTGCCGGACAGTCCGTGTATGCGGGAACTGTCCTGGAAGAAGGAGAACTTAAGGTTCTTGTAAAAGCGGTTTCAGGATCTACAAGATTTGAAAAGATCGTTACAATGATCGAAGATTCTGAAAAACTGAAATCTTCTGCTGAGAGCAGGGCTGAACACCTTGCCGACAGGCTTGTCCCATATACACTGCTGGGAACCGGGCTGGCATGGCTGCTTACCAGAAATGTCACAAAAGCATTATCCGTGCTCATGGTAGATTTTTCCTGTGCGCTGAAACTTGCCATGCCGATCTCTGTACTGTCTGCGATCCGGGAGGCCGGGGAGAGAAACATTACTGTAAAGGGCGGAAAATTCATGGAGGCGGTGGCTGCGGCAGATACGATCGTATTTGACAAGACCGGAACATTGACAAAGGCAAAACCGACCGTAAAGGAGGTTGTCCCGTTTGGAGAATATCCGGAAGAGGAATGTCTGCGTATCGCGGCATGCCTGGAGGAACATTTTCCTCATTCCATGGCAAAAGCGGTAGTGGACGCAGCGAGAAAACGCGGGCTGTCTCACGAGGAGATGCATTCGAAGGTGGAGTATGTGGTGGCTCATGGGATCTCATCTCATATTGACCGCAGGAAGGTTGTGATCGGAAGCAGTCATTTTGTATTTGAGGATGAAGGATGCAGGGTGAGGTCTGAATACCAGGACAGGTTCAATCATCTGCCGACGGAATATTCTCATCTGTATCTGGCTGTTGACCGGGAACTGGCTGCGGTGATCTGCATTGAAGATCCGCTTCGGGAAGAGGCGGGAGAGATGGTGAAAGAGCTGCGCGCGGAAGGAATCACAAAGATCGTCATGATGACAGGAGACAGTGAGCGGACTGCGGCGGCGATCGCACAGAAAGTAGGGGTAGATGAATATTATGCAGAGGTGCTGCCGGAAGATAAGGCCGGATTTATTGAGCGGGAGAAGGCTGCGGGGAGAAAGGTCATTATGATCGGAGACGGTATCAATGATTCTCCTGCTCTTTCTGCGGCTGACGCAGGGATTGCGGTCAGTGACGGCGCGGAGATAGCCCGGGAGATCTCGGATATCATGATCACGGCGGATGATCTGCGAGAGATCGTGACTCTGAAACGTATCTCCGACAGGATGATGAAAAGAATCCATTGTAATTACAGGGGAATCGTGGGAATCAATTCAGCGCTGATCCTTCTAGGCGTCACAGGAGTGATCCGGCCGACAACATCGGCCCTGCTCCATAATACGTCAACACTGGCTATCAGCCTGAGGAGCATGGGAAGTCTGCTCCCTGCAGAAAATGTCGAGGAAGTATCCACTTGAAAAACAGATTCATATTTGCTATTGTATCATAGAGGAAGGTGATGCAATATGCCATATATTCGAGGTGACTCCTGTTATATCCTGGATGAAGAAAATAAGATAATCATGGCGAAAGTCGTGGGACGGAAGGGCTCAGGCTATCTTCTGGAGCGTGTCGGAATATGTGGGACACTTTTCAGAACCGAGAAACAGATGTTCCGCAGTGAAGAAGAAGCGGAGAGAAACAAAAAGCCTCTCCCTCCGAAGATAAAAGTTCAGTTGTCGGATTATTAAAAAGGATATAAAACGAGAAAAGCTGTGTCGGGTTAGTCCGTCACAGCTTTTTCTGGTTCATATGACTCTGAAACTGAGTCCCTGTCGTCAGACAGTATGACTTCCATCCCGATTTTCTGGGGCTTAAGTCCTCTTGCCTGATAGAATTTCATTGCTTTTTCATTACAGCTCCACACGTTGAGAGTGACATTGTAGCAGCCTTTTTTCTTTGCAAAGTCCAGGACTGCTTCGTAAATCGCAGTTCCGACATGCTTCCCTCGCAGAGTTTCATCAACACAGAGGTCGTCGATATACAGGGTTTTAATGTCGGTGAGGATGTTGTCGTCCAGATGCTGCTGGAAGATACAGAATGCGTATCCAAGCAGACGGTCGTCCTCGTCTACGGCTGCAAAGATCGGGCGCTTCTCGTCTTTGAGTATCTCCCGGAGCTGATCGTCCGTATATTTTCTCTGCCCGTATTTAAAGAGGTCCGGGCGCCCTTTATGATGGACCATTGCCACCTGGGAGAGCAGTTCGTGGATCCTGTCAATATCTTTTTCTGATGCCATACGCACTTTCATTTTTCAGATCTCCTTTTTCTTTGAAATAGTAATGTGCCAGCTCTGGTGAAAACACATTTTCATAAATCTTATCACATATATCCGGCTCAAGTAAAGATGCGCATAAATGTTGAGATAAGTTTTCAAATGTGATATTCTTTTTATATTGACATAGTCTGGGGCTTTTGCCCCGACATCATTTTATGATCAGCATGGAGGACAGAAATATGACAAAAATTTTATTACATGGATGCAATGGTAAAATGGGAAGAATGATCACGGAGCTTGTGAAAAACGATGCGGATGCAGAGATCGTGGCAGGTGTGGATGCCTATACCGGAGTGCCGAATGAGTATCCGGTGTTTGATTCTGTCGAAAAATGCGATGTGGAAGCGGATGTGGTCATTGATTTTTCCAATGCGGGAGCAATGGACGCGCTCCTTGATTACTGCGCGGCGAAGAAGCTTCCTGTAGTGCTGTGTACCACAGGGCTTTCCGAGACACAGCTTGAGAAAGTCCAGGAGACGGCTGGAAAGACGGCGATCCTCAAGTCTGCCAATATGTCCCTCGGAATCAATCTTCTGATGAAACTTCTGAAAGATGCGGCGAAAGTGCTTGGAAATTCAGGCTACGACATTGAACTTGTGGAGCGCCATCACAATCAGAAACTGGATGCGCCGAGCGGAACTGCTCTGGCACTTGCAGATTCGATCAACGAAGCTCTGAACGGGGAATACCACTACGTCTATGACAGAAGCCAGGTGAGACAGAAGAGGGATGCGAAGGAGATCGGGATTTCAGCAGTACGCGGAGGCACGATCGTGGGTGACCATGAGGTGATCTTTGCAGGAACGGATGAAGTGATCGAGTTCAAACACAGCGCATATTCCAGAAATGTTTTTGCAAAGGGAGCTGTGGAAGCTGCAAAATTCCTGGCAGGGAAAGCGCCCGGAATGTATGACATGAGCGATGTGATACAGTTCTGATTCCGCCGGGAGGGCAGCACAGGATGCGGGTGCGTTAATGTGGAGGGAAAACAGAATGAAAAATCTGGAGACAAGATATCTGGAACGACTGTCGGATCTGTATCCTACGATCGCGGCGGCGTCCACAGAGATCATCAATCTGCAGGCGATCCTCAATCTTCCCAAGGGAACGGAGCATTTCCTGACGGACGTACATGGAGAATATGAAGCCTTTTCTCATGTGTTGAAAAACGGATCGGGATCGGTGAAGAGGAAGATCCAGGAAGTTTTCGGAAATACCATGAGCGAGAGAGATAAAAAGTCTCTTGCCACTCTGATCTATTATCCGAAGGAAAAGATGAGCATTGTCAGGCAGACAGAGACAAACATGGACGACTGGTACAGGGTGAATCTGTACCGGCTTATTCAGGTAAGCAAGCATGTGGCGAGCAAGTATACCCGTTCTAAAGTAAGAAAGGCGCTGCCCAAAGATTTTGCCTACGTGATCGAAGAACTGATCACAGAGAAGGCAGAACTGAACGACAAAGAGTCCTATTACAATGAGATCATCTCTACGATCATCCGGATCAAACGGGCAGAACCGTTTATCATAGCGATCTCCGAACTGATCCAGAGACTTGTGGTTGATCATCTTCACATTGTAGGAGACATTTTTGACAGAGGTCCCGGTCCCCATATTATCATGGACAAGCTGATGTCCTATCATTCAGTGGACATCCAGTGGGGAAATCACGATGTGCTGTGGATGGGGGCGGCAGCGGGGCAGATGGGATGTATTGCAAATGTGATCCGAATCTGCGCTCGTTACGGCAATCTGGATATTCTTGAGGACGGCTACGGGATCAATCTGCTCCCGCTTGCCGCATTCGCGCTCAAGGTTTATGGAAATGATCCATGTGAGTGTTTTAAACTGAAGGCAGCAGATAAAACGGATCCTGAGGAGACAGAGATGAACCTGCGTATCCATAAGGCAATCTCTGTGATCCAGTTTAAGGTGGAGGGACAGATCATTCGGAGACAGAAGGAATTTGGTCTGGATGACCGCGCAGTTTTGCACAGGATCGACTATGAAAAGGGTACGGTCACACTGGAAGGAAAAGAATACCGACTACTTGACAAGAACTTCCCGACCGTTGATCCGTCGGATCCCTACGCACTCAGCACAGAGGAGCAGGATATCATGGACCGGCTGGAACGGGCGTTTGTTGGATGCGAAAAACTGCAGCAGCATATGCGGTTTCTGCTGGCAAAGGGCGGTCTGTACAAGGTGTTTAATGACAACCTTCTCTATCATGGATGTGTCCCGCTCGACAGCGAGGGGAATCTGAAGGAGGTCTCCGTCTTCGGAAAGAAGTACAGAGGAAAAGAGCTGTATGACGTACTCGACAGTTATGTGCGAAAAGGCTTTTTCGCCCTTGACGGGAAGGAACGTCAGGACGGAAAAGATATTATGTGGTATATATGGCTCCATCCGGATTCACCGCTTTTCGGAAAGAATAAGATGGCCACATTTGAGCGGTATTTTCTTGCTGAAAAAGAGACTCATGTGGAAAAAAAGAACCCATATTATACATTTCTTGAGAATGAGGATGTGATCGACCGGATCCTGAGAGAATTCGGACTGGATCCGAAGAAGGGGCATATCGTCAACGGACATGTGCCGGTAAAAAGAAAAGACGGGGAGAGCCCGGTCAAATGCGGCGGGAAAGTTCTGGTCATCGACGGAGGGTTCTCCCGGGCATATCAGAAGGAAACCGGGATCGCGGGATATACTCTGATCTATAATTCCTATGGACTGAGGCTTGTAGCCCATGAGCCGTTTGAATCCACTGAGGCGGCGATCGCGAAGGAAAAAGATATCCATTCGGAGACCACGATCGTCAGCAGGATGATGGACCGCTGCCTTGTCGGCGATACGGATATCGGACGGGAACTGAAAGAACAGGTAAAAGATCTGGAAAGACTCCTTGCGGCATACAGAAACGGAGAGATCATTGAAAAAATATAAGGCAGGATGGATGAGACTATGGAAAATGAACTGAACATACAGGAAAGCATGCTGACAGAGCCGCTGAAGATTTATCTCAATGAGATAGGACAGATTCCCCTTCTGAGTGAGGAGGAAGAACGGGAACTGGGGCGGAAGAGCTCGGAAGGGGATGCTGCCGCGAGGCAGAAACTTGCAGAGGCGAATCTGCGTCTTGTGGTTTCCATTGCCAAACATTATACAGGACGGGGCGTACAGCTTATGGACCTGATCCAGGAGGGAAACATGGGCCTGATGCGGGCGGCAGAAAAATATGATTACACAAAGGAAAACCGCTTTTCCACCTATGCCTCCTGGTGGATCAAGGAGGCGATGCAGCGCGCGATCGACCAGCAGTCCAGAGAGATCCGTGTTCCCGTTCATGTGGCTGAGAATATGAAAAAGGTGCAGAAGGTCTCCAAAGAACTCCAGCAGGAGCTTGGAAGGGAACCGCTTCCAAAAGAGATCGCGGAAAAAATTCCGGGAAAGACAGAGAAAGACATAAAGGATATACTGAGTTATCTCCAGAGTCCGGTTTCACTGGAAACTCCTGTAGGCGAAGAGGGGGAGAACAGCCTGGGCGATATGGTGGAGGACCGTACTGAGGCAACGCCGGAGGAGGCGATGGATTCCCTTGTGCGGAAGGAAGAGGTCAGCGAACTGCTGGATTCTTTAAGCGACAGAGAGAGACAGGTCATCCGTCTCCGGTACGGCCTTGAGGATGGAAAGACGCATACTCTGGAAGAAATTGGAAATACGCTCAATGTCACCAGGGAACGTGTCCGCCAGATCGAGGCAAGGGCGATGGAAAAACTCCGGAAAAATGCAAAAAATTAAGTGGACCCTGCATAAATATTGTTGGAAATGCAGATAGTAAGGATACAACAATATTTGTGGAAAGGGAGATACTTTTATGAAAACAATGAAAAAAATGCTCCTGCTTATGACCTGTACATTTGTCCTTCTGGGAACAGCAGCGTGCAGCAGCAGGGATAATGCGGACAATGGAGCGGATCAGTCTACACAGAATGACGACGACCGGAAAGATACGGACCGGAACGATACAGATAACAGCAACGTCAATGACGCAACCGATGGAGATGGTATCATTGATAACGCGGTAGACGACGTGACAGATGGCGTGGACGATGTGACAGATGATGTGACAGACGGCGTAGACAAAGCGACAGATGATCTGACAGAAGACAATGGAGCACAGAAGGATATGCAGGAAAACAGATAAGTGATATCTGCAAAGGGGTCAGGCCCCGATGCAAAGGGGACAGACCCTTTGCATCAGGGCCTGTCCTCTTTGTGAAGAAATGGAGGACGAGGGACATGAGATTCAGACCCTGTATCGACATACATAACGGAAAAGTAAAGCAGATCGTGGGCGGAAGCCTGAGAGATGAAGGAAACAGCGCAAAAGACAATTTCGCGTCCGAACTGGGAGCGGAGTATTATGCAGAACTGTATCGGAAGGACGGACTGCGAGGCGGGCACATTATACTGCTCAACCCGCCCGGATCAGAATATTATAATGCCACGAAGGCGCAGGCAATGTCAGCTCTTAAAGCCTATCCCGGAGGAATGCAGCTGGGCGGCGGAATCAATGCTGAGAATGCACAGGAGTATCTGAAAGCAGGCGCAAGCCATGTGATCGTTACGTCCTATGTGTTTAAGGATGGCACGTTCCACAGAGAAAATCTTGAAAAACTGGTTGCGGCTGTGGGAAAAGAGCATATTGTACTGGATCTGAGCTGCCGGAAAAAGAAGGATGGATATTACATTGTGACGGACCGGTGGCAGAAATTTACCGATGTAAAACTGTGCCCGGAAGTACTGGAAACTCTGTCAGGATCCTGCGATGAGTTCCTCATCCACGGTGTAGATGTGGAAGGAAAGGCATCCGGAATGGAGACGGAACTGGTCAGAATGCTTGCCGGATGGGAGGGAATCCCCGTTACATATGCGGGCGGGATCGGTTCTGTGGAGGATCTGGAACGGTTCCGGGAAGTGAGCGGAGGCCGTCTGGACTTTACCATAGGGAGTGCCCTGGACCTGTTCGGAGGGAAGATACCGTATGAGAAACTTGCCGTGCCAGCCAAAAAGCGCTAACGCGTCTTTTGACTGGGATATTTGCAAGGATGAAGTAACAGTTCAGCCGCGCCATTCGCAAAGCCGCACTTACGTGCTTATTGCGGCTTACGCCGCTTCTTTACTCATATACTGGCGCTCAGTTCATGAAGCTATCTGCTCGAAAAATCATGCAAGCATGATTTCCTCTTCCCAATAGCTTCATGGATGAACTGTTGATCAACAATTGTTAACATAATATGAACTTGTTGAATTAGGCGGAAGTTAGTGCTAGAATGGAGAACAGAGTGGTGTCGTCTGTCAGACACTAAATATATATTTAAGGAGTTAATTACGGGATATGGGATTTATAGAAAAGATCTTTGGAACTCACAGCGAAAATGAACTGAAACGGATCTACCCGATCGTCGACCGGATCGAATCGCTGGAACCGGAGATGAAAGCCCTGTCGGATGAGGAACTGCGCGGCAAGACCAGGGAGTTCAAGGAACGTCTGAAAGAGGGAGAGACCCTGGATGATCTTCTCCCGGAAGCGTTTGCCGTTGTCCGTGAAGGTGCGTACAGAGCGCTTGGCATGAGGCACTACAGAGTGCAGCTGATCGGAGGCATCATCCTTCATCAGGGCCGTATCGCCGAGATGAAGACCGGTGAAGGAAAGACACTGGTGTCGACCCTTCCTGCGTACCTGAATGCCCTTGAAGGCAAAGGCGTACACATTGTCACGGTCAATGACTATCTGGCAAAGCGTGACGCGGAATGGATGGGAAAAGTCCATGAATTTCTGGGGCTCACTGTCGGTGTTGTTCTGAACAGCATGACAAATGAAGAGCGGCGTGCCGCTTATAACTGCGATATCACCTATGTCACGAACAACGAGCTTGGATTTGATTATCTGAGAGATAACATGGTGATCTACAAAGAGCAGCTTGTGCAGAGAGGTCTGCATTTTGCCATTATTGACGAGGTCGATTCTGTCCTGATCGATGAGGCAAGAACACCGCTTATCATTTCCGGACAGAGCGGGAAGTCCACAAAGCTGTACGAGGCGTGTGATATCCTTGCGCGGCAGCTGGAACGCGGCGAGGCCAGCGGGGAGTTCTCCAAGATGAACGCCATCATGGGCGAGGAGATCGAGGAGACAGGAGACTTTATCGTCAATGAAAAAGAGAAGACTGTCAACCTTACGGAAGACGGTGTGAAAAAGGTGGAGAAGTTCTTCCATATTGAAAACCTTGCGGATCCGGAGAACCTGGAGATACAGCACAACATCATTCTGGCTCTCAGGGCGCACAATCTGATGTTCCGCGATCAGGATTATGTGGTGACGCCGGAGGGCGAAGTCATGATCGTAGATGAGTTTACCGGACGTATCATGCCGGGACGCCGTTATTCTGACGGACTCCATCAGGCCATCGAGGCGAAGGAGCATGTGAAGGTCAGAAGAGAGAGCAAGACGCTTGCGACCATCACATTTCAGAACCTGTTCAACAAATTTGACAAGAAGAGCGGTATGACCGGTACAGCCCTCACAGAGGAAAAAGAGTTCCGCGACATCTACGGCATGGATGTTGTGGAAATCCCGACCAATGTACCGGTACAGCGTGTGGATCTGGAGGATGCCGTTTATAAGACAAAGAAGGAAAAATACCACGCTGTGATCGAGGCGGTGAAAGAGGCTCACGCCACCGGGCAGCCGGTGCTGGTGGGTACGATCACCATCGAGGTTTCCGAACTCCTGAGCAGGATGCTCAAGAAGGAAGGAATCCCGCACAATGTGCTGAATGCAAAATATCATGAGCTGGAGGCGGAGATCGTTGCAGATGCCGGTATCCATGGAGCGGTCACCATCGCTACAAATATGGCCGGACGTGGTACGGATATCAAGCTGGATGACGAGGCGCGCAAGGCCGGCGGTCTGAAGATCATCGGTACAGAACGGCACGAGTCCAGACGTATTGACAATCAGCTCCGCGGACGTTCCGGACGTCAGGGGGATCCGGGTGAATCCCGCTTCTATATTTCCCTGGAGGATGATCTGATGCGCCTGTTCGGTTCCGAGAAGCTGATGAACGTGTTTAACACACTGGGCGTGGAAGACGGCGAGCAGATCGAGCACAAGATGCTTTCCAGCGCCATTGAGAAAGCTCAGAAGAAGATCGAGAACAACAACTTCGGCATCCGTAAGAACCTGCTGGAATATGACCAGGTCATGAACGAGCAGAGGGAGATCATCTACGGCGAGCGCCGGAGAGTCCTCGACGGGGAGAGCATGAGAGACACGATCTACAATATGATCACAGAGTATGTGGAGAATATTACGGACCGCTTTGCGGCTCCGGATGCGGAGTCTGACGAGTGGGATCTGAAGGGACTTGACGTGAACCTTCACAATGTGATTCCTCAGCTTCAGCTCCCGACGCCGGAAGAGTGCCAGGATATGCGCCAGAAGGAACTTAAGCATCTGCTTAAAGAGCGGGCAGTAAAGGCCTACGAGGCGAAAGAGGCTGAGTTCCCGGAAGCGGAACAGCTGCGTGAAGTGGAGCGTGTCGTTCTGTTGAAGGTCATCGACGCCAGATGGATGGATCATATCGATGATATGGATCAGCTCCGTCAGGGTATCGGACTTCAGGCTTACGGGCAGAGAGATCCGCTGGTTGAGTATAAGATGATGGGATACGACATGTTCGGAGAAATGACGAACATGATCGCAGAGACGACGCTGAGGACTTTGTTCCGCATCCGTGTGGAGCAGAAGGTAGAGCGCGAGGAAGTCGCGAAGGTGACCGGAACGAACAAAGACGACAGCGCGGTACGCGCACCGAAGAAGCGGGAGACAAAGAAGATTTATCCAAATGATCCATGTCCCTGCGGAAGCGGAAAGAAGTACAAACAGTGCTGCGGAAGAAAGCAGACTGCCTGAGATCGGGCAGGAGTGTTCTTGCGCTTTACTGATAAATATCTATTTATGAAAGAGGTGATCAAGGTGGTTTTAGTAGAAGAATTAAAGTCCAGACTGGGCGCATATGAAGAACCGCTGAAAGATTTGAGGG
>ERZ1090862.662-NODE-664-length-15391-cov-16.614306_pt1 | contig 15391 bp, 13 predicted proteins | sample MGYA00478481_ERZ1090862 | MGnify/ENA primary metagenome ERZ1090862 (study PRJEB33644, sample SAMEA5815745) | chicken gut metagenome | biome: Chicken; feature: Gastrointestinal Tract; material: Caecum | place: Ireland | collected 2019-01-01 | study: A study of the... | reverse complement strand
CTACACGAGCCTTATCGTCGGCAGCGTCAGATGTGTATAAGAGACAGGGTTTAAACGGTCTAAACAATAAATATTTTTTTATCTTTTCGGGGCCGCCATATAAAACTGACGTGCTACGGCGCGCGCCCCTTGACTTGCCTGCGGGGTTATTGTATAATTTAGTTAAAGGCGCTTGCGATGGCGTCAGTAAATACATTCAGAGGTCATAAACATGGCAGAAAATTTTAGCGGAACAGATGAAATGAAGCGTGCGGCGGATATCGCCGCAGGCAGAATAAAGGCGGACGTCGTACTGAAGAACGCGCGCTATCTCGATGTGTTCAATGCCCGGCTCTGCGAGGGCGATATAGCGCTCTGCGGCGGACTTATAGCGGGCATAGGCAGCTATGAGGGCGAAAAGGAGTACGATTTTTCAGGCAAAGTAGTTCTTCCGGGACTCATCGATTCGCATATGCATATAGAGAGCACGCAGCTCTCCCCCGAAGAGTTTGCTTCGCTGGCCGTACCCCGCGGCACGACGCTTGTAATCGCCGACCCGCACGAGATTGTAAACGTGTGCGGTCTTGCCGGTGCGGACTATATGAGCCGCGCAGCCGCGCGCACTCCGCTTGACGTAAGGCTGATGCTCCCCTCGTGCGTGCCCGCAACGCCGTTTGAAACAAGCGGTGCGGTCATCGATTCCAAGGAGATTGCCAAGGCGTTCAGGGGAAAAAGGTTTTTCGGCCTCGGCGAAATGATGAATTATCCCGCCGTAGCCGCAGGCGATGAAGAGGTGCTCGCTAAAATTTACGCCGCGCACTCCACGGGCAGAATTACAGACGGGCACGCTCCCGAAATGAGCGGAAAGGCGCTCAACTCATACATAGTTTCGGGCGTGCGTACCGACCACGAGTGCGCCACCGCAGCCGAGGCGGAGGAAAAGGTTTCGCGCGGAATGTACGTTCTTCTGCGTGAAGGCTCGGCCTCGCACGACCTTAAAAATCTGCTTCCCGCTGTAAATGAACGCAATTTCCGCCGTTTTGCGCTCTGCACGGACGACCGTCACGCCGACGGCCTTGCCGCAGAGGGCCATATCGACCACGTTTTGCGCATGGCGGTAAAATACGGACTCAAGGGCGAACTTGCGGCGGTAATGTGCACGCTGAACGCCGCCGAGTGCTACGGACTCAAAGGCAAGGGCGCAATTGCACCCGGATATGACGCCGACCTCGCCGTGTTTGACGATGTGCAGAACTTTAACTGCGTTGCGGTATTCAAGGACGGCCGTCTTGTTGCAGAGGACGGCAAGCCGCTGTTTTCAGGCAGACTCCGCCTTCCCGCGGCCGTAAAGAATACGGTAAAGGTTGCTCCCGTCAGTGCGGATACTTTCACAATAAAATTAAACGGAACGCGCGCCCGCGTGATAGGTCTGCAGGAGGGCACGCTGGTTACCAAAAACCTAGTGGAGGAGGTAACAAGCCGTAACGGTGATGTGGTGCTGGATGGTACCGACCTTCTTCGTCTGGCCGTTGTGGAGCGTCACTTTGCCAGCGGAAGAGCAGGCCTCGGTCTGGTAAAGGGCTACGGGCTTAAAAACGGCGCGGCGGCCACAACCGTATCGCACGACAGTCACAACATAATAGTTGTCGGCGACGATAAGCAGGCAATGGCGGACGCGGTAGAGGAATTAAAGCGCATAGGCGGCGGAATGACGCTTGTGCACGGCGGGAAAATTATGTCCGTGCCGCTGGATATTGCGGGGCTTATGAGTTCCGCTCCCGCAGAAAAGCACGTCAGACTTTCTGCCGAGCTCTACAAGGCGGCGTATGAAGCGGGCGTGAACCGCGGAATAGAGGCGTTTATGACTCTTTCATTCCTCGCGCTTGCCGTAATTCCCGAACTCCGCCTCACCGACCGCGGTCTGTTTGATGTTAACGCCTTCGGCTTTACTCCGATAGACGCGCAGTAAAATTTTCGTCTGTAATATGCGCCCCGCGGCTTACAGCCGCGGGGCGTTTTTATGTTGTCTTTGGCATTGTAAATATCTTTTTGCGTGCAGAATATTAAATTTTACTAATTTTTTACAACTCTGTGCGTACTTTTTTGCAAACCCGCGTTATACTGTATACGATGCGTGGGCGGGGAAGGCAAAATCTCCGCTCAAAAATAAAATCCTTTTTTTCTCCCCGCAAGGCCGCCTGCAAAGGCGGCCTTGCGGCTTTTGTGCGGCATAATTGTATCCCGCGGCTTTAAAATTCAATTTGCCCCGCTCTGCTGCTTGTGTATGCAGCTTTATGAATCACACATCTGGTATTATTAAATTATCTTAAACTGGCTATTACATTGATATCAGTTTTGTATATAATAGTTAATATCTGAAAAAACAGCGCGCGTGCGCTTTGATATGAGGTTGCATTATGGATAAAAAAATACTTACCATTCAGGACCTTTCCTGCGTTGGTCAATGTTCGCTGACCGTTGTTCTGCCCATACTTTCGGCATACGGTCTGGAAACCTGCGTTCTGCCCACGGCCGTACTTTCAAACCATACAATGTTCAAAACGTGGAGCTACCTTGACCTTTCGGACGAGGTTGACAACATCTATGCCAAGTGGAAGGAAAACGGCTTTAAGTTTGACGCGTTCCTTTTGGGTTATCTCGGCAAGGCGGGGCTTATGGACGCGGCCGAACGCGCATTTGACGAATTTTCAAACGATGGTCGCCTCATTATAATCGACCCCGTTTTTGCAGATAACGGCAAACTTTACGGCGGCTTTGACGAGGCATACGTAAAGGGTATGGCTCACCTCATCCGTCGTGCGGATATAATTCTGCCCAACTTTACGGAGGCCTGCTTTCTTACGGGCATGGAATACAAAACTTCTTATACAAGGGAGTACGTGGAGGAAGTGCTTGCAAAGCTTTCGCTCCTCACTTCCGCAACGGCCGTCGTGACGGGCGTGGAACTGGAAGGAAAGATAGGCGAGGCCATAAAGCGCGGCGACAAAATAAGCTATGTGATGGGCGAAAAACTGCCTAAAAGTTCGCACGGCACGGGCGACATTTTTGCCGCAGTATTCACGGCCGAATATCTTGGCGGAAAGTCGCTTGAAGAGGCGGCGGACAAGGCCTCCGTATTTGTTCAGGACTGCCTTAAAGCTACCCCCGCAGAGCACTTCTACGGAGTTGTATTTGAAAAGATTTTAAACGCGCAGAGAAAGGCTTAACCTGCATTGGTTGGCGCATATGTGCGTATCAATTTAATAAAAAGGCGGCCGACGCACATTTTCTGCGTCGGCCGCCTTTTATATGTACAGTTTTTAATTTTCTTGGTCGCAAATATTTTTCAGTTCTTTAAGAAACAGTTGTGCGGGTTTGGAAAATACCGCAAACTTTTTCCAGATTACGTCGGCGTGGTTGTATACGGGCGGGTCCAGCGGAACGAATGTAATGTCAGTTCCCTCGGTGTTTATAATTCCGTCCAGTCCCAGCGCGTAGCCGAACCCCTCGCGCGTCAGCTGTGACCCCACGTATAAAAGATTGTATGTTGCAACAACGTTTATTTCATTGGCGGGCGTGCCCAGCCAGTTTACCGGCATTCCCTTGGCAAGCGCCTGGTCGGAGGTGATAAGTGTCTTTCCGCGCAGGTCGTCGGGCGATATGCTGCTTTTTTGAGCGAGCGGGTCGTCATTTTTGACAAGCACGCCCCAGCGGTCGCGGTGGGAAAGTCTGAGCGAGTTGTACTGCGAAAGGTCGTGCATATCCAGCAGTATGCCGAAGTCAATCAGACCCTTGTCCAGTTTTTCCAGAACGGAGGAGGCGTCGCCGCTGAAAAAATGAAACTTTACTTTTTCGTGACTGTTTTTAACGTTCATTGCCGCGCGTATAACGCTTTTAAGCGCGGGCGATTCGCCGCCGCCTATGAATACCTCGCCGCTCACTTCGGCAACGGGCGCGCTCACTTCGGAAACGGTCTTTTCGTAGAGTTCAAGCATCTCTTCGGCGCGTTTTTTCAACAGAAGTCCGCGCTCCGTAAGGTTAATTCTGCGACTGCCGCGCTCAAACAGCGGGCCGCCAACCTCTTTTTCAAGGTTCTGCATCTGCCGCGAAAGGCTGGGTTGAGTCATGTAAAGATATTCCGCCGCGGCTGAAATGCTGCCCTCCTGTGCCACCGCCAGGAAATATTTAAGTTCCCTCAGTTCCATAATTTTCCTTCGTACAGCTCGTCCGCGGCTTTGTCTGAAATTTGCTGCCTCATTTTCCGCAGAAACGTGTGTTTTTTACTATTATACAGCGGTAATGTATGCCCGTCAAGCATAACTTACCATTATATATAAGTATTTGACATAATAATTATGTGTTGGTATACTTATCGGGAACGGAGGCTGAAATGACATACGAAGAATACAAGCGGCTTACGGCAGAGGGCAGCTACCTTGCCGCAGGCAGTGAAGTGCATAAATTCATGCACTTTGCATCACAGCAGGCAATAACTGTTACAATGGAAATAAACAGCCGCTATCATACCCCGCAGGAGATAAGGGAGCTGTTTTCAGAGCTTGTCGGCTATAAAGTTGACGAAGGGTTCGGGTTGTTCCCGCCCTTTTATACCGATTTCGGCAAAAACATAAAGCTCGGCAAAAATGTATTCATAAATGCGGGTTGCTGTTTTCAGGACCAGGGCGGCATAGAGCTGGGCGACGGCTGCCTTATTGGTCACCAGGTGGTGATTGCAACGCTCAACCACGATATGTGTCCCGAAAGGCGGGGCGGAATGTTTCCCAAAAAAGTTGTGCTCGGCAAAAACGTGTGGGTGGGCGCTCACGCAACCATTCTGCCCGGGGTCACAATCGGAGATAACGCCGTAATAGCCGCTGGTGCAGTTGTAACAAAGGACGTGCCTGCAAACGCCGTCGTAGGCGGAGTGCCTGCAAAGGTTCTTAAAATGATTGAAGAGTAAGCCGTTTGTTGCGCAAAGGGAAAAAACTGTTGTAAACTGCAGCGTTCCGCGCGTTTGAAATTGCGCCCCGCGGGGTAAAAAATAATTGTAGAAATTTTAAAAAAAGTATTGACTTAAAGCATGCTTTAACTTATATACTTTTTAAAGATTGCATATACAGCCGCCCGCGTGGCGTATTATTTTCACGTTACGGCGCTTAAAACAGGCATATGTGCACATCAATTTATAAATTCATCTTTAAAGGAGAGTAAATAAATGTTAGGCAACTTTGCTTTTTGCAATCCCACAAAGCTGTATTTCGGTAAGGACGCGTTGGACGGCCTTAAAGAGGAACTGCCCAAATACGGCAAAAATGTTCTGCTTGTATATGGCGGCGGTTCAATAAAAAAGAACGGCATATATGATAAGGTTACCGCTCTGCTCAAAGAGTGCGGCAAGACGGTTTACGAGGACGGCGGCGTAATGCCAAATCCCTCGGTTGATAAGCTCTATGAGGGCATTCAGCGTGCGCGCGATTGTAAGGCGGACTTCATTCTCGCGGTCGGCGGCGGCTCTGTATGCGACTACTCCAAGGCCGTTTCAATCTCCGTCAACTGCAAAGAGGACCCTTGGGATAAGTACTTTTTAAGATTTGAGGATGTTGACCCCGACTGCAAAATAATTCCCGTTGGCTGCGTGCTTACAATGGTCGGCACCGGTTCGGAAATGAACGGCGGTTCGGTTATCACCAATCACGCGCAGAAACTTAAAATAGGTCACGTGTTCGGTGAAAACGTTTTCCCCAAATTTTCCATTCTCAACCCCGAATTTACCTTTACTCTGCCTAAGTATCAGATGACGGCGGGCTTTTTCGACATAATGTCCCACATTCTCGAACAGTATTTCTCGGGTGAGGACGACAACACTTCCGACTACATTGCCGAAGGACTTATGCGTTCGCTTATACACAGCTCTGAAATAGCCGTAAAGAACCCCGTAGACTATGAGGCGCGTTCCAACATAATGTGGACGGCTACCTGGGCGCTCAATACGCTGATTGCAATGGGCAAGACTACCGACTGGGAAGTGCATATGCTCGGCCAGGCTATCGGCGCGCATACGGACGCCACTCACGGCATGACGCTCTCTGCGGTATCTCTTGCATACTACCGCATGATTATGCCTTACGGACTTAAAAAGTTTGTACGTTTTGCTAAGAATGTATGGGGTGTAAGCCCTGCGGGTAAGACTGATGAAACCATTGCAAAGGAAGGCCTTGCCGCAATGGAAAGCTGGATGCGCCGCATAGGACTGGTAATGAACATTTCCGACCTCGGCGTGACGGAGGATATGCTCCCCGGCCTTGTAAAGTCCACGCTTATAATGGATGGCGGCTACAAGGTGCTCACCGAAGAAGACATTTTAAAAATCTTCAAGGAAAGCATGTAAACGGTAACTTAAATCGTGCGGCCGCAGGAAATGCGTGCTCAATATTGTAAACATAAGCAGCCCCGCGCCTTTACAAGGCGCGGGGCTGCGGCCGTATAAAAAATTTTTTAATGTCAGTCACGCCGACAAAGCGCCGTTTTCAGATAAATTCTGCAAATAAAAAACCTCCCGCAGTGCGGGAGGGGAGTATTAAAGGTCGAAAGCGATTGCGGTTATGTCGTCGTTGAACTTTCCGCCGCAGAAACTTTTTAAATTGCGCTGCAGATTTTTGATGAACTCGTCCGCCGAACGCGATACGGAAAGCGTCTTTATGGCGCGTTCGCTGCCGAACATTTCGCCGCGCGCATTGCGGCTTTCTGTCACGCCGTCGGTCAGTAGAACGAGTATATCCCCGCGCGAATATGCAAGGGTATCCTCAAAATACATGGGGTTTTCAAACCAGTTGGAAACGGGAGGGGAGTTCAGCGTTATGCGCGTAATTCCGCCCGCCGTCTTGAAGAGTATCGGCACGTTGTGCCCCGCGGTGGAGTAGGTTATGCTGTCGGAATCTATTCTCACAGCCGCAACGGTCACGTAGTTCGTTTCGTCAAGGTTCAGTTCGTTGAATTTAAGGCAAAGACTGCGTATTGCCTGCGCGGGGGAGTACTCCGTCTTGTCGTAAGCTGCCTTGACAAAGGCCGAAAGCATGCCCGCGGAAATGCCTTTGCCAGAAACGTCTGCAATCATTCCGAAGGCCGAATCGCCTATGGAGTATACGTCGGGCAGGTCGCCGCCTATTCCGTGGCAGGGGATGTACATGTAGGAGTAGCTGTGCCCTGCGGCCCAGTTTCCCGCAGGCAGAAGCCTCTGCTGAATGTTCTTTGCACTTGCAAGCTCGCGTGAAATTTCCAGTTCGTAGGCGTCGTCTATTACGCCCATAAACATATCGTCGCCTAGCGGCTTAACATTCAGACTGAATGATACGTCGCTTGTGCCCTCATCGGTTACGGCCTTCATAAGCACTCTGCGCTGAGTGTCTTCGCCAGTGTAAAGGCAGTCCTCAAAGGCCGCTCTCACGGCGCAGTCCTTGCTGCAGGCCGACATTCCGCAAAGTCTGGTATTTTCCGCGCAGCAGAAAATTCTGCCTATGTTGCCTCTTTTTATCTGTGCGGGGAACAGCTCTTTGAACCGCGCGTTGGCAAAAACGGCTTTCAGATTTTTATCCACCACTATGATAGCGGCGGGGACGCCGTCAATAATGCGTCTGTAATATTTTTCTATCATATCTTTAAAAATTACAATAGGTGCGTATATATGCCCGAACTAACGCCGTTACGGCATAAAAAATTTAAGTCCGCGGGGCACTATGTGCGCTTCCAGTTTCATATTTTCGTAAATCTCGCCCTCGGCCTGTATGGAGCAGAGCTTTTCGGTTGAAAAACTTGCCTCTTTTACGCGTACGGCGGTAACTTCCTTTATGGCGTTGATTTTGCCGAGCATAAGTTTTATAAAGGCAAAAATCATGCGGAATTTGGAAACATAGTCTACCATGAGAAGGTTCATATACCCGTCATCCACTTTAGCATCGGGGAAAAGTTTTATTCCGCCGCCTATCTGCGTGCCGTTGCCCAGCGCGGCTATAAGACCGAAATGTTTTTCCTCTTTGCCCAGATATTCAACGGTAAAGTTGTAGCTTTCAAAGTGCTTTAAGCAGTAAATAAGGCTGGCAAGATACTTGCCTTTACTCGGTTTGCCCCCGGAATATGCCTTTTTCAACACGTCTACATCAATGCCCATGCCTACGGCGTTAACGCTTTTCAGTCCGTTGGAAAGCTCAATGTAGTCTATGGGGCGTACGTTGCCTGCGGCGATTATTGCCGCGGCCTTTTTAATGTTTTTCGGTATTTTCACGGAGACGGCAAAATCGTTCCCCGTGCCAGAAGGGATGAGTCCGAGCGTGCATTTGTCAAAGTTGCGTATGCCGTTTAAAACCTCGTGCAGAGTGCCGTCGCCGCCCATTACGGCAATGGCGCATTCCTCCCCGCGCGAAGTAATTTCGGCGGCAATCTGGCCTGCGTGTCCGCGCTTTAAAGTATGGTGGACTTCCACGCTTTTGCCTGCTTTTTCAAGCACGTCTTTGACGGCGAGTATCTTTTTTTCGCCCGTGCGGGCGGAATTTACAATTATATGGTATATCATGTCATCCCCTCTCGTGTCAGGCCGCGCCGTGGCGCGGGCGCATCCTGCGGCGATGCGCAGAAATATTATATACCAAATAATTTATAATTGCAATAATTTTATTTTATGGTATAATATCATCGTCGTAATTATATCGCGCTGCGACGCGTTTATAAGGGGATAAAAGCAAACTTATGCTTGAAATTTTACCTGAAAAACTTAAAGTGCTTGCCGCGGCGTGCAACTTTCCGCTGTACGTGGTGGGAGGTACCTGCCGCGAATATCTTTCAGATTTGCAGCCTTTAGTGCGCGACTGGGATATCTGCGCGCCAGTGCTGCCCGAAGAGTTTGCCGCCGTTGCCGCAGCCAATGGCTTTGAAACTTGCGCCGTATACAAAAATACGGGCACGGTGAAACTTATGGCGGACGGCGAGGGGTATGAGTTCACTTCCTTCCGTTCGGATAAGTATGTGCGCGGACTTCATACGCCCGCAAAGATATATTTTACAGACGATATTTCGCTGGACGCGCGCCGCAGAGATTTCACCTGCAATGCCGTTTATTTTGACATATGTGCGGGGCAATTTGTTGACCCGCTCGGCGGAATGGCCGATATAAAAAATAAAATCGTGCGCACGGTTGCGCCCGCGGAAAAGGTGTTCGGCGAGGACGGACTGCGCCTTATGCGTCTTGCCAGGCTTTGCGGAAGTACGGGGTTCAGCCCTGACGAAGAGTGTCTGTCCGGAGCGCGGCAGAATGCGCGGCTGATTGCCGACATCTCTGCGGAGAGAATTTATGCCGAACTTGCCGCCATACTTTCGGCAGATAAAAAGTACGGCGTAAAATACGGCCAGTATGCGGCGCTGTGCGTGCTGCGCAATACCGATGTGCTTGGCTGCATACTGCCCGAACTTGCGTTGGGAGACGGAATGAACCAGCGGCGCGACTTCCATCTCTACGATGTGCTTGAACACTCGCTCCGCTGCGTAATGTATGCGCCGCAAGACATTCGCCTTGCCGCCCTTCTGCACGATGCGGGCAAGCCTTACTGCATGGTCACGGGAGGCAATTTTCACGACCACGAGGAGGCGGGCGCAAGGATAGCGGAAGATATCTGCTTAAGGCTGAAAGTACCCGTAAAACTGCGCGAAGAAGTGGTGCGGCTCGTTCGTCTGCATATGTACGATATGGACTGCCGCGCGCGCGAAAGCAAGGTGCGCCGCATAATAATAAACAACCGCGACATACTTGAAAAACTGCTCGAACTCAAACAGGCCGACTTTTCTGCCTGTCGCGATGACCTTTCGCCCGCGCCAACGGTCGTAAGGTGGCGCGCCGTGTATGAAAAGATGCAGAGTGAGGGGGTACCCTTTTCCCTGCGCGAACTCAAAGTGCGGGGCGGCGACCTGATTGCCGCAGGCGTTGAGGAAAAATATTGCGGCAAAGTGCTTTCAAAACTGCTTTCGGAGTGTGCGGTACTTCCGCAGCTCAACGAAAAAAGCAAGCTGACAGCTGCCGCGCTCCGCATCTTCCGCGAACTCTCGCAGGAATAACTTTGTCTGCACTTGTTTTTTGTGGCGCAGCATAAATAGCCGCGGCCGAAATGCTTGCGGCGGAAAAAACTGTAAAATTACAGCAAAAAATTTGTCTTCAAGACAGGAGGAAAAATGACAGATATTCTGATTATTATCGCTATATGTGTGGGTGTTTTATGCTTTTTTGCCATCGTTTCGGTGGGCATAAAGATAAAGAACAGCTCCGCGGGGCAAAGCGCGCAAAAGCTTGAAGAAATTTCGCGCTCTATGATAAAGCTTGAAGGCGTAGTGGGCGAAAACAGCCGCCTTGTTCAGGCGCAGGAGGCGCGCATTGCCGATATGCGCAACAAGATGGACGCCGACCTCAAATACATATCGGAAACCACCGCCGCATCTGTGGAAAAGATACGTCTTTCGGTGGAGGACAAGCTTTCGTCCACTCTGGACGCCCGCCTTTCCAAGAGCTATTCGGTGATAAATGAACAGCTTGAAAAGGTGTACAAGGGCATAGGCGAAGTCAACACCCTCGCGGCAAATGTCACCGATATCAAAAAGCTGTTTTCAAACGTAAAACTCCGCGGCACGTGGGGCGAAGTTCAGCTCGGCACTCTGCTTTCGCAGATGCTTGCACCCAACCAGTACTCGTCTTCCGTCAAGGTGGACGACCGCAGCGACGGCATGGTGGACTTTGCGGTGCGTCTGCCCTCGCGCGACGAGCGCACGGTATGGCTGCCGATAGACAGCAAGTTCCCCATAGAGGAGTACACCCGACTCATTGACGCAACCGATAAGACGGAGGCGGCGGCCGCGCTCAAAAAGCTTGCCCAGGCGGTAAAGTTGCAGGCGGACAGCATTGCTTCCAAGTACATATTCCCGCCCTCGACTACCGATTTTGCGGTAATGTATCTGCCATTGGAGGGTTTATATGCCGAAATTACCAAACTTCCGGAACTGGACGCCTATCTGCGCAAGCGCCGCGTGCTTGCGTGCGGGCCTACCAATTTAAGCGCGCTGCTCTCCACGTTGCAGACGGGGTTCAAGACGGTAGCCATAGAAAAGCGTTCGGGCGAGCTGTGGCAGCTGTTGTCGGCGTTCAAGGTGCAGTTCGATAAATTTGCCGCCATACTTGAAAAGACGGGCAAAAAGTTGCAGGAGGCGCAGAACACGATAGAGGAGGCGGGCAGGCGCACGCGCACCATATCCAACAAACTGCGCACCGTGGCGGACATCGGCGACGACGAGGCCGAGCGTCTTCTTTCGGACGGAGACTGATTTTTTATGTGCCAGCGCGGCGGAAAAACTTTTCCGCCGCGCTGGCTTTTATTTTTGCCGCAGTATTTTTTGCGGCATTTTGTGCGCGTATGGCCTTGCATGCGTTCCTGCAAGTGGCAAATTTTACATTTATTTCCGCCATTTAATTTATATTAACTGTTGCTTTTGCGCGCGAAATGTACTATAATTAGATAAAGCGGCGGAATGTCGCTAAATCATTCGTGCGGTGCATTGCCGCAATAATTTCCCGCAGTGTGCGGGGCTAAACCTGTAAGACGCGGCAAAACGCGTCGGGGGAGTTTTTTATGGCAAAAGGCGGTTCTAAGGCATTAACCGGAATACTCTGTTTTATCTTCGGTTTTCTGTTCGCTATAATAGTGGAAGTTGCCGTAATTGCGGCGGGCGTCTACTTTTTAATGAGCGCGGACATAGATAAAATCATGAGTACCGTGGGCGTGGAAAATACCGATGCCGACGGCAACAAAATATACATCAACACCAACGTGGAAGAGGGCGGAGTTCAGAAGGTTACCGACCTTGTCAATGCGCTCAAAAATCTGGCCGACAAGGGTACAAACAACCTCACCCTCGGCGACTTCACAAAGCTCTTCCCCGTGGGCGATAAGGGGCTGGATAAGGTTTATTCCTCTCTTGCCTCCGCGCTTTCTTCCTACAACATAACGGAGGAGGACCTGCGCGAAATAATTGACGAAGACGAGCTCAAGGCAACGCCTTTCTCGGAGATAGGTTCCTTCCTCTCCGAATGCGGCAAGTCCGTTCGCGTTGACACTCTTTTGAGTGTTGCGGGTATAGATGTGCAGTCGTCTCCGCTCTATCTCAATATCGCATATGGTCCGGAGGCGGCTGTGATTCTTTCCGCTGAAGGCAATGTGGTGCTCTATAAGGATACGTTTACCCTTTCCGAAGGCACGTATACCCGCACAGACGGCACTGCTCTTCCCGCGGAGCTTTCCTCCTACCTTGAAGAGAGCGCGGCCGGCGGAGAGTACTATATGTACTACTGCGTGTCCGACTCCTCTGCAACGGTTGCGGCGGCAACTGACGGCGGCTATCAGCTCACGGAAGTTCCCTACACCATATACAGCGCGGAAAAGGCCGAGCTTTCAGGCGGCTACTACTATGACGCGGAAGATAAGCTCGTTGTGCTCAATAAGCGCACGCTCGGCGAAGTTACGGAAGGCGAAAACGGAATGCTCTCCGTGCTTGACGATGTGTACGTCACCGACATACTCGATAAGAACAATTCCGACGAGCTCATTGAAGAGGTCCTCGGCGGCATAACCATAGGCGACCTTCTCAACGGCAACGTGTCGTTTGAAGATAAGCTTAACACCGTGTGCGTTCCGACTGTAATCGACGTCACCGCGGAAGATGCCATAATGATGTACGTAGGTTACAGCATTACGGACGTAAAGGAGGCGCAGGGCGCCGACTATAGCTATACGGGCACAATCAACTTCTATACCAAGAGCGACAGCGGCGAGTGGTCTGTTGAAAAGACGGCTACGGCATATATCACTGCTGAAAATGGCACGGTAAAGAGCGTTTATTACCTTGAAAACGGTTCAAAGGTTGAATACAAGGGCGTATCCATTGCCGATATCGGCACGCAGACGGCCAACATAACAAGCGCGCTTAAGGTAAAGGATGTCGTCGATATTGAAGAGGGCGACCGCCTTATGGAAAAGCTCGGCGAGTACACCATTGCCGATATAGGCAGTGCGATAGACGAGCTGTATCTTTCGGACTTCCTCACCGAAGTCAGACCCGATGACAGTCTGCTTGCGTACATGGTCTACGGCATAAATAACATATTTGCCGCGCCCGCCGGCTCACCCGAAGGCGTTGCCTGCGTTGCCGACTATCACTTTGTCGGCGAGGACGGCACAAAGACGGTCATTAAAAATGTATTCGTCGTCACCGACGCCGATGGCTTCATAACTGAAGTTTACTACATTGAAAATGATGTAAAGGTTGAGTGCTTCACGACAATCAACGGCGTGAACGACCGCATAGACGGACTTATGGATGACCTCAAACTCGGCGAAATAATAGAGATAACCGAAGAGGACGGCGACATACTCAACGCACTCAAAGATTCCAGCATCAACAGTCTTGCGGACGACCTCAACGCGCTCACGCTGCAGGAGCTGTTCACAGACTCCATTTACGGCGAAGGCGCAGTAATGCAGCAGATATCCGAAGAGGAGTTCAGCGCGGACTACATCTACTATGAATTTGACGCCGCGGCAGACGATTTTGTGCTTGTAAACGGCACGGGTAAAGTCAGCGCGTGGAGCAAAGATTACTATACCTACGGCAAGGCGGAAAGCGTATGGTCGCTGCTTCTGTACACCGATGGCGGCGAAAAGGTATACGGCATAAACGATATAACGGCCCTTCAGGGCAACGTTGTAGGCAATCTTCAGACGCAGTCAATGTATGATTTCTATGATATGGGCGTCATAGGCGACGGCAGCAAAACGGACGATACCTGGGTTACTCTTTCCAAGACGGTTGTCTACGATGGCAGGAGCATGCAGGTGGGCGAAATGACGCTCAGCATGTTCATCGGTTTTGCGGGAAATCTGATTTCTGCAGGAGCTTAAAAAAAAATAAATATGGCGGCGGCGCAAAAGTTTGCGCCGCCGCAGCTTTTTTGTTTGACTTTTTTGCCGTATTATAGTAATATTGTAAAGCTGATTTAATGCATATTTGCAAAAAATCAAGCGCGCGGCACGTCCGCGTTTACCTTGCATGCCTTTACAGGTATGCCGAATAAGACCGGGAGGTATAAAAAATGAAATCTTACGAAATGCTGTACGTTTTGGACAATTCCGTCGCAGACGAAGCAAAAGATGCACTCATTGCTAAATTTGAAGGCATCGTAACTTCCATGGGCGGCGAACTCGTTTCAACGGACAAGTGGGGTTCCAAGAAACTTCCTTATGCTATCCAGTATAAGAACGAAGGATTCTTCGTGCTGATGAAGTTCAACTCCGAGCCCGCCGTTGTAAAAGAGTTAGACCGAATTGCAGGCCTTTCTGACGAGATCTTAAGAAGAATGATCGTCAAGGACTAAGGGGTAAACAATGAATAAAGTGTTTTTAATCGGCAACTTAACGCGTGACCCCGAACTTTCCGAAACGCAGTCAGGCGTAGCGGTATGCCGCTTCGGCATAGCCGTAAACCGCCGCAGCGGAACTTCCGATGGCGAGCGCAAAGCCGATTTTTACAATGTAACCGCATGGCGCGGCCTGGGCGAAACAGTTGCCCGCTACGCCAAAAAGGGCAACAAAGTTGCAGTTATCGGCAACATTGAACTCAGAACATATGAAGACAGAGAGGGAACCGAGCGCATGTCGGTAGATGTAATTGCGCAGGATGTAGAATTCCTTACGCCGAGAGGCTCTGCCGAAGACGGTGCAGATTATTCTTCCGCACCCGCGGCAACGCCCCATACGGAGAGGAAAAAGCCTTCTCTTCAGTCGTTTGATGACGACGGCGATATCCCGTTCTGAGCCAGCCCTTGCAATGAAAATGCGCTTTTGTCCGTGTTTTCATGCAGACAATAACATTGGAGGTTAAATATTATGGAAGAGAATAAGTCCGTAAGAAAGAATTATAAAAAATCTTCTCGCAAAAAGGTTTGCGTTTTCTGCCAGGAAAAAGTAGAATCCATCGACTATAAGGATGTTGCCCGCTTAAAGAAGTTCATAACCGAAGGCGGCAAAATTGTTCCCCGTCGTATGAGCGGCACCTGCGCAAAGCACCAGCGCGAGCTTTCCAAGGCTATCAAGCGTGCACGTATTGCAGCTCTGCTTCCCTTCAAGGGTGAATAATAATATATCCGCAGATTATTTTCCTTGCAAAAATTTTCTGTGAATGTATTGCGTTGTGAGCATATTTCTGCAGTAATGCGTTATTGCGTCACAGCAAAATAAACAAAATAAATTTCCCCGCAACTTATGTTGCGGGGTATTTTTTATGCAATAATAAGCGGGGCACAGTCTGCGCCTCGTTTGCAAATTAAAAATGG
>ERZ1090862.656-NODE-658-length-15459-cov-4.783887_pt1 | contig 15459 bp, 16 predicted proteins | sample MGYA00478481_ERZ1090862 | MGnify/ENA primary metagenome ERZ1090862 (study PRJEB33644, sample SAMEA5815745) | chicken gut metagenome | biome: Chicken; feature: Gastrointestinal Tract; material: Caecum | place: Ireland | collected 2019-01-01 | study: A study of the... | reverse complement strand
TCAAATTCTTCATCGGAAGAATTATGGAAAAGAATCAGGTCGTGCCCTGCATCCAGCCGTTCCAGAGGTTCCGGGATGGAAAAGTCAACGGTTTTGATATATTGATCCCAATGCTGAAGCTTCCAGGTGTCGCGGTCAGAGTTCCGGGCGATCATTCTCTGATGACAGACTTTCGGGTCAGTGACTACCCAGATGATGACCAGCTTGGCATTCTTTTTTCTCAGTTTTGTGCGGAAACGTTCCAGGGTATCTTCATCGTGTACTTCTTTGGTGAACGGAGCGTTGATCAACACAATGTCATCATATTCCAGTGCCTCCACTCCGATATCAACAATCGTCTCATATTCGTAGTCGCGGATATTATCCTCAAAAAACTTTGAACTGCGGTTGATTTCCTCACCGGCAGCCGCAAATACCCGATTAGACAGAGGGATCAGCGTGTCCTTGTCGAGGTAGACGACATGTTTTAAATTTTTAGCAAGTTGTTTGGAAATATAAGTCTTCCCACATGCAGGAGGGGAAGTAACAAGTATCATTTTTTTCATGGCTTTTACGGCAGCGATGCCGGCTCCTTTCTATGATGTATAGTTTTGTTCCTTTCCATTTCGGAAAAAAAGAATGTGAAAATATTACCTTCCATCCTTTGACTTCTTAATAGTAACATTGACGAAAATGTATTGCAAGAAAAAGGATAGGGAAAAGAATCCGTTGTCTGAATTTTTTTATGGGCAGGATGAACAAATGTTATCTTTGTTTTTTATGCATTACGACAAATTGGAACATTATCTAGAACATGCTCTAGACAATGTTCCAATAAAGTGCTATACTCAGTTCATCAAAAGATATCAGACGATGGAACCCCGGTTTTTGATTCCGGGGGAAACCGGCGAAGACCGGGAAGAAGACTGAGAAAGGTGGAAAGGAAAAATGATGAGTTACAAAGAGGCGGGAGCGGCGTTTCAGCCCGGAACCATTGGAAGGCTTACTTTAAAGAACCGGCTGATCGTGCCGGCGATGGTAGTCAACAGCAATCAGCCGGACGGAATGCCGACGGAGCGTTATATTCAATATCATGAGGAAAAGGCCAGAGGCGGCTGGGGCATGATCATTACCGAGGATTATGCTATCACACCGACGGCAGGCGGATTCCGGGATCTGGCGGGCCTCTGGTCCGATGATCAGATTGAGGCCCACGCAAAATTTGTGGACCGGATCCATGCTTTGGATACGAAGATCTGCTGTCAGATTTATCACGCGGGAAGACAGACCAACAGTGGAGTCAACGGGGTGCAGTGCATGGCGCCGTCACCGTACAAGGATCCGCCATCCTTTGAGACACCGCGGGAGATGACAAAAGAAGATATTCAGGAGATCATTCAGGCCTATGCCGACGCGGCCGTGCGGGCGAAAAAATGTGGATTCGACGCAGTGGAGATTCATGGAGCCCACGGTTATCTCATCAACCAGTTTAATTCTCCGTTTTCCAACAAGAGAAATGATGAGTATGGGGGAAGTACAGAAAACAGGGCAAGATTCGGCGTGGAAGTGATCCGTGCGGTACGGGCAGCCGTGGGAGAAGATTATCCTGTTCTGTTTAAACTGACCGTCAATGAATTTGTGGCGGGAGGACTGCAGGTGGCAGAAGGCCGCGAGCTGGCCCGGATTTTCTCCCGGGAGGATATCGACGCCATCACCATCAGCCAGGGTGTCAACGCCACGGAGTGGGGCGTTATCCAGCCGGGTGCCATTCCTCCGGCGGGATTCATCGATCATGTGAAAGCATGTAGAGATGTCATCAAGGGAATTCCGGTCATCGCCATCGGAAGAATCCTTAATTTTGACCTGGCCAACCATATTATCGAAGACGGAACCGCAGACTTTGTCTGTATGGGAAGGGCGTCCCTGGCGGACCCGCTGGCTCCGAAAAAATATCTGGAAGGACATAAAGAAGATATCCAGCTGTGTATCGGCTGCGTGCAGGGATGTCTTGGCAATCTGCGCCGGGGTGAGCCGATCCAGTGTATGGTGAACCCGAAGACCAACAAAGAGTTCCTGGCAGAGGAGACAGAGAAAAAGGCGGAAGAACCGAAACGGATCACCGTGGTGGGAGCCGGCGTTTCCGGTTGTGAGACAGCGATCACAGCTGCCAGAAAGGGACATAAGGTAACTGTTTACGAGAAGAGCGGCAAGATGGGCGGCCAGTGGAATCTGGCAGCGGTGCCTCCGGCAAAACAGGATTTTACTACTCTGACCATGTGGCAGAGAAGGCAGCTGAAAAAACTGGGCGTGGAAGTACATCTTAACACAGAATACACAGCGCAGATGGCGCAGGAGGAGAAGCCGGATCTCATCGTGATTGCCACGGGAAGCAGAGAAAAAATGCTGCCTCTTCCGGGACTGGATGCGGAAAACGTATTTAAAGCGCAGGACATCTTAAGCGGAAGAAAGACGCTGACCGGCAAAAATGTGGTAGTTATCGGCGGCGGAAGTGTGGGAGTGGAAACGGCGGCCCATGTGGCGCAGGACTTCAAACACGTGTCCATTCTGGAGGTGAGGGATGGCATTTCTCTGGATGGAGAATATTCCAACAACTACTTCTTGTTCAAGATTCTGGACGAGTTTAAAGTGGACGTCCACACCAAGGCATTCTTCCAGAATTATGACGGTGAAACCGTGACATACAAGTACAAAGATAAAGAGTACGAGATTGATGATGTCTCAGATATTATTGTGGCAGTAGGTTCCTCCTCCAACCAGGATTTGTACGAGGCGCTGAAAGATACCGGAATCAGAACGGTGCTGACGGGAGATGCCAAAGATGTGAAACAAGGCATCCGCAATATTGAGGAAAGCTACTATCTGGGATGGTCCTTATAATATAAAAAGAATCATGTAAACAATTGACATGAAAGCAGAATACAGGGGCGAGCCGCACGGGCAGATGGGGGGACCGCGTGCGGCTCGCCCCTTTTCGGCACTTGCGCATAGCTTGAAGTTATGGTAGCATTTTTAGAAAAGAAGAACGAGCATAAGGAGCAGAGAGATGGGAAGAGACAATACGGAACTTACAGAGAACGGAAAAAAGACAAGAGATCTGATCTTCCAGACAGCAGTCAGGATCTTAAAGGAAGAGGGTTATGATAAGGTGACTGTGCGGAGAATCTGCAAGGAATCCAACACGAGCAACGGCAGTTTCTATCATTTCTTTAAGAATAAAGATGAACTGATGGCTTACTATTACACCAGATCAGCCGATGATTTCCTGGCAGGGCAGGAAGAAACCATGAAGAACGCGGATCTCTATCATCAGATGCTCATCTGTTACCGGTGGTATATCCGTTATACCGCAGACTTTGGCCTGGATTTCTGCATTAATTTTTTTAACTCCAACAACCGGGCCATCGATCCTATGTATATGTACAATGCCTTTTATGAAATCTCTAAAAAATGTCTTCACGAGAAGGCCGGTGAGATCAGGGAAGGTTATGAGGCAGATCAGATTGCCAAGGAGCTGTGCATCCTGGCCAAGGGAATCATTTTTGACTGGAGTTCCTCCAGAGGTTCCTATGACATCGAGGAAGTGGCGGAGCGGATGTTTTCCATCTATCTGAACGGAGTGATCCGTCGGGCGGATGAGTGATCCGTGCATGAATGAAACTGTTGTTATCCATCGGGAGACAGAGGCAGAACGCATAAAAAATACGGCTGTTAATGAAAAATCCGGATAAGAGAAGGAGGATCAGCTATGGGATTATTCAAAAGAAAAACAGGCGGCAGGAATACAGAAGTGAAGACCTATGATAAGGAGAATCAAAAACCAGTCTTAAAATGCAGCATCTGCAACGGCGAGCAGGTGGCAGCTTTTCAGGATATTCATACGGGAAAATGTGAGGAAGTCATGTTTATAAAAAATAAAGAAGATCTGGAACTGTTTCGGAAACAGTATGGCGTTGAGGGAGAAATTCCGAAAATTTACTGAGAGACGGCAGGCTGTGAGGTGCAATCTTCAGATTCATTAAGATTCTTTTCAGGAACCATTCAGATTTCTCTGAGATAATGAACACATCAAAGGAACATTGCTTTGAAATACACGAAAAAGAGTTTGGAGTAACCGCTGTGATACGGTGAAACAAAAACAGAACTCTTAAAAGAAAGGAGCAACTGATGATGAAAAACAGAGAAATGAAGGGAACAATGAAAGGTTTAATGAAAAAAGGGCTGGTATTTGGTATGATAGGCGTGATGGCGTTCAGCATGATGGCCTGCAGCGGTCCGAAGAAAAAGAACGCCGGGAACAGCAGTCCCGCGTCTAAGACGGAATCCACGCAGAATAAAACAGGCAGTCAGTCCGGAACATCAGGCATAAAGCCTAAATCCGGCACGACCAAATCCGGAAGCAAGGGAACAACAGCGGCCGCCGGAAAGAGCGGCAGCGAGAGTACCACAGCAGCATCGGAGAAGAAAGACAATAAGAGTGCAGCAGATGCCGGAAAAAACGGCGGTGGGAGCACAACGGCAGCTGCCGGAAATAGTTCCACGGCGAAAAAAGATTCCGGTAAAGCGGAGGTTTTCAGCAAGAAAAGTACAGAACAGAAAAAGAAGAACAAAACCTCTTCCAAAAAGAACAAAAAGAAAGCTAAAAAGGGTACAAAGTCCAAAAAGAGCACGAAAAGTACCAAAAAAACAACAGCCGGCACAAGTAGAACCAAAAGATAAAACAGTGAGCAATAAGGCATAAATGGACGGGCAGTGAGAAAAGGAACTGCACAGAAGATGTGACGTATCTAAAGGAGCAAAATATGAAGAAAGAACAGGTATTGATCGTGGAAGATGACGCCGATATCAGAGAAGGCGTGCGGATTCTTCTGGAAAGTGAAAACTACATGGTGCAGGAAGCGGAGAACGGCAGAAAGGGGCTGGAACTTCTGGAGGATGATACCGATCTGGTGATTCTTGATGTGATGATGCCCGGAATGTCAGGACTTCGCACCTGCGAAGAGATACGGAAGATTTCCAATGTGCCAATCCTGTTTCTCACTGCCAAGGCTCAGGAATCGGATAAACTGATCGGTCTGATGGCGGGAGGCGACGACTATCTGCCCAAGCCATTTTCCTATGCGGAGCTTTTAGGCCGGGTGAAAGCGCTGGTGCGCCGGTACAGGATTTATCTGGGAAAATACACGCCGGAGACAGAGAAGGAGGAGCCATATCTGGAAATAGGAGGGATTCGGATACATAAAACTTTCAATGAAGTCTTTGTGGACGGCGTGGAGAAAAATATGACGGAAATAGAATATAATATTTTGCTGCTGCTGATGCGGCATCCCGGAAAGATTTTTTCAGCGCAGAATCTCTACGAGAGCGTGTGGGAGGAACCGTATTTTTACTCCTGCAACAGCACGGTCATGGTACATATCCGGAAGCTCAGGGTGAAGATTGAGAAGAATCCGAAGGCGCCGGAATATGTGAGAACCGTATGGGGAAAGGGGTACAAATTTGACACAGGGTATAAATAAAAAGAATTCCATCTATGTACAGCTTTTCCGCCTGCTGGTTGTCGCTGCGCTGTTATCTTTTCTTGTATTCCGGGCGCTGGACTCCGCAGGAATTTACATGATCGATAAATATTTGTATAATTCCACGTATCGGGAGAAAAAAGACCGGGCGGCCATAGATGATTTTCAAAGATATGTAAAACAGGAACAGATTACGACGGGAGAGACAGAAGCGCTCTCCTCCTGGGTGCGTAAGCAGAAAAATGTTTCTATCTATATCTATAAGGATGGGATCCAGGTTTTCAATTCGGATTATCCTGAACAGGAAGTCTCCAAAGAGGAAATTACGTTAAGTGATTACGAGACGTATTATACGGTGGAGTTTGCGGATGGCGACGCCCAGGTGAGTATTCTGGCCTTCTATGATTATCAGCTTTACAATTATGAACTCGTTGCCAGTATTCTGCTGGCTTTTGCCATGTTTTTGTTTCTGGTCCTTTTTGGGATCAGGAAGAAAATGCGTTACATAACGATGCTCAGCGAGGAGATCGAGATCCTGGAAGGCGGAAGCCTGGATTATCCGGTGACAGTAAAAGGCAAAGATGAACTGGCGGCTCTGGCGGAGGGACTGGATCATATGCGCCTGTCCTTTCTGGAAATCAGAGAGAGAGAAGCGCAGATGGTTCAGAAAAATCAGAGGATTGTCACAGAGATGTCCCATGACCTGCGCACGCCGGTGACGTCTATCATATTGTATACAGAAATACTGAAAAAAGGAAAAAATCTGGATGAGGCGCAGCAGAAAAAATATATGGATATCATTGAAAAGAAAGCTTACCGGATGAAACAGCTGACCGATCATCTCTTTGAATATTCGCTGACGGCCGGCAGTGAAGAAATACAGCTGGAGGAGCCGGAGGTCTTTGAGATAATTTTTTATGATATTTTTTCTGAGACATGCAGCTATCTGGAACAGAAAGGATTCCAGGTGGACTTTCAGGTGGAATGGAGCGATGAAAAGATCAGGATTTCGGAGGATTACGTGATGAGGATCATGGACAACATCACATCGAACCTTCTGAAATATGCGGATGCCGCTTTTCCGCTGATTCTTTCTTCGGTCAGAGAGGAGAATTTTATCGGTTTCTCTGTAGAGAACCACGTCCGCCGGGACACCGGGAGGACGGAGAGCACCGGTATTGGTATTCAGAATATAAAAAATATGATGGAGAAAATGCACGGAAAATGCGGGACAGAGCGGAAAGGGGAGTCTTTCCGTCTGACTCTTCTTTTTCCGGTGATTTGAGTTTGTTCATGTGTGAAAAGAATAAGGTGGAGCAGAAACCTGTTCCGCCTTATTCTTTTTTTGTGTGTGATATATTCTTTTTGTCAGAAACGGTGGAAATACCGGATGTACTTTTTTTGGAGGAAAGCTCCGGAAGCACCGTGAGAAGCATGGTGATAAAGCAGGCACAGCCGCCCAGAAGGTTGGATATAGGTTCTGCCCAGAATACTCCGTCGGTGCCAAGACCCGCCAGTCCCGGCAGCAGGATGGTGAGGGGAACGACGATGATCGCTTTCCGGAGCAGGGAAAAGAAGGTGGCATATCCGGATTTGCCGAGAGCCACAAAGACGCTCTGTCCTGTAAACTGCAGGGCCATAAAGCAGAATCCGAAAAAGTAAATGTGCAGGGCGGGGATGCCCTGGGCCAGCAGATCCGGATTGTCGTTGAAAATCCGGATGAAAAATGCCGGGATCAGTTTCAGAATCCCCCACATAAATAAAGTGTAGGCCACGCAGACAATGGTGGTGAACTTGATAGCCTTCTTCACTTTCTGATATGCGCCTTCTCCGTAGTTAAAACTGATGACCGGGGAGGCGCCGTTGGTAAATCCCTGCACCGGCATGGTGCAGATATCCCGCACGGAATTCAGCACCGTCATGATACCCACATACAGATCGCCCCCGTACACCTGAAGAGTGGCATTGCAGACGACCTGTACCAGACTGTTGGTAAATGCCATAAAAAATCCGGATACACCAAGACCCAGGATCTTTTTTACTTTTGCCCCCTGCAGACGGAGCGTGCTCTTTCTCAGATGAAGTACGGCCCGTTTCCCCGTGAGAAAACGCAGTACCCAGAGGGCTGAACACAGCTGGGAGAGAACGGTGGCGATGGCAGCCCCGGAGACGCCCAGACCAAAGACAAAGATAAACAGCGGGTCCAGAATGATATTTAACACTGCGCCGATTAAGATCGTGAGCATTCCCATGCTGCCGAATCCCTGGCAGTTAATGAAAGGATTCATTCCCACGGAGATCATCACGAAAATGGTTCCCAGCAGGTAAATGCGTATGTATTCTTCTGCATAGGGAAAGGTGACATCGCTGGCGCCGAACAGGTAAAGGACCGGTTTATAAATGAGCAGACCGATGACGGTCAGAACCAGGCCGGTGCCCACCAGTAAAGTAAAAGAATTTCCCATGAAAAGCTCTGCTTCCCGGTCGTCGCCCCGGCCTCTTTCCATGGCGCACAGGGGCGAACCGCCGTTGCCGTAGAGATAGGTAAAGGCCGATACCAGGGTAATAATGGGAAAACACAGTCCCACGCCGGTGAGGGCGGTGGTGCCGATTTCCGGAATCTTTCCAATGTAAATGCGGTCCACCACATTATAAAGCAGATTTAAAAGCTGTGCGAAAATCATCGGCACAGCCACTTCACAGATATTTCTGTATACATTTCCTGTTGAAAAATATGTCTGATGCGACTTCATGACATTTCCTTCTTTCCTCCGTCTGTTTCCAGACTGGCCTTATAATTATTTCCCCACTGTTCCATGGCGTCCAGAATCGGCTTCATGGATTCGCCCAGTTTGGAGAGACTGTATTCCACCCGCGGAGGGATCTCCGGATAGACGGTGCGCACGATAATGCCATCCTCCTCCATGGAGCGGAGACTGTCCGTGAGGACTTTCTGGCTGATGCCTTCCAGATTCTTTTTCAGTTCGTTAAAACGCCAGGGGCGCATCTGAAGATTTCTTATGATCAACAGTTTCCATTTGCTTCCAATGAGCTGTACGGTGGTTGCCACCGGGCATTCCGGCAGTTCTTCTTTTGTCAGCATATCCTCTCACCTCTCTTTTGGATTTTGAAATTTGCAGAAAATCCCTGCAATGAAAAATTCCCGTATTGAAATGACGTTTTTCGATGTAACATTTGTATTATAGTCAAGTACGCCTGAATTTGCAAGGTTACCAAAAGGTAACCAGGGCATAAAAAAGTGCGTACTTTTTTTCTGAAAATGCATTCGTATAATGGAGATATAAAGGAGGACAGGAAATGAACAATATCGCAGGATTTAAAGTGAATGAGGAAAAATGCGTGGGCTGCGGAGTGTGCGTGAAGGTCTGTCCGGGAGCCATTGAGGTTCTCGGTAAAAAGCCGGAGGACAGTCTTCCTGTGCCGGATATCCCGGAAGCGGAGAGAGTGATCAACGAGCTCATTGCCAATCGTCATTCCTGCCGGCGGTATCAGAACCGAAACGTGGACTCCGCGATGATAAAAGATATGCTCCGGCGTCTGGGAAATGCTCCCAATGGCGGAAACAAGCAGCAAGTGGAGTTTACACTCATTGATGACAGCGAACAGATGCATGTATTTCGGAATCTGGCATATAAAGAAATGGAACGGCTGGCGGAGAAAGGCATTTATCCGCTATGCCAGAGGAACACAGAGAACCGTGGAAGAAGGCCGGATTCATCGGCCGGAGATAAAAAAGGCGCCGGGTGGACGGATAAAAAGATAAGGTTAAAGAGATAAAGAAATTAAAGCAGATATAAAACAGGATATGTAAAAGAAAGAGGTAGAAAACATGAACGCACAAAAATGTCTTGATTTATTACGGGAGATAAAGGATGTGGCTTTCGCCACGGTATCAGAAGATGGGAAACCGCAGATCCGCATCATTGATGTGATGCTGGCGGAAAATGAAAAACTGTATTTCTGCACAGCCCGGGGAAAAGACTTTTATAGACAGTTGATGGCTTCCGGCGATGTGGCGGTTACCGGGTTGACGAAGGACTGGCAGATGATCCGTCTTGACGGCAGGGCAGAAAAACTGGAAGATCAGAAAATGTGGATCGACCGGATATTTGAAGAGAATCCTTCCATGAAAGGGGTTTATCCGGGGGAGAGCCGTTACATTCTGGAACCATTCTGCATCTCTGAAGGGCAGGTGGAGTTTTTTGACCTGGGGAAGAGTCCCATTTACCGGGCAGCCTTCCGGCTGGGAAGTGATATCAGGACTGAGAAGCAGAATACAGACCAGAGCCGGAACGACCGGAAGGCGGCTGAGGCGGCAGCCCCGGTGAAGAAAGGTTTTCTGATCACGGATGCCTGCATCGGCTGTGGAAAATGTGCCGGTCTCTGTCCGCAGCAGTGCATTGAACCGGGAACACCGTACCGCATCATGCAGGAGCATTGCCTGCACTGTGGATTATGTTTTGAAAACTGCCCGGTTTCGGCCATAGAGAAAAGATTGGAAAATGAGAGTGCGGTGCGGAACTGTGAAAAATCCGGGCAAAACAATGAAAATCCGGACAGAGCAAAAAAACAGCAGGAAAAGAGGGATGATTTATGATAACAGAAATCATTGATTTGATACAGAACCGCTGGGATTTCTTTCTGGAGCTTCTTGTGGAGCACATACAGATTTCATTGCTTTCCATCGCCATTGCCATGGTGATCGGTCTGATCATTGGAATTGTCATCAGCGAATATCAGAAGAGTTCCAGGATTGTCATTGGAATCGTCAATTTCATTTACACGATTCCGTCCATTTCCCTGCTGGGATTTCTGATCCCGCTGTCGGGAGTGGGAGATACCACGGCGGTCATCGCCCTGACGGTCTACGCGCTGCTTCCCATGGTGAGAAATACCCACACCGGTCTTACCAATGTAAGTCCTCTGCTGCTGGAAGCGGCCACAGGTATGGGAAGCACGCGCCTACAGACCCTGGTGAAAGTCAGGCTGCCGCTGGCGATGCCGGTGATCATTTCCGGGATCCGGAACATGGCGGTCATGACCATCGCTCTGTCAGGTATTGCCTCTTTTATCGGAGCAGGCGGACTGGGGGTGGCCATCTACCGGGGAATCACCACCAACAACAAAGCCATGACGCTGGTGGGCAGTCTTTTGATCGCTGTTTTGGCCATTGTGGTGGATGTCCTCATCGGACAGGTGGAAAAAAAGACAAAACGGCATAGTGTTGCATAAAAGTGGTTGGAAAAATCATAAAAACGGAATAGCAGGAAAACAGTCAAAGGTATAAAGAGGAGACAAAAAATGGGAAAATTTGAAAAGAAGTGTAAGAGAGAAGAAAATGTGAAGATCTGCGGCCTGAAAACAGAGAATATCAGCAAAAATTCAGCTGGCAGAAAAAGAGGAGGCTTAAAAAAAGGAACGGCTTTGCTGCTGACAGCCGTTACCGCAGCGGGAATTCTTACCGGATGCGGACAGAGCAGTCAGACCATCCGTATGGCAACGAAACCCATGACGGAGCAGTACATTATAGGGAGTATGATGAAGACTCTCATTGAGCAGGATACGGATCTGACGGTGGAGATCACGGAGGGGGTGGGCGGCGGCACCGCCAACATTCAGCCGGCCATGGAAGAAGGGGAGTTCGATTTTTATCCGGAGTACACCGGCAGCGGCTGGAATGAAGTATTGAAAGAAGAAAGCCTTTATGATGAGAGCATGTTTGATCAGCTGCAGGCTGGTTATGAGAAGATGGATATGACCTGGACGGGAATGCTGGGTTTTAATAATACTTACGGTCTGGTGGTGGCCAGCGATATTGCGAAGAAGTATAATCTGAAAACCTATTCCGATCTGGCGGCGGTATCCGACCAGCTGGTATTCGGAGCAGAGTATGACTTTTTTGAGCGGGAAGACGGTTATGACGCCCTCTGCGATACCTATGGTCTGACCTTTAAAGATACCATGGATCTGGATATCGGGCTGAAATACGATGCCCTGGCTCAGAAAGAAATTGATGTGATGAATATTTTCACCACAGACGGACAGCTTTCCACGGCGGATGCGGTGGTTCTGGAGGATGACAAGGGGCTGTATCCATCCTATATGTGCGGTTTTGTGGTGAGAAATGAAGTGTTTGAGGATCATCCGGAGCTGCAGCAGGTGTTTGACAAGGTGGAGAATCTGATCACAGACGCAGAGATGGCAAAGATGAATGATCAGGTGGAGACCGAAGGACGGGAGCCGGAAGATGTGGCCAGCGCATTTTTACAGGAAAAAGGGCTGCTGGAGTAATAGAGGTGACAAACATATGAGTATCATAGAATATAAAAATATCTGTATGGCCTATGGAGAGAAGACGATCATCGAAAACTTTAATCTTTCCATTGAAAAAGGGGAGTTTGTCACTATCATCGGCTCTTCGGGCTGCGGAAAAACGACGATCCTGAAAATGGTAAACGGGCTGGTGGAGCCCGTGAGCGGGGAAGTCCTGGTGGAAGGAAACAGTACCCGGCAGGCAGATCTGACCATGCTGCGCCGCAACATCGGCTACGCCATCCAGGGAAGCGTGCTGTTTCCGCATATGACGGTGGAGAAAAATATCGCCTATGTGCCGAATCTGCTCAACAAAAAAGATAAAAAGCGGACAGAGCAGGCAGTCACAAAGTGGATGAACATCGTGGGGCTGGAAGATTCCCTGCGCGGCCGTTATCCGGCGGAACTGTCCGGCGGACAGCAGCAGAGGGTCGGTATCGCCCGGGCGCTGGCGGCGTCTCCGGATATCCTGCTGATGGATGAGCCTTTCGGGGCGGTGGATGAGATCACCAGAGGCAGTCTGCAGGAAGAAATCGCCCGGATCCACCGGGAGACGGGGATCACAGTTCTCTTTGTCACCCATGACATTGGAGAAGCATTAAAATTGGGGACAAAGGTTTTGGTGATGGATGCGGGCAGCATCCAGCAGTTTGCTCCGCCCCATGAGATTCTCCACGCACCGGCTACGGACTATGTAAAAAAACTGGTGGAAAAAGAGCGCCGGCGATGCCATTTGCCGGAAGAAAAACTGGGGGACTGTGAGTACAGCGGTGCAGTCTGAGGATCCTGGCCATCGGAGATGCAACAGGATAGTTTGAGAATTCCGGCAGCTGTGGATGGCGGGAGAGCCTGAAAGCCGCGCGCATACAGTTTGTCAGAGAAAGGTGAATCGGAATGTTTTTGGAAAAATTACAAAAAAGAAAGGAAAAGAAAACGAATAAGGTAACTGATTTCACAGCCGGCAAAACAGCCGGAAACAGCGATGGACGGAACCTTCAGAAGAAATGGCAGATAAAGCCGGACGGCGAAAAAAAGGCTGTGATATTAAAACACGCTATAGAATCCGCGGATGCCGTGGTGATCGGCGCCGGTTCCGGTCTTTCCACTTCGGCGGGCTTTACCTATACGGGAGACCGCTTCCGGAAATATTTTGTGGATTTTGCGGAAAAATATGGTTTTGAGGATATGTACTCCGGTGGGTTTTATCCTTTTGATTCTCTGGAAGAATACTGGGCTTACTGGAGCCGCTACATTTACATCAACCGCTACATGAATGCGCCGAAACCGGTATATGAGCAGCTCTTAAAGCTGGTGAAAAACAAGGACTATTTTGTCCTCACCACCAATGTGGATCACTGTTTTCAGAAGGCGGGTTTTGACAAGAAGCGTCTGTTCTATACCCAGGGCGATTATGGTCTCTGGCAGTGTTCCGGGCCGTGTCACCGGGAAACCTACGATAACGAAAGCCAGGTGGAAGAGATGCTGAAAGCTCAGGGATTTCTTTTTGGGGAAAGCGGAGAAAAAGAAAAACTTGCTCTGCCCAAGGGGAAGAAGACCGGGATGCGGATACCGACAGAACTTATCCCCCGCTGCCCGCGGTGCGGACGTCCCATGAGCATGAATCTGCGCGCTGACAACACATTTGTGGAAGATGAAGGCTGGCACCGGGCGGCGGAAAGATACAGCGGATTCCTGCGACGCCACCGGAATCTTAAAACAGTCTATCTGGAGCTTGGGACCGGAATGAACACGCCGTCTATCATTAAATTTAATTTCTGGCGAATGACCGGAGAGCAGCCGGAGGCGGTATACGGATGTATCAATCTGGGCGAAGCCTGGGCTCCGGATGAAATCAAGGACAAATCCATCTGTATCAATGCGGATATCGGACAGACACTGCAGGAGATGTCAGAAACAGGGGTGAGAAAATGACACAAAAAGAAAAGCGGGAATATCTGATTCAGGAACTGTTGTCGGAATTTCCTCCATATAGAGATATGAAAATACCTGACAGTGAGGAGGAGCAAAAAGGACTGCTCCGCAGTCTGATGAATGTCCGTCCGCCCCGTCCGGCAAAAGAAGAATTCCTCAGGATACAGGACGAATATCTTCAGGAAGAGACGGCAGAAAAGGGAATCATAGACAGCGAGCTGCTGCCGCCGTCTTCTCTGGACGGCCGTCTGGTATTGTGGCGGGGCGATATCACAACGTTAAAGATTGACGCCATCGTAAACGCTGCCAACAGTGCTCTGAGAGGGTGTTTTGTACCCTGTCATTCCTGTATTGATAACATCATCCACACCTATGCGGGCGTTCAGCTCCGGTTGGACTGTGACACGATCATGAATGAGCAGGGCCATGAAGAACCCACCGGGCAGGCAAAGATTACACCGGCCTATAATCTGCCTTCCCGCTATGTGATTCATACGGTTGGCCCCATTGTGTCAGGGGAACTTACAAAAAAGCACTGCCGGCAGCTGGCAGACTGCTACCGTTCCTGCCTTGGACTGGCCGCGGAAAATGGACTGAAAAGTATCGCTTTCTGCTGTATCTCCACAGGAGAGTTTCATTTTCCACAACAGAAAGCGGCGGAGATCGCGGTGAAGACCGTGCGGGAATATCTGAAACAAGATACATCCATAGAACGAGTCGTGTTTAATGTGTTCAAGCCGGAAGATCAGGAAATATATCGGGAGATTCTGAAATAAATCATATCTCATTTTTTCTTCCCTCAGAGAGAATCTGGGGGAAGTCATTTAATTGTCTGACAGAATATATTCTATGGTAAGAGAAAGTCAGTGCTGAAAGGAATATCTGTGGAAAGATAAAAAAGCTCTCCTTGCCGGAAGTACAGCAAATGTACACCGGAGAAGGAGAGCTTTTTTGCGGTCTGTATAAAATTTAGAACGGCCCGTATCCGATGCCCTGGGCAATCATCACGAGAATGAATGCGCTGACGATGAAGGCAAGATAGATTTTCCAGCAGAACTTGATCCAGGAGCCGTAGTCCACTCCGCACATGGAGAGCTGTACCAGAGAGCTGCCCGGCCAGAAACTGTTGGTGATGCCGTCGCCGTACTGGTAAGTAAGCACCAGTACCTGCTGGTTGATGTGAAGAATCTCGCCCAGAGGCTGCAGGATTGGCATGACGATGACGGCCTTGCCGCTGCCGGATACCACCAGGAAATTAAACAGTGTCACAAAGACGAAGATGATCAGCAGAGCAAGGATGGCACTCTTGTTTTGAAGCAGGACGGACATGGCGTGGACGATGGTGTCCATGATGCACGCCTGATTCATGAGAACTACCACGGACTGGGCCAGGCCAACGGCAAAAGCAGCGGCGAAGACCCGCACGGCGCCCTGACAGAACAGCTGACAGGCTTTGCTCGGCTCGAAACGGAAAATGATGGTTAAAAGGATTCCCATGATCACGTAGATGGCGGCAATCTGCGGGAAGCTCCAGCCAAGGCGGATACAGCCGAATCCCTGAATGACGATGATGCACAGGAAAACCAGCAGTCCCAGGATCCGCGGCAGAGTCATTTCTTCCATGCCGGACACCTGTCTCTTATACACATCTCCGAGCCCACGAGCCCCTAAGACATCG
>ERZ1090862.655-NODE-657-length-15465-cov-6.644711_pt1 | contig 15465 bp, 11 predicted proteins | sample MGYA00478481_ERZ1090862 | MGnify/ENA primary metagenome ERZ1090862 (study PRJEB33644, sample SAMEA5815745) | chicken gut metagenome | biome: Chicken; feature: Gastrointestinal Tract; material: Caecum | place: Ireland | collected 2019-01-01 | study: A study of the... | reverse complement strand
CATTATAATTATGCGGATTTGTTGCGAAATAAATCAAAAAATGCTAAGATAGGAAGAGCGTGTTACCAGAAAAAGGACGCTGTCAGGGGCTGTTGCGGACGGAAAAGCAGAGGCAGGACGGCATAGCACTATAAAAAGTTGAGAAAGGGTTTGAACACAAATGAGTCAGAGAGATGATATGCAGCACAACGGGAAGAAACCGGTCCGACGGCGTAAGTCTGCCGGTTCAGAGACGGGGAGTTCCGGAAGCGGAAAGAAACCGGTGAAGAAGAGATCTTCTTCCCAGTCTGCAAAGGGGAGGACGCGAAGTTCAGAATATGACAGTGTAAAGAACGGGAGCGGCAGCCGCAGACGGAAAAAGTCCGGTGCAGTACACACTGAAAAGCACGAAAACAAGATCAGCAGAAATGCAGGCCTTGTCATAGCAGGGATCCAGCTGATCGCGACGATCGTTTTCATGGCCGGGCTCTTCGTACTCAATATGCTGCCGAATACCTATCTGGCAGCGATTGGGATCCTTCTGCTTCTCTTCTGGGGGATCATCCTGGCAAGCCAGTTTTTCTCAAAGAAGAATGCGATCACCGGAAAGGTGATCAGTGTGATCATATCTCTTATCTTGATCGCAGGCTCCTATTTCCTGTTTAAGACTACAGGTACGATTTCCGATATATCAGGTGGCGATTACAAGCTGGACAATGTGGTCGTTGCGGTGATGGCGGACGATCCGGCAGAGGATATTCAGGATGCTGCAGATTATACTTTTGGCGTTCAGTATTCCATGAACGGAGATCAGATCAGACAGACTGTGGAAGCGATAAACAGTGAGCTTGGAAGCGATATCACTACAAAGGAATACAACAGTCTTGCAGAACAGGCGGAAGCCCTGCATGACGGCGAGGTTGACGCAATCATTTACAACGAAGGATACACGGGAATCCTTGAGGAAGCCTTTGAAGGATACACACAGAATACGAAGATGATCTATACTTATAGCATCAAGAGTGAACTGCAGAATCAGTCCGCGGATGTGGAAGTAAAAGATGAGACCTTCAGCGTTTATATCAGCGGTATCGATGTGTTTGGCGCAATCGAGACCAACAGCCGAAGCGATGTAAATATCATCGCGGTTGTGAACCCGACCAGCCACCAGATTCTTCTTATCACAACACCGAGAGATTACTATGTGGAGATTCCGGAAATCTCCGGCGGACAGAAAGACAAACTGACCCATGCGGGAATCTATGGTGTAGACGCATCCATGGCAACGCTGGAACAGCTTTATGACATGGACCTTGATTTCTACGCGAGGGTTAACTTTACATCTCTTATTGAGATCGTTGATGCCCTTGGCGGTGTAGACGTTGATTCTGAATATGCGTTTACGACAAGCAGTGATTCGGGCAAAGTTATCAACGTGGTTCAGGGAACGAACCATTTCAACGGCGAGGAGGCGCTTGCCTTCTCAAGAGAACGCCAGAATGTACCGGGAGGAGATAACCAGAGAGGAAAGGATCAGCAGGCTGTTATCACGGCAATGATCAAGAAGATGGTATCTCCGGCAATCCTTACGGGAGCGAATGGAATCCTCAACAGCGTCAGCGGAAATGTGGAGACGAATATGTCTCAGTCCCAGATTCAGGAGCTGATCAAGACACAGCTTTCGGACGGCGCGTCCTGGAATATCACATCCATGGCGGCAGAGGGAACCGGCGACAGCCAGTACTGTTATTCCTACTCCGGTTCACCGCTGTATGTGATGCAGCCGGATCAGGCGTCAGTTGACGCGATCAAAGCGGCGGTCGATCAGGTTGAGAACGGCGAGACTCTGGAAGGAACGGCTACAGAGTAGGAGCGCTTTTGCGAAAAGCTGCCAGCAGGCTGCAGGAAGAGACGCAGCTCTGCCGGAAACTTTGGAGAATGAGGTTGGAGATCGATTATGAGAGAGTGGATGAAAAAGTGGGATCTGTCAGTAATATATAAGGTGTTTCTGGTACTGCTTGACATCGTGTTTGTCAATATCAGTTCATTCCTTGCTCTGTGGATCAGATTTAATATGTATCTGGCGGACATCCCGATAGAGTACTATACATCCGTCAAGGATTTAGTCATACCAAATACAATCGTAACATTGATCGTGTTTGCCGTTTTCAAGCTGTATACCAGTCTGTGGAGATATGCCAGCATCAAGGAACTTGTCAATATCATTGAGGCGTGTGCAGTGTGTATGCTCCTCAATGTTCTCGGCTACTATCTGACGTACCGTCCGATCTACAGAAGTTATTTCGTGCTGTACGGAGCGGCTCTGTTCCTTCTGACCTGTGTGAGCCGGTTTTCCTACCGGTTGCTGCGCCTTCTCTACAGGAGCAATCTGCATGGGGCTCACATGAGAAATACCATGATCATCGGCGCCGGCGAAGCATGCAACGTCGTTATGAAAGAGCTGGAGCTGAGTACAAAACTTGATTCCAAGCTCTGCTGTATCATAGATGATAATCCGAGGAAGCATGGAACCTATATCCATGGAGTGAAAGTTGTGGGAGGAAGGGATTCGATCCTGGACAATGCGAGAAAATACGGGATCACGGAGATTATCATTGCAATCCCCAGCGCAAGCAAGGCGGAGCAGAGGAAAATCCTGGAGATCTGCCAGAAAGTCCCCAACTGCGATCTGAAGATCCTTCCGGGCGTGTACCAGCTTGTAAACGGAGACGTCACAGTTTCCAAACTGCGCCACGTGGAAATTGAAGATCTTCTTGGCAGAGAGCCGGTCCAGATCACGACAGAGAAGATCGGAAGATATGTCTCCGACAAGGTAGTGCTGGTGACCGGAGGAGGCGGGAGCATCGGAAGCGAGCTTTGCCGCCAGATCGCGGCCAATGGCGTCCGGCAGCTTATCATTTTTGATATCTACGAGAATAATGCCTATGATATTCAACAGGAACTGAAGGCAAAATATCCTTATCTGGATCTAGTGGTCCTGATCGGGTCTGTGAGGAACGGAAGAAAGATCAACAGCGTCTTTGCAGAATACAGACCGGATATCGTCTATCACGCGGCGGCTCACAAACATGTGCCCCTGATGGAGGACAGCCCCAACGAGGCCATCAAGAATAATGTGTTCGGAACTTACAAGGTGGCTCTGGCGGCGGACCGGTTCGGGACACAGAAGTTTGTGCTTATCTCTACCGATAAGGCGGTGAACCCGACGAACATCATGGGGGCCTCAAAGAGAATGTGCGAGATGATCATCCAGATGTTCAACAACCATTCAAAGACGGAGTATGTTGCGGTCCGTTTCGGAAACGTGCTGGGCAGCAACGGAAGCGTGATCCCGCTGTTCAAGAAGCAGATCGAGGCCGGTGGACCGGTTACGGTCACGCATCCGGATATCATCCGTTACTTCATGACAATACCCGAGGCGGTATCCCTTGTGCTCCAGGCTGGAGCAAGCGCGAAGGGCGGAGAAATCTTCGTTCTGGACATGGGGCAGCCGGTGAAGATAGCAGATCTGGCAAGAAATCTGATCCAGCTTTCTGGATATGTTCCGGACCGGGATATTGAGATCAAATACACTGGGCTTCGTCCGGGAGAAAAGCTTTACGAGGAACTGCTCATGGACGAGGAAGGGCTTCAGGAGACGGAGAATGAACTGATTCATATCGGAAAACCGATCGAATTTGACGAAGATGAATTTTTGAAGGATCTGGAAGATCTCTACAGAGAGGCTTATGCAGAGACAAAGAAAATGAAGCAGATCGTACACAAGATCGTTCCTACCTATCATCTGCGGGAGGTCGATATCGAGCGGGATAAGAAGATACAGGAGAACCTGCACGATGAGTTCCCGGATCACAATTCCGAACTTCCCAGCGCTTTTTTGAATCAGACTGTTGCGGACAACGGTCCGAAAGATAAGGAGGCAGCAGCAAAATGAGAGTTGAATTTTCACCACCGGATATCACAGAAGAAGAAATACAGGAGGTCGCTGCGGCGCTGCGCAGCGGCTGGATCACAACAGGCCCGCGCACGAAGGAATTCGAGCGCGGGATTGCCGCGTTGTGCGGGACAGAGAAAGCTGTCTGTCTCGGCTCTGCCACGGCATGCATGGAGATGACACTCCGGATCATGGGCATCGGCCCCGGGGACGAGGTCATCACTACGGCATATACGTATACGGCGACATGCAGTGTAATCTGTCATGTGGGAGCTGCGCCGGTGCTGGTGGATACTCTGCCGGGAAGTTTTGAGATGGACCCGGCGGCAGTGGAAAGAGCAGTGACGGAACGGACAAAGGCAATTATCTGCGTGGATCTTGCAGGGATCGTTTATTCCAGATACGATGAGATCTTCCGGATCGCAGAGGAGAAGAAACCGCTGTTCCGTCCCACTAATGCGAGACAGGAAGCGCTGGGGCGTATTCTTGTCCTTGCGGACGCAGCTCATGCGTTCGGTGCCTCCAGAGACGGAAAGATGTGCGGGCAGATCGCGGACTTTACCTGCTTTTCCTTCCATGCCGTAAAGAATCTGACCACGGCGGAAGGGGGAGCTGCGACCTGGTCGAAAAAAGTCGAAAATTCGGGTCTTGACAGCGAAGAACTGTACAGAGAGTACATGCTCTATTCCCTTCACGGACAGTCAAAGGATGCATTGGCGAAGACGAAAGCAGGAGCGTGGGAGTACGATATAGTTGCGCCGCTGTATAAATGTAATATGACGGATCTTCAGGCAGCTATCGGCCTGGCGCAGTTGAAGCGCTATGACGGGATCCTTAGAAAGAGGAGAACGCTCATAGAACGGTATGATGATGCATTGAAGGGAGAAAAAGTGCAGGTCCTGGAACACTATGGGGATACCTGGAGTTCCAGCGGACACCTCTATCTGACCCGGCTGACCGGAAAGACGAGAGAAGAATGCAATCAGATCATTACGCAGATGGCGGAGAAAGAAATAGCCACAAATGTGCATTACAAGCCTCTTCCTCTGCTGACGGCATATAAGAACCTGGGATTTGATATCGCGGATTACCCGAATGCATACGCCCAGTTTGAGAATGAGATCACACTGCCTCTGCACACGTGCCTGACGGATGAACAGCAGGAGTATGTGATCGAGACATTTAAAGAATACGCGGGAGTGTAAACCGGGGAATGAAAGAGATAAAAAGACCGTTTTTCACGGTGGTCATGCCGGCATACGGCGTAGAACAGTATCTAGAAGATGCAGTGGAAAGTATACGGACGCAGTCGTTTGCTGACTGGGAACTTGTGATCGTTGACGACGGTTCTCCGGACGGGACGGGCAGGCTGGCGGACCGGCTGAAAAAAAAGGATGAACGGATCCGCGTGATCCATCATCTTCAGAACCGGGGACTGAGCGAAGCCAGGAATACCGGGATCGACGCGGCGAAAGGAAGGTATATCTGGTTTATGGATCCGGACGACCGGGTAGATTCGGATCTTCTGGAAAAAGTATACCTCTCTCTCAAAGAAAATCCGGCGCATCTGGTGATCTTCGGACATACCGAGGAATATTATGACGCGGATGGCAGACTGAACTATACGCATCGAATCCTGCCGGAGAAAAAAAGGTTTTCCACAAAAGGGGAACTGCGCCCCTATGTGATCCGGCTGGAGCAGGAGACGATCTATGGATACGCCTGGAATAAGATGTATAGTCTGGACTATATCAGAGAGAAAAAACTGCGGTTTGAGACTGTGACACTGATTGAAGATATAGTGTTTAATATACAGTACTGCATGGATATCGAGAGTATGAACATACTGGATATCACACCCTATCATTACGCAAAGCGGATGGAGGGGAGCCTGACGACAAAGTTTGTGCCGGATTATTATGAACTCCACGAGAGAAGGATCCGTATGCTCTATGAGCAGCAGCAGTACTGGCATACAGACACGGAGGAGACCTGCGCTGTGCTTGGAAGTCTGTACGGGAGATATATTCTCTCCGCTCTGGAGCGAAACTGTGATAAACGTTCCGGTATGAAGCATAAAGACAGGAAAGCATTCTGTAAAAGTGTGTTCGGATCTCCGCTCTTCCGTGCACTGATACCAAAGGCGCAGGCACAGGACAGCAGAGCGCTGAAGATCGCGCTGAGATTGATGAAGTCGGGAAACATTGCTTCCTGTCTTGCCCTCGGGAGGGCAGTTCATATCATCCGTTCGGGAATGCCTATGCTCTATTCGAAAGTAAAATCAGAGAGATGAGGAGAAGGATATGCGGCTGAAACGCTGGGACCAGCTCCCGGAATACATGAAGAATGAAAAAGTAAGACTATATTATGAAATGCTGAAAAGACGGCAGTGGGATCTTCTGCTGAAACGGGTGATGGATCTTGTCATGGCGCTGATCCTTACGGTGATATTGTCACCCGTCATGCTGATCCTCGCGGTCTGCATTAAGCTGGACAGCAGGGGGCCGGTCTTTTTCCGGCAGAAGCGGATCACCCAATACGGGAAAGAGTATCGGATCTTTAAATTCCGGACCATGATCGCGGACGCGGACAAGAAAGGTCCGGCGGTCACTGCGGCAGGAGACAGCCGTATCACCCGCATGGGAAATCTTTTAAGAAAATGCAGACTGGATGAGCTTCCCCAGCTTTTCAATGTGATCAGCGGAGATATGAGCTTTGTGGGGACTAGACCCGAGGTGAAGAAGTATGTGGACGCGTACTCGGATGAGATGTTTGCGACGCTGCTGCTGCCAGCGGGGATCACATCCAGGACGAGCATTGCCTATAAGGATGAAGACGAGGTAATGGAGAAGTACCTGAGAGAGACCGGAAGTACGGTGGACGAGATTTACATCCGGTATGTCCTTCCGGAAAAAATGAAATATAATCTGGATTATCTGAAGAAATTCAGTATTTCCGGAGATATCAAAGTGATGATCGATACGGTATTTGCCGTGATCCGATAGGAGAACTGTTACCAAATATGATCAGGAGTAATCAGAATATGTACAAGATCGCAGTTGTTACCATGGGCGTGCGCCTGAATGATGAAAAAGGATATACGAGGTTCCGCTATATCTGTGAGTTCCTTACGGATGCGGGATACAAGGTGGATCTGATCACGACCACATTTCAGCACTGGGAGAAGGCCCAGAGAGATCTGGAAAAGATCAGAAAAGAGCAGTACAAGTTCGGAATCAAATTTATCTACGAGCCGGGATATAAGAAAAATGTGGATCTGCGCAGGATACGGAGTCATGCCATAGCGGCAAAGAATCTGACCGCTCTCCTAGAAAAAGAGGGAGACTATGATCTGATCTATGCGGAAATCCCACCAAACGACGTTGCCCTGGCTGCAGCGGAATTTGCAAAAAAGAAAGGGATTCCTTTTGTGGCGGACGTCAACGATCTGTGGCCTGAGGCTATGCGGATGGTCCTGGATATCCCCGTGGTGAGTGATATCTTGTTCTATCCGCTGAAACGGGATGCGGAGAAGGTGTACAGCCTTGTATCCGGCGTTATCGGAACATCAGACGAATATCGGGATCGCCCGTTTCAGAGACAGGAACGCCCGATCCCGCGGGAGACCGTCTATGTGGGGAATGAACTGAAGGAATTCGATGAAGGTGCTGAGAAGAATCGGGAGGAAATAAAGAAACCCGATGGAGAGTTCTGGGTGTCCTACGCAGGGACTATCGGCACCAGCTACGATATCCGTACCATGGTGCTGGCTGCGGAAGAACTCATGAAAAGAGGGAGAACGGAGATCAGATTTAAGATCCTGGGCGGCGGGCCCATGAAAGAAGAACTGGAAGAACTTGCTTCCTCAAGAAACATTTCCAGTGTTGAATTTGTCGGATATGCACCGTATGATAAGATGGCAGCGTACTTAAAGGCGTCAGACGTCCTGGTTAATTCCTTTGTGAGAAAAGCTCCCCAGAGCATCGTCACTAAGATCGGTGATTATCTGGCGGCCGGGAAGCCCATGATCAATACATGTATGAGTCCGGAATTCCGCGCAAAAGTAGAACACGACGGGTTCGGGATCAATATCGAACCGGAGGATGTATCAGTACTCGCGGATGCAGTGGAAAGACTGCACGGGGACAAGGGCGGCTGCGCCAGGATGGGACAGAAGGCGAGAGAGATCGCGGAAGAGCAGTTTGACCGTCCAAAGTCCTACCGCAAGATTGAGGCGCTGATACGAGGACTGATCGAGAAGAATCAAAATGAGGGGGAAACATGGAAAGATTAAAACAGAACTACGAAGAAATCACAGAGCTTGTTTTTAAGGTGTGTTATCTCTTACTGACACTGGCTACATTTATAACGGTGATCTATGCATCGCCGGTCCAGCCGTTCCTTGTAAAGGTTTCGCTGGTGCTGGGAATGGTGCTGATCCTGATTCGTGTTATCAGGATCAGAAAATACGCAAAAATGCCATGCGTGATCCTGATGGTCCTGTTTTGCCTGAGTTTTCTCTTTACGACGGTGATGAACCGACAGTACGGGATCACAGAAAATGGGAAATGGGTGATCTGGACCGGGATCCAGTTCTTTGCTCTTTATGTGTGTGATGTGGAGCGCGATCCGGCGAAGTACCGGAGGGAGTTCCGGATCCTGTCCCATATCATGATCGTATGCGGCTCTCTGGCGGCTGTGGCGAGCATTGTACAGCTGTTTCAGGTCTATTCCGGGACTGTTGTGACGTCAGAAGGCGAAGAGATCATCACCGGATATATGTGGGGGAGACTATGGGGTGTATACACGGACCCTAATTACGGCGCGGTGTTCAGCGTGATCGCCATCATACTGTCGTTGCTGTTCTTTTTCCTGAAAAAAGGTCCTGTTAAAGTCGCATATGTGCTGAGTATTATTTTAAATTTTGTTTATTTTGTATTTTCTGATTCCCGTACAGGCGAGATTGCCTTTGTTGTAAGTATCGGTTTCTTCCTGTTTATCTATCTGAGAAACAAAAAAGAATCAGCGGGAAAACTTGTGAAGATCGGAATCCCGCTGATCGTGATCCTGTGCACCATGGCGGTGGCATTTGGCGGAAGACAGATCATGAAGACGGAGTACAGTCAGTACTATGCTGCAGTTATGACAGAACGGGCAAAGGCACAGGAAAAACCTCAGGTGAAGCCCCAGGACGCAACAGCCCAGAGAGAGCAGAACATTCAGGAAGACGTATCCAACGGAAGATTTGCTCTGTGGCAGAGTGCGGTGGAAGTATGGGAGACAAGCCCGGTTTATGGCGCGGGATATGCAACCTTTGTACCATATACGAAAGACCATGTGCCGGATACCTATGCGGTCAACACCGGGGGCAGCGACTATACAAGCATGCATAATACATTTTTTAATACCCTGGCATTTCAGGGAATCATTGGTGCGGTTCTTTTTGTCCTGATCGTATTAAGGATCCTTACATACGTATTTTTCCCAGTTGTGCGCAGCAGAGGGGAAGAGGCAGCAGAATATGCGGCGATGATGTCCTGTGTCGGCGCGGTTGCGGTGAGCATGATGTTCCTGCTGGAAGGAATCTATACAAACTCTCCGGGAAGTTTTGCACTCTGGGTATTTACCGGATATATGGTACGTTTCGCATATCATAAGCGCAGTGAGGAAACAAAATGAAAAAAATGCTTGTGGGATTTATCATGGATGGAAGAGCAGGAGGGATCGACCGATATCTCCTGAACTTTCTTGAGACAGTCCATGAACAGACAAAGGTCGATCTCCTTACAAATGAGATCGACCCGGATCTGGAAAAACAACTGAAAAAATATAATACACAGCTGTTTGCCATAGCAAATCTGAAGCATCCACTTTCCCAGTACAGGCAGGTGAGAATGATCCTGCGGGAAGGAGGGTATGATGCTGTCTATCTGAACATTTCAACGGCGATCGACTGTATCGCTGCCATCGCGTCAAAACACGAGAAGATCCCCGTGCGGATCCTGCACAGCCACTCCAGTGGAAATGACTGTGAGAGCGCTCTGAAACGGAATGTGTTCAATTTTATCCACAGAATCTGCAGATGCTTTTTATATCGATATGCCACACAGTACTATGCCTGTTCTGTGCGGGCGGGTGAGTGGATGTTCCCGGAGAAGATCGTGCATTCTGATCGTTTTGAAGTGATCTTCAATGCGGTGGACCGGGAAAAATACAGGTACGATGAGGCAGTGCGAAAGGCAGTTCGAGAAGAAATGGGATTTGACGGTCATTTTGTGGTGGGACATGCCGGAAATTTCTGCTATCAGAAGAACCATTTCTTTCTGATCGACGTGTTCGAAGAGATCCATAAGAAATCTCCGGATGCTGTCCTTCTTCTGGCCGGCGATGGAGTGCGTTTTGAGGCGGTAAAAGAAAAAGTGAGAGAGAAAGGGCTGGAAACCTCGGTGCGGATGCCGGGACACTGCTCTGACGTGGGAAAGCTGTATCAGGCGATGGATGTTTTTGTTCTGCCTTCTAATTTTGAAGGACTTCCTATCGCCGGGATCGAAGCCCAGTCCGCAGGTCTGCCCTGCTTTATGAGCAGTCGGATCACGGAGGAGTCCAGGATCACGGAAAACTGCCGTTTTCTTCCGCTGGAGGCGGGAGCGAAAGAGTGGGCTCAGGAGATCCTGAATGCAAAAGGAGAGAGGAAGGCGGCGGAATTTCTGGAAAATGCAGACGACTATGATCTGGAGAATCAGAAAAGACAGCTTCTGTCTCTGACAGAAAACATATAGCAGCGGGGGACTCCCGGGCCAGTCTTGAAAGAGAGGATAAGCAATGGAAAAAGTCAGCGTGATCGTACCGATCTATAACGTAGAAAACTATCTGGACAACTGTGTCCAGAGCATATTGAAACAGACGTACCGGAATCTGGAGATCCTTCTGGTGGACGACGGCTCGCCCGACCGCTGTCCGCGGATGTGCGACGAATATGCCGGGCAGGATGACCGGATCCGCGTGATACACAAGGAGAATGGCGGCCTGGGAGACGCCAGAAACGCAGGAATCCGGGAAGCTACAGGAAAGTATCTCCTGTGCGTGGACAGCGATGACCGGATCCGGGAAGATCTGGTCAGCGTTACGGTAGAAGCGGCGGAGAAGACACAGGCGGATATTGTTGTCTTCGATTATGCGGGGGAGACGCCGGACAGGAAACAGACAGATCTTTTCACCTTTGATCTCCCCGAGGACAGAACATTTTGTGCGGCAGAAGAACCCTCTGTGATCATGCGGACCTGTTCCGCGGTAAACAAGTTGTTCCGGAAAGAGTTCTGGGAGAAGTCAGGCCTGTCATTTCCGGCGGGAAGATACTATGAAGATCTGGCAACAATCCCGAAACTCCTTACTCAGGCAGACAGGATCGTCTATAAAAAAGAGATCCTGTATTACTATCTGGCCAGGGAAGACTCGATCACACACAGTTCTGACTTCTCGAGAAACTATGATGACCGTACCAGATCGGTGGATGAAGTGCTGGAGTTCTTTCACGAAAAGGGACTGGATCAGATCTATCGGGACGAACTGGAATATCTGGTTTTTGAGAATGCCTATTTTGTTCCGTCAAAGGAGATCGTGCTGAACGACAGAAAAAGTGCGTATCTGCAGAAGTTCAGGGAGTACGCTCTGGAAAAATATCCGGATCTGGCGAAAAACAGATATGTCCTAGAACTGTCCGGGAAAGATAAGATACTCTGGGCGCTGCTCAGAAGAAAAATGTATGCTGTGATGGTCCTGATGTCAAAAATGAGACAGATCAGGGACAGGATTACCGGAAGATAGAGGATGTGGCAGGAGGAAAGTTAAGTGGAACTGGTCAGTGTGGTTGTTCCCGTATATAAAGTGGAACCTTATCTGGAAAAATGTGTAGAGAGTATCCGGACTCAGACGTATCCGGATCTGGAGATCATCCTTGTTGATGATGGATCGCCGGACCGGTGCGGGGAAATGTGCGATATGTATGCAAAGGAAGACTCCCGGATCCGGGTAATCCATCAGGAAAACGGCGGCCAGGGAGCCGCGCGCAACAGAGGGGTGGAACAGGCAAAGGGAAAATACCTGGTTTTTGTGGACAGCGATGACTGGATCAGCGCGGATATGATAGAAAAAGCGGTGGATGCCGCAGAACGTTTCCAGTGTGATATCGTTATGTTTGATTATTATTTTGTGGAGACAGATGCGTCGGAAATCCGGGAAATGGATTTCCCGGCGGATCAGGTGATGCATATAACGGAAAATAAAGAACTCCTGTTTGCACCTCCGGCACCCTGGGCTAAACTCTTTCGCAGAGAATCCTGGTTGAAAAGCGGCTGTCAGTTTCCGGCTCATACGTATTTTGAAGATCTTGCGGTCATGCCTTTTTTTATCCTGGCAGCGGACCGGATCGTATATATGAAAGACGCGCTTTACTATTACCGGGTGCGGGAAAACTCGACCATGACCGGGAAAAACTATGAAAAAAGCTGTAAAGACAAGCTGACGGTCATGGACGGTATCCTTGCGGGATTCAAGAAAAGATCCTTATATGAAATGTATCGCGATGAACTGGAATACCTTACGTTTATGAATGTATATTTTGAACCTTCGAAGACGCTTGTTCTTGAAAAAGCAGATAAAAAATGGCTTAAAAAATATAAGGAATATATCTTTCGGGTATTTCCGGATTTTATGCAGAACATATATATATCTTCGTTCGGGAAAAAAGACAGGCTCCATCTTTGGATACTGAATCACGATCAGTACTGGCTGATGCGTGTTCTGTCAAGGGGACGCCAGATGTATGATAGAATATCGGGGAGGTAAGGAGACGATAATGGGAAAAATATTGACAGTGACCATACCTGCGTACAATGTTGAAAAATTTCTTGAAAAAACGCTGGATTCTTTTCTCGTTGAAGAAGTACTCGGCGATATCGAGGTCCTCATTGTAGATGACGGTTCGAAGGACCGCACGGCAGAGATCGGAAAAAAATATGAAAAAGAATATCCGGAGACGTTCCGCGTGATTTCGAAAGAAAACGGCGGTCACGGTTCAACGATCAACCGAGGGATAAAAGAGGCGGAAGGAAAATATTTTAAAGTGGTTGACGGGGATGACTGGGTGGATACCGAAGGGCTGACCGAGCTGGTCAGAAGACTGAAAACCTGTGAGGCGGACTATGTATTTACAAATTATTACGAGGTAAGTGATGTCACAGGAGAAAAGACTGCCGTTGAATTCGGGCAGTTCGCAGAAGACTCTTTGCTGCCTTTTGAGACGATCACAGGAGAGACAAGGATATCCATGCATGCCCTGGTGATAAAGACAGATATATTAAAGCGGAATAAACGGCAGATTGATGAACACTGCTTTTATGTGGATGTGGAATATATCCTTTATCCTGTTCCTTATGTGAACTCCGTGATCTACTATGATATATTCGTATATATGTACCGGATCGCGCAGGCTGCGCAGAGCGTCAGCATGGCAGGATTCCGGAAACACATTCAGAACCATATAGATGTGATCCTGCATGTGCTGGATTATATTAATGAATATAAAAAACAACCAGACTGTGATGGAAAAAAAGTGAAATATATGTCTGACAGGATTGCTCAGATGACCCATGATCAGGTGGATATTTTTACCAGCTTTCCGCTGAGTGATAAGTCAATCCGGAGAAGGGTTGAAGAATTCGACAGAGCGGTGCGGGAAAAAAGCCAGTATGTCTATGAAAAATCCGGTGAGTACAGCGGGATGCTCCGGCTGCTCCGAAAAACAGGATTCCGGTTTTATGTGCCTATCGTGAAGCTGAGCAGAGCAAGGAATGGGGCGTTAAAAACAGAAGAATGACACCAAGAGTGTCGGCGAAGGGTGTAGCAAAGAATGCTTTTTGAAGTTTTTGCATAAACTTGACTGTGTCGGATGCATATGCTATAGTATGCGTAGGCAAACGATATTATGGTGTCATGTGTGCACTAAAACCTAAATCCCCGGAGCTGGCACTCCGGGGATTCTTTTTTGGCTAGTTGATATGTGTCATAAAACTCTTTGTTATAAAAAAAGGAAAGCAGTATGAAGATACACTCAGTAAAATTTAACTTTATCATGAACTTCATCATGGCGGCATCATCCATTGTATTCCCTTTGATCACATTCCCCTATGTGTCCAGGGTGCTGATGGCGACAGGAAATGGAAAGGTTGCCACGGCCAGTGCGGTGATCACATACTTTAATATGTTCGCCTCACTGGGAATCCCTACATACGGGATCCGTGCCTGTGCCAAGGTGAGAGACGACAAGGACAAACTTTCTCAGACTGTGCAGGAACTTCTGATCATTAATTCGATCACCATGTTTATCACATGCATCGCGTTTGTTTTCACAGTGGCCTTTATACCGGAGTTTGCGGCAGAGAAGGAACTGTATGTGATCAACGGGATCGGAATGGTGCTCAATGTGTTCGCCATCACCTGGCTGTATAATGCCCTGGAACAGTACGCGTACATCACCATATGTAATCTTCTGGTCAAGGTGGTGTCCTTGGTACTTATGTTCCTTCTGGTGAGAAATCCGGACGATTACATCATCTATGGCGGGATCACTGTATTTGCAAGCTGTGCCTCCTACGTGTTCAACTTTGTGTATGCCTTCCGATTTATCAGCTTTAAGAAAAAAGGACCTTATAATTTCCGTGTCCATATGAAACCGATCCTCCGGTTTTTCGCCATGTCTGCAGCCACCAATGTATACACTAATCTGGATGTGGTCATGCTGCGGTTCATGAAAGGGGATACGGAAGTAGGATATTATAATGCCGCGATCAAGGTGAAGACTATCCTTGTGACCCTGATCACCTCTCTTGGTACGGTACTCCTGCCAAGGCTTTCCTACTATGTGAAACAGAATGCAAAGGAGCAGTTCTATTCCATGATCGGAAAGGCGGTAAACTTTGTAGTGATCGCAGGGGTGCCGTTGACGATCTACTTTATGCTCTACGCGGATGAGTCTATCCTCTTTCTTGCGGGAGAAGGGTATGAAGGGGCTGTCATGCCGATGGTCGTCCTCATGCCTACGGTGCTTCTTATAGGACTGTCGAACATCACCGGGATCCAGGTGCTGACGCCGCAGAATATGGAACAGAAAGTGCTGAACTCCATCGTGGCAGGAGCTGTGACAGACTTCGTGCTGAACCTGGCATTGATCCCCAGGTTCGCATCCACCGGAGCAGGGCTTGCGACCCTGGCGGCAGAAGCTGTGGTGCTGATCATACAGTGCGTGTACTTAAAAGATATCCTCAGGGAGATCACCCGGGAAGTGAGCTTGGGGAAGGTAGTTCTGGCGGCTGTGCTGGGAACTGCCGCAGGTGTGTTCGTTAAGGCGACAGTGGATCTGGGTGCCTTTTTGACACTGGTAGTGAGTGCGTGCGTGTTCTTTGGCGTGTACGGTGTGGTGCTGCTGGTGACGAAGGAGAAGTTTGTGTGGGAGATACTGGATGGGTATCTTGGGA
>ERZ1090862.653-NODE-655-length-15480-cov-9.993906_pt1 | contig 15480 bp, 11 predicted proteins | sample MGYA00478481_ERZ1090862 | MGnify/ENA primary metagenome ERZ1090862 (study PRJEB33644, sample SAMEA5815745) | chicken gut metagenome | biome: Chicken; feature: Gastrointestinal Tract; material: Caecum | place: Ireland | collected 2019-01-01 | study: A study of the... | reverse complement strand
TGTTTGAAGAGCTCAAAGCAGAACATATCTATGTCCGTCACTGGAATGATGAGAGGATTGGTCAGTATCTCAGAATTACTGTGGGCACAGAGGAGGAGATGAATACTCTGTTTTCATTCCTGCGTAAAAAGACTGGAAAGACGAATAAAAAATCAGGAGTATCAGAATAATATTAAAGAAATTTAAAAGAGGAGAGTAAACATTTTATCGCTGAGTGTCCCGACGTTGACAGCCCCGGTTTGATTCTTTATAATGAAAACAGAACTAAAAGGGGTGAATTTATGATCTATGAAAATAATGAAGAAAAGAGAAGTACAATCTGGCGCACGATCCTGACTGTGTCCTCTGTTCTTATTATAATTATACTCGTGTTTTTTATTGTGAAACTGTTCACAGGGAATCCTCTGGAAGGAACATGGGTGGATGAAGATTCCGGGAATGTCCTTGTTATCCGTGATAATGGAGAGCTTTCACTGACATTGTCAGAATCAGATGACACAGATGAGACATTTACGGCGGAATATGATGTGGATACTAAAACAAAAGTCCTCACTGTACGGATGGAAAACGATGTGTATGCAGAAGATACGCTGTCAGGAACATACAGCTATAATATAGAACAGGATACACTGACACTGACTGAACGTGAATACGGTGATCAGCTTGTCTTTGTTCGTAAGTGATATTCAACAGGAGAGTTCCGTCTTTGGAACTCTCCTGTTGTAAATCTTATAAGAAAAAATCAACAGAATTAGGGAGAAGATTATGTTACGGGAGCAGACAAAAGAGATCAATATCGGCGGTGTTAAGATCGGCGGGAGTAATCCGGTTGCAATACAGTCTATGACGAATACAAAGACGGAGGATGTGAACGCCACAGTCGCACAGATCCTCAAACTGGAAGCGGCGGGATGTGAAATCATCCGTTGTGCCGTACCTACGATGGAAGCGGCGGAAGCCCTGAAAGAGATTAAAAAGCAGATTCATATTCCGCTTGTGGCGGATATCCATTTTGATTACCGCCTTGCAATAGCAGCTATAGAAAATGGAGCCGACAAGATTCGTATTAATCCCGGAAATATCGGTTCAGAAGACAGGGTAAAAGCGGTTGTTGATAAGGCGAAGGAGTATGATATACCAATCCGCGTGGGTGTAAACAGCGGATCTTTAGAGAAACATCTGCTCGAAAAGTATGGCGGGGTTACCGCTGAAGGAATAGTTGAGAGCGCTCTGGACAAAGTTCATATGATAGAGAATATGGGATATGATAATCTTGTCGTAAGTATTAAGTCTTCTGATGTGCTTATGTGTGTGAAAGCCCACGAGCTGATCGCGAAAGAATGTCCTTATCCTCTTCACGTCGGAATAACAGAGTCGGGAACGGTATACTCAGGCAACGTGAAATCGTCTGTGGGACTTGGAATTATTCTTTATGAAGGAATAGGAAATACGATCCGTGTTTCGCTGACCGGAGACCCGTCAGAGGAAATACGTACGGCAAAGCTTATCCTGAAAACACTTGGACTGAGAAAGGGCGGCATTGAAGTTGTATCCTGTCCGACATGCGGCAGGACGAAGATCGATCTGATCGGACTTGCCAACCAGGTAGAAAAAATGGTAGCAGATATTCCTCTGGATATTAAGGTGGCCGTTATGGGGTGCGTAGTAAACGGTCCGGGGGAGGCGAAAGAGGCAGACATCGGCATCGCCGGCGGTATCGGCGAAGGCCTCCTGATTAAAAAAGGTGAGATCATTAAAAAGGTAAAAGAAGAGGACCTTCTGGACACTCTTCGTCAGGAGCTTCTGAACTGGAACGCATGATCTTAAAATTGTACATTATTCGGGCGGGAGCCTGTTGGGATAAATACAGGAGTGTTGAAATTGGAACAGGTCAGAAATGAAAAAACATTTTTTTATGTATTCCCTACGTTGAAAGTAGAGGATGACATTCAGATTCTTTTTGCAGATGTGGAAGTTAAGAAGATCACGACGAATTCACGGCGTGATTTTCTTCATGTACATATTTACAGCCGGCATCTGATTCAAAAAAAGCAGATCTATCAGATGGAGCGGAGGATCAAAGACCAGTTGTTCGGAAAGGTAGCGGTGGATGTCCGCATTGAAGAAGAGTATGCGCTTTCCGGACAATATACTCCGGAAACACTTATAAACGAGTACCGGGAAAGTATTATCCTGGAACTAAAAGAAAGCAGTATACTTGCAGCCAATATGTTTGCGCAGGCACAGATCCATTACGATGAAGAAAATGTCGTATGTCTGGAACTTCTGGATACGATCGTATCCGAGGGGCGAAAAGAGGAGATCCTGACGCATTTGAAACAATTGTTTGACCACCGTTTTCATATACAGGCAGACATACGCGTGACATATAGGGAACCGGACGGATCCGGAACCAGAGAATATGACGAGCAGAGGGTACAGCAGGAGATCAATGCTATCTTTGAACGCCGCGCCAGACAAAAAGGAGAACCTGCAACTGTAGGAAACAGTGAAGCGGATACCTCAGGGCATGATGAAAAAGGAAAAGATAAGTCTTCCGGCAGAGAGGCAGCGGAAAAGAAGACGTCGGGAAAATCATCTTCCGGAGTTACATTCGGCAGAAGATCAGGAAGAAAAGGCGAATTCAAAAAGAAAGATTTCTACCGCCCTGTCAAGCAGGGAGATGATCCTAATCTGATCTATGGAAGAAACTTTGATGATGAACCTATCACTTTGGATCAGGTAGTGACGGAGATGGGCGAGATTACGATTCACGGCAAGATCATCAATTTTGATACGCGGGAGATCAGAAATGAGAAAACGATCATTATGTTTGCAGTGACGGATTTTACCGATACGATTACCATAAAGATGTTTACCCGCAATGATCAGCTTCCGGAGCTGCTGGGAGAATTAAAGAAAGGCGCTTTTGTAAAGATAAAGGGAGTTACCACTATTGACAAATTTGACGGGGAACTGACTATCGGTTCGGTTACCGGGATAAAGAAGATCGGGGACTTTACAGTTTCAAGAGAGGACTTGAGTCCGATCAAGCGTGTGGAACTCCATTGTCATACAAAGATGAGCGATATGGACGGCGTGTCGGAGGTGAAGGATATCGTAAAGCGCGCCCATGAGTGGGGGCATCCCGCGATCGCCATTACGGATCATGGAGTAGCGCAGGCATTCCCTGATGCAAACCATTATATCGAGACTCTGGACAAGGATGATCCTTTTAAAGTGATCTATGGTGTGGAAGGATATGTGGTGGACGATCTGACGGATATTGCAGTGAATGCGGGAGACCAGACGCTGGATGATACATATATCGTATTCGATATAGAGACTACCGGATTTAGTTCGATCCGTGACCGGATCATAGAGATCGGTGCGGTAAAAGTTGTGAACGGCAAAATCGTGGATCGTTTCAGCACATTTGTAAATCCGAAGAGGCCGATTCCGTTTGAGATCACGAATCTGACAAGTATTACCGATGAGATGGTTATGGAATCTCCGGCTATTGACGTAATCCTTCCACAGTTTCTGGAATTCGTTGGCGACGGCGTTCTTGTGGCGCACAATGCCGGATTTGACGTTGGATTTATTGAGCAAAACTGCAGAAATCTGGGACTGAACGACCATTTTGTCTATCTGGATACGGTGGCTTTGGCCCGTGTGCTTCTGCCCACCCTGTCAAAATATAAGCTGAATGTGGTGGCTAAAGCATTGAATATTTCACTTGAAAATCATCACCGTGCTGTGGACGATGCGGGTGCGACTGCTGAGATTTTCGTAAAGTTTGTTGAGATGCTCAAGAAAGACAATATTTCCACGTTAAAAGAAGTCAATCATTACGGAGACCGCAATGTCAATGCAATCCGTAAGATGCCGACGCATCATATTATCATACTGGCAAAGAACGATATAGGCAGATACAATTTATACCAGCTGATCACGGCTTCTCATCTTACCTATTATGCGAGACGCCCAAGGATACCGAAGAGTCTGCTCAATGAGTACAGAGAGGGCCTGCTGATCGGAAGCGCCTGCGAGGCGGGCGAGTTGTATCAGGCGGTCCTGGAGAAACGTTCCGCTCAGCAGATCGCAAAACTGGCGGACTTTTATGACTATTATGAGATACAGCCTCTTGGCAATAACCGCTTTATGATCGCAAGCGACCGTACGCCGGATGTGAATTCAGATGAAGATCTGAAAAATATCAACAGGGAGATCGTTCAGCTTGGCGAAAAATTCGGTAAGCCTGTCGTCGCTACCTGCGACGTACATTTCCTCGATCCGGATGATGAAGTCTACCGCAGGATCATTATGGCGGGAAAAGGGTTTGACGACGCGGATGATCAGGCTCCGCTGTATCTGCGGACCACGGAAGAGATGCTGGAGGAGTTTGAGTATCTGGGCGCTGCCAAGGCCCGGGAAATCGTTGTGGAGAATCCGGTGAAGATCGCCGGTATGATTGAAAAGATTTCCCCGGTAAATCCTAATAAATGTCCGCCGGTAATAGAAAACTCTGATCAGGAACTGAGAGATATATGCTATAGAAAAGCCCATGAGATGTACGGAGAGAAACTCCCGATTCAGGTGTCCGAACGTCTGGAAAAAGAGCTGAATTCTATCATATCCAACGGATATGCCGTTATGTATATCATTGCCCAGAAACTGGTTTGGAAATCAAATGCGGACGGATATCTGGTAGGATCCCGTGGTTCCGTCGGATCCTCTTTCGTAGCAACCATGTCCGGAATAACAGAGGTTAATCCTCTCAGCCCGCACTATTATTGTAAAAAGTGCCATTACAGTGATTTTGAATCAGAGGAAGTCAGAGCATTTGCAGGAGGATGCGGATTCGACATGCCGGATAAAAACTGTCCGGTGTGCGGTGAGCCTCTTGTAAAAGCGGGATTTGACATTCCTTTTGAAACATTCCTCGGTTTTAAGGGAGACAAGGAGCCGGATATCGACCTGAACTTCTCCGGTGACTATCAGGCAAAAGCTCATAAGTATACAGAAGTTCTCTTTGGCGAAGGACATACTTTTAAAGCCGGAACGATTGGAACGCTTGCGGATAAGACAGCCTACGGTTTTGTAAAAAATTATTATGAAGAGCGGGAGCAGAGAAAGCGCCGGTGCGAGATTGAACGGATCACGGTAGGATGTACCGGGATACGGCGAAGTACAGGACAGCATCCGGGAGGTATTGTTGTTCTTCCGCACGGACATGATATCAATGAGTTTACCCCGGTACAGCATCCGGCGAATGATATGGAGTGCGGTATTATCACTACACATTTTGATTACCATTCCATTGATCATAACCTGCTGAAACTCGATATCCTCGGACATGATGATCCGACTATGATTCGTACGCTTGAGGATTACATTACTTCTGATGCTATGGACAATGAATATAATGAGGATCATCCTTTTGTCGCAACAGATATTCCGCTGGACGACAAGGAAGTGATCGAGTTGTTTCATGGAACTGACGTACTGGGAATTAAGCCGGAGGATATTGACGGATGCAAGCTCGGCTGTCTGGGGATCCCTGAGTTTGGAACGGATTTTGTTATACAGATGGTAGAAGATACAAAACCCCAGACGCTCTCTGATCTGATACGTATCTCCGGTCTGTCTCACGGAACCAATGTGTGGCTGGGAAATGCTCAGGAACTGGTAAAGTCAGGAAAAGCTACGATTTCGACAGCGATATGTACCCGAGACGATATCATGATCTATCTGATCAATAAAGGGGTAGAGAGTGCTCTGGCATTTACGATCATGGAGAGTGTGCGTAAAGGAAAAGGCCTGAAACCGGAGTGGGAAGAGGCCATGACAGCCCAGGGCGTGCCGGACTGGTATATCTGGTCGTGTAAGAAGATCAGTTATATGTTCCCGAAAGCTCATGCAGCGGCATACGTTATGATGGCATATCGTATCGCTTACTGTAAGATCAACTATCCGCTGGCGTATTATGCAGCATATTTCAGTATCCGTGCAGACGCATTTTCGTATGAGATTATGTGTCAGGGGAAAGACAAGCTGAATTATTATATGCAGGACTACAAAAAGCGGAGTGATACACTCAGCAAGAAAGAGCAGGATGTTATGAAAGATATGAAGATCGTGCAGGAGATGTATGCCCGCGGTTTCGAGTTCGTTCCTATTGATCTTTATAAAGCAAAGGCAAAGATGTTCCAGATTGTTGACGGTAAACTTATGCCGTCCTTTGCCAGCATCGAGGGTATGGGTGACAAGGCGGCTGAAGCAGTGGAAGAGGCTGGCAAAGACGGCCCTTATTTGTCGCTGGATGATTTCCGCCAGAGGACGAAAGTGAGCAAGACTGTTATCGATCTGATGCATGAGCTTGGTTTGTTCGGAGATCTGCCTGAGAGCAATCAGCTGTCGCTGTTTGACTTTGCATAGTGGAAACAACGATGCGCCAGCCGGTTTTCCTCATAATTATTAGATGGACGCAAAGCGTCCGCTGTGCTATAATGACTTTAATGTGTTAATGTAACAACGCAAAAAGATTAATGGAGGATATGTAAATGTACGACTTTGATGAGATCATGACAACGGATCCGGAAATTGCGGATGCGATTAAGGCGGAGATGGAGAGACAGAATTCTCACATTGAGCTGATCGCATCGGAAAACTGGGTGAGCAAGGCCGTGATGGCGGCGATGGGAAGCCCTCTGACCAATAAATACGCAGAAGGATATCCGGGGAAGAGATATTATGGTGGATGCCAGTGTGTTGATGTGGTCGAAGAACTGGCAAGAGAACGCGCAAAAGAGCTTTTTGGATGTGAGTATGCCAATGTGCAGCCTCATTCCGGGGCGCAGGCAAATATGGCGGTATTTTTTGCAATTCTTCAACCCGGAGATACTTACATGGGCATGAATCTGGACCACGGCGGGCATCTGACTCACGGCTCACCGGTTAATATGTCAGGAAAATATTTCAACGTCGTACCTTATGGCGTCAATGACGAAGGCGTGATTGATTATGATAAAGTGCTGGAGATTGCAAAAGAGTGCAAACCTAAAATGATCGTTGCCGGCGCCAGTGCTTATGCACGTACAATAGATTTCAAAAGATTTCGGGAAATCGCGGACGAAGTTGGAGCATATCTGATGGTGGATATGGCTCATATTGCAGGTCTCGTAGCAGCAGGACTTCATCCGAGCCCGATTCCGTACGCACATGTAACGACTACTACGACACACAAAACGCTGAGAGGCCCCCGTGGCGGTATGATTCTCTCCAGCAATGAGATGAACGAGAAGTTCAACTTCAATAAAGCAGTATTTCCGGGAATCCAGGGAGGTCCGCTCATGCATGTGATCGCTGCTAAGGCAGTGTGCTTCAAAGAAGCACTTCAGCCGGAGTTCAAGGAGTATCAACAGCAGATATTAAAGAATGCAAAGGCGCTCTGTGAAGGACTTAAAAAGCGCGGTGTAAAGATCGTATCCGGAGATACGGACAATCACCTGATGCTGGTCGATCTGACAGAGAAGAATGTAAGCGGAAAAGAACTGGAGAAGCGCCTGGACGACGCTCACATCACCTGCAATAAGAACACGATCCCTAATGATCCTCGTTCTCCGTTTGTCACAAGCGGCGTGAGGCTTGGTACTCCTGCGGTGACGACCCGCGGCATGAAAGAAGAGGATATGGACAAGATCGCTGAGATCATCGCTATGGTTATTGAGAGCGAAGACAATGTAGAAGCCGGAAGAAAAATGGCGGCAGAACTGACCGAGAAATATCCGCTTTGTTAGAAATATCAAAAGATTAAAAAAATGCAGAAAGGCATAAAATGCTTTTCTGTATTTTTTTTGTACATTTACATTTATTTAACACAAGCCTAAACTGAATTCGATGCAATTTTTTCCTGTATATCTATAATTGTATGTGGAAATGATAGAAGCAGGAAGGTGAAGGCATGATAAAAATTATGAGCATTTTCGGCACTCGCCCGGAAGCTATAAAAATGGCTCCAATAATAAAAGAAATGGAACACTATAAAAATGAGATCGAGAGTATTATATGCGTCACTGCACAGCATAGAGAAATGCTTGATTCAGTTCTCGATACGTTTCATATCCGTCCTGATTATGATTTGAATATCATGAAAAAAGGTCAGACATTGAATTCGATAACCGGAACAATATTGCAGGGGCTTGATCCGGTCTTAAATAAAGAAAACCCGGATATGATACTTGTTCATGGTGATACGACAACGACTTTCGCATCAGCGCTGGCAGCGTTTTATCATAAAATACCAATCGGACATGTGGAAGCAGGATTGAGAACGCACAATCTTTATTCGCCGTACCCTGAAGAAGCGAACAGACAGATGGTCAGTAATATAGCGGAGTTGCATTTTACACCTACTATGTCTAGCCTGAAGAATCTCCTGCAGGAAAATAAAGATCCTGAAAAAATATTTGTCACAGGAAATACGGCGATCGATGCTTTAAAAACAACTGTGAAAGAAGAATATGACAGTCCGGTACTTCAATGGGCGGGAGACAGCAGGATCATGCTTCTTACTGCACACAGAAGAGAAAATCAGGGAGAACCTCTGAGAAGGATATTTACGGCAGTTAATAAAATAACGGAAAAGTATCCGGATGTAAGAGTAATCTATCCCTGTCATATGAATCCGGCAGTTCGAGGAATGGCTCATGAAATATTTGATGGGAATGGGAAAGTGCGTCTCATAGAACCTCTGGAAGTGACAGATTTCCATAATCTTATTAAGAAATCCTATCTTGTATTGACAGACAGTGGAGGGATTCAGGAAGAAGGCCCGAGTCTGGGAAAACCGGTCCTCGTAGTGAGGGAGACGACGGAACGCCCAGAAGGAGTTGAGGCGGGCACATTGAAACTTGTCGGCACTTCCACAGAACGGATCGTAAAAGAAGTAAGCCGTCTTCTGGATGATAAAGAGGAATATGAACGTATGAGCACGGCTGAAAACCCGTATGGGGATGGCAATGCCAGCAAAAGGATCATAAATGCGATCCTGAGATATTTTCAGAACAGGGAGATAGGCATAGATATCCCGGCATAAAAGGAGCTGAGAATGATGAGATATACAACTGTTTTAGGTGTACCGCTTTCTGTTATAAAGAAAAAAGATCTTCTGGATCTGATCGGGGAGACGATTAGATCCAGACGTCAGATTTCACTTGTTGCGGTCAACGCAAGGAAAATCGTAAGAACAGTTCATGAGCCTGAAATGAAAAAGCTGATTATGGGATTTGATGTATTTCTTGCAGACGGTGCTTCAGTAGTAAAAGCTGCCGGCGCTTCAGTAGAGAGGATCACAGGGATCGATCTGATGGAGGATATATGCAGAAATTCGGCAAGGCTTGGCGCCAGGATTTTTTTCTACGGGGCATCGGAAGAAAATAACTGTGCTGCACAAAAACATTTGCGTGAAAAGTATCCGGATATCCAGATAGCAGGATATTGTAATGGATATGATGATGAAGATGTGCTGGAGAAGATCAGAAAATCCGGGGCAAATGTACTTTTTGTGGCAAAGGGAACTCCGCTGCAGGAAAGATGGATCATGGAGTACGGCATACTGACCGGAGTCAATATACTGATGGGTGTTGGCGGAGCTCTCGACGTTTGTAGCGGATCTGTCAGAAGAGCGCCTGATCTGGTCCAGAGAGCAGGACTGGAGTGGCTGTATCGCATGCTGAGCGAGCCTAAGCGTTTCGCACAGATTCCTGAACTGATAGAGTTCAGGAGGCTTGTGAATGCGGAAAAAAAGCAGAATTTTCGAAAAATAGATGGAGGCAGAGTATGGAAAGCAAAGAAATTACAGTAGTGGGTCTTGGATATATAGGACTTCCGACGGCTGTGGTAATGGCAGGGGCTGGACACCATGTGAAAGGGTTTGACGTGAGTCCGAGAGTCCGTGACAGTCTGAAAAACGGAAAGATCCACATTGTTGAAGATCATCTTCAGGATGCTTTTGATGAGGTGAGAAAAAACGGATGTTTCACGGTAACGGAGGAGATTTCAGTCTCTGATATATATGTTATTTGTGTACCCACGCCATTTTCCGAGGAAAGCGATGGAAAGGTGGCTGATCTCGCTTATGTTGAATCAGCAGCGGCAGAAGTGGCAAAGGTCTTGAAAAAAGGTGATCTGGTCATCCTGGAATCTACGGTTCCGCCTCATACAACAGCTATGATGACGGATATTCTGACAAAAGAGAGCGGCCTGCCGAAAAATGACTTTTATACGGCACATTGTCCGGAACGTGTACTCCCGGGGAAAATCTTGTATGAGTTAAAGCACAACGACCGGATTATCGGATCGGCTGATCCTGAAGCGGCTGAAATGACAAAATCACTCTATGAAACATTTGTGTCAGGCGGGCATTGCTATGTCTGTGACGATGTGACAGCAGAATTATGCAAACTTGCGGAAAATACATTTCGCGATATCAATATAGCATATGCAAATCAGCTTTCCATGCTCTGCAGGGAAGCGGGAATTGATGTGTTCCGTCTGATTGAACTTGCAAATAAGCATCCGAGGGTGTCCATACTTACTCCCGGACTTGGAGTCGGAGGACACTGTCTGGCGGTGGATCCGTGGTTTATCGTGGAAAAATACGGGGAGAATGCTTCCCTGATCCGGACTGCAAGAGAGATCAATGAGAAAAAACCTCTCTGGGTAAAAGAGCAGGTGCTGAATGATATAGGGTATGATAAGGAGAAAAAGATCGGCATACTTGGGATGGCTTACAAACCGAACATTGATGATATGAGAGAGAGTCCGTCGCTTGTCCTTGCTACGGCATTGAAGAACGACGGATATAATGTGTATGGCTGCGAACCGAACAGTCACGGAGACACGATAAGCGGAATAGAACTTCTACAGCTGGACGAAATGATAGAGTCCTGCGATTATCTTATATTGGCACTTGCACATAATGAATTTAAAGACGATAATATAAAAGTCCGCATAAATGCCAAACCGCATTATGATTGTATTGGATTTTTGAGAGGTCAGACAGAATGATAAGAAAGATACTTATATATGGGGATCTTGATCTGAATATTATAGACGGATCAAGCATCTGGCTGGTAAATCTGGCGAAACTTCTAATGAAAGACAGAAAAAATCATGTAGATATCCTGTTGAAGAAGAGGATAAGAAATCATATACTGACAGGAGAAATTGAAAAACGCTATCGAATCAGGCTTTTGTATGTGAAAGATTATATTGATCATATAACAGAAGTTGATTCGGATAATATTGTGAAAGTGCTGGAAGAGATAGACGGACTGAGGGATTATTCCTGTATGATCGTCAGAGGAACTCAGGTAATGGAGCGGATCGCGAAAAGCAGTCTGGTAAATAAAGTGATTCCATATTTAACGGATTTCTGCCATGATAAAGAGCAGATGCCCGCCGAACAGAAAAAATTTCTCGGAGACCTGTACCGAAAGGTACAGGCATATTTTGTTCAGACGAAGGCGATGAAAGAATACTTAAAGGACGTCCTGAACGTTGACGGAACTAAGTTCCATGTGCTTTACCCGGTAGTGTTTCCACAGAAAGCACAGAAAAAGAAAGAAAGAACTATAGTTTATGCTGGAAAGATTGCAAAAAACTGGAATATCCTCGAATTGATCCGTATCATGGAAAAGCTGAGGAAAGAAGATCCTCAGATTACACTGCATTTTGTCGGCGATAAAGTGAACCGGGATATGGCGGAATACAAACAGGAGGTTTTTCACAGTCTGAAGACTATGGGAAATATTGTATTCTACGGTTCCAGACCGCACAGCGAAACGGACCGTATCGTGAAGAGCTGCTGCCTGGGTTATTCTTTCCGCAGCAGAGAGGTTGATAATGACCATTCCCTGGAAGTATCCGTGAAGCTTCTCGAATACTGCCACAGCGGGGTGCCTGTTGTGCTGCGCAGAACGAGGATGCACGAAACAATACTGGGGAAAGATTACCCTCTTTTTGTCGAGACAGAAGAGGAATGTTTTGAAAAAATACTGCGGGCTTTTCATGATCCCGTTGTCTGGGAGAATGCAAAGAGATGTCTTGCAGGCGCGGCCGAAATGTTCAGTACGGACAGAATCTACGGGAACGTTTTAGAAGCGCTGGAACTTTATCCTGAGAAAAAGGAGAGACTGCTGGTAAGCGGGCATGACCTGAAATTTCTGAGACCGCTCTTTCCATACTTTGAATCGGAATATATCCTGAAAGTACAGGAACTCGAAGAGTATATGGAGTTTCGACCGAAAGAGGCTGAAACCTGTCTGAAAGAGGCTGATATCGTATGGTGTGAATGGCTGCTCACGTCAGCACAGTGGTATTCTCAGCATTTATATCCGCATCAGAGCCTTTTTATTCGTGCACATCGTTTTGAAGTTATGAGAAGATATGGCAGTAATCTGGATATGAACAGGATAAGCAAAGTTATTACGGTATCCTATTACTGGTTTGAAGAATTTATGAGACGTTTTCGCATTCCGATGGAAAAATGTACTGTGATTAATAATTTTATTGATACAGACAGATATTCTTCGGAAAAAGAAGATGACAGCAGATTCCATCTCGCGCTGATCGGGGCTCTGCCAAAACGGAAAGGACTGGAGCGCGCGGTAGATCTGTTGAAGATTCTTAAAGAAAAAGATGACAGATACTGCCTTCACGTACCGGGAAAAAGACCGGAGGAATTTCCTAATACATGGAATGTGCCTGAAGAGAGAGCATATTACGAGAATGTATACAGAAAAATCAGGGAAGAGCACCTGGAAGATTCGGTGTTTTTTGACGGCTGGGTGGATGTGCCTCAGTTCCTGAAAAAAATCGGGTACGTATTATCACTTAGTGATTCACAGTTTCCGGAAAGCTTTCATGTGACTCCATTTGAGGGAATGGCCGCCGGGTGCGTGGTCGCCGCGCTTCGATGGGAAGGAATAGAATATCTCTATCCTGAAGATGTGATCTGCAATTCGATCGGAGAGATCGCGGAATATATCGATGACAGGACTGTAAACAGGGATATATACAGGAAATGTGCGGAAAAAGGACAGCAGTATGTGCGTGAGAATTTTGATATTCATCTGATATGGGAACAGATAAAACAGCTGCTGGAAACAGGAGGAGATTATGAAGAATTTTGTGATCAGATTTGTCAAGAATAATCCGATTCTGTATAGAGGGGCGAAAAAAGTTTACCGGACTTTTCAGCCCGCAAAACCGACAATATACAGAAACAATGATTACAGTATCGTATATCGTCTGGACGACCCAGATGAAATGAAAAATATCATTGCTCACTATAATGATCTTCGCCGTGAAAATACAAAAATCGTAGTACTTGTCAGCGGAAACGAACTAAAATTACACAACCTTATCAGAATGTATCCGGGTGTTATTTTTCTTTCAACGGACTATTATCGGCGATATCAGAAGAAACTGACAGTACGGAATATGATTTTGACAGACTGGCATCAGCCGGCGTCAGATATAATAGATTTGTTATAGGAGAGATGGGAATGCTGAAAAAATTAGCTTTGCATATAAAGCGATATAATCCATACTCGTTGTATGCAGCAAAATCCGAGCTGAAAGGCGAAGTGGGCAGTTCATATCTTACGTGGCTGTGGTGGATACTGGATCCGGTTCTTTTTATGCTTGTTTATGTTTTTATCACGGTCGTAGTGTTCAGGTCACAGGGAGAATATCTTCCGGTCGTCGTGATCATCGGATTAACAGTGTGGAATTTTTTTAATAAAACAGTTATGATTTCTGTTAAGATCGTAAATACGTTCCGAGGGATCGTATCTAAAATATATATACCGAAATACATGCTCATACTGGAGAAGTTGTATGTGAACTTTTTTAAGATGCTGATTTCTTTCGGAATAGTGGCAGGCTTTGCAGCAGCATACAGGATAAAACCGACAGCCCATCTGTTATACTGTGTTCCGGTAGTGCTGCTGATCCTTCTCTTGACTCTTGGCTGCGGAGTGATCGTCGCCCATTTCGGAGTGTACATCAATGACCTCTACAATGTGGTCCAGGTAATCCTGCGGTTTATGTTTTATCTGTCAGGAGTTTTTTATGACGTGGGAGACAGACTGTCTCAGACGACTTTTTTCGGACTAAATGTAGGCAGACTGATGATTACAGTGAATCCGGTGGCATATGTTATAGATGAATTGAGGAAAATCATTATTTACGGACAGTCGCTCCGTTTTGAGATGTATATCTACTGGCTGGTCATTTCACTGGTGCTTCTGTGTATCGGACTGAAACTGATGTACCGTTTCGAAAATTCTTATATAAAGGTGGTTTAAGGAAAGTATGGCAGAAATAGCGATTGATGTAAAAGATGTGAAAGTTGCATACAGGAGCATGAAATCGTTCTCTATTAAAAAGAGTTTTGGAAAGATCAGACACAGAAGAGATTATTACGAAGCGCTCAGAGGAGTCAGTTTTCAAGTGCCTAAAGGCAAGATTGTAGGAATTATCGGTAAGAATGGAAGCGGAAAATCAACCTTACTACGAACGATAGCAGGAGTGTTTTCTCCGGATGAAGGATCGGTTGACACATTTGGAAATCGCCTTTCGCTTCTGGCAATAGGTATCGGTTTTCAAGCAAATCTGAGCGGTCTTGAAAATATTTATCTTTCAGGGCTGCTTCTGGGATTTACAGAGAAAGAGATAAAGGAACGACTTCCCGATATCATTGAATTTTCTGAACTTGGAGACTTTATCTATAAACCAGTGCAGACATATTCCAGCGGAATGTACTCTAAACTTGCATTCTCGATTACTGCCATTCTGGACACAGAGATCATTCTTATTGATGAGGTCCTGAGTGTGGGAGACATAAATTTTCGCGAGAAAAGTTATGAGAAAATGAAAGAGATCATCCGGGATAAGAGCAAGACTGTGATGATTGTTTCGCACAGTAATGCAAGTATACTGGAACTGTGTGATGAAGTAATCTGGATACATGACGGACTTGTAAAAGAATACGGACCTGCAAAACAGGTAGTCGAAGATTATGAAGGTTTCATGCGCCGCTATCGCAGAAGACATGCAGCGGATAAAGCAAATTGATTCGTGTTTGTTCCGGCAAAGAATCCGCCGGGAGCTATGTATTGTTAGAGCACCCGCTTTAGCGCGGGGCGTAACGCAGCGGTACATAGGAGCGCGGAAGACGCGCTCCAAGTGCCGGCGTTACTTTACGGTGCGTACACAATACATACCTCCCGGCTGCTTTATTTGCGTCTTCTTGTCGATCTGATTTTGTACTTGAGTCATCATACAATCTCTGGAATAAACACGAATTTTCCACTTTAACTCGTCAAAGTATTGTGTTATACTATCCAAAGGCAAATGTTTAAACGAAGGAGGACACATACAATGATATGGGATAAGGAGGAGACTCTC
>ERZ1090862.651-NODE-653-length-15498-cov-3.775691_pt1 | contig 15498 bp, 15 predicted proteins | sample MGYA00478481_ERZ1090862 | MGnify/ENA primary metagenome ERZ1090862 (study PRJEB33644, sample SAMEA5815745) | chicken gut metagenome | biome: Chicken; feature: Gastrointestinal Tract; material: Caecum | place: Ireland | collected 2019-01-01 | study: A study of the... | reverse complement strand
ATTTTAACATATTTTTTTCTTTTTTTTATGAAATAGCGACAAAAAAATCCCCCTGGGACTTTTTCTGTCCGCAGGGGAATTTTTCAGTATTTTACTTATTTTACTGTTAATTTTACTGTTTTCAGTGTCTTCGTATCCAGCGGACCGCCGCTCCAAGCCAGCCAGCATTGTCCGGCACAATACGGGAAGGGCGGTTTGCAGTCGTCTCATCGCACAGAGACAGGCCGTGCTCGCCCTTTTCATAGATATGCAGTTCCAGAGAAACGTGATTTGCCCGCAGAGCAGCCGCAAACAGCAGGGAATTTTCCATGGGAACCTGCTCATCCTCCTGGGTGCACCAGATAAAGGCCGGCACCGTATCAGCGCTCACTCTCCGCTGCAGGGACAGCTTTCCCGCCAGCTCCTTCTCCCGGCTTCCCAGAAGATACCGGCGGCTTTCCTCATGCCCGTATTCTTCCAGAGAAATCACAGGGTAGCAGAGAATCATTCCGTCCGGCTTCCACTGGTAATTGCCGTATCCCAGCGCCCGCCCGATAAAGGCTTCCTTCCACAGCGTTCCCAGCGCCGCGGCCAGGTGGCCGCCGGCTGAGAAGCCGCAGACCAGGATTCTGCCCGGATCCACACTCCAGGCTTCGCTGTTCTCCCGGATCACAGCCACCGCAGCCGCCAGCTCCAGCAGGGCGCAGGGGTACTCCGAGGGTTCCGCCGAATACTGCAGTACAAAGGCCTGCATGCCCTCAGCCAGAAAGCGCAGGGCCACAGGTTCTCCCTCCCGGTCCGACCGCCGGCGGTAGGCGCCTCCCGGGCAGATAATCACCGCCGGTCTCCTGTCTGAGCCGGGAATATCCGCGCTCCTGTTCTGCAGATAACAGGCAAGCACCGGCTGATATCCATCCTTTTTCGCGTCTGCCGGGTATTTTACATGGATCTCTTTTTCTAAATAACGCATCCTTTTCTCCTTATGTCAAAAATGTTTCCAGTACCTCAAGACTCTTCATACGGCGGTCCACCACACGCTTCCTGTGACGGTCCACCACACGCTCCAGTTCAGAGAGAACCTCCGGCGTGACGCTGAAGGTAAACAGCTTCTGAAGAGGCGCCGTCATCACATACCGGCAGACATACAGGGTCTCCGGACTCATCTCCCTCTCATCCGGCGCGTACTCCCCGTTAATGGTCATGGCCCGCAGCTCATAGATTCTTCTCACCAGCCGGTTATCCAGATTGGGATTCAGAAGCGCCTTCACCGACAGGTAAAGAAGATTCAGCATGGCCGTCTCATCCAGGCCCTCTCTGCCGTAATAGTCCGCAAATTCCAGGAAATAAAAGCCGTAGTAAACCTCCGGCTGGGCCATGGCCAGCTCCGTAAAATACTGCTTTACGGAGGCCTGCAGAAGGCTGTAGGAGCTTCTCCCCTCAATCAAAGAAAATTCGCCCATAACAAAAGGATTGGAAACCGCCAGCAGAGAGCTGGTGGGCCGCCTGGCCCCCCGGGCAAAGGCCGTAATTTTCCCCCTCTCCCTGGTCAGCAGCACCAGCCGCTTGTCATAATCTCCGATGGGAATGGCCTGAAGCACCATCCCCGCCACCTTCACTGTCTCACTCATAGAGGGGCCCTCTGTCAGGAAAGATCCTTTTTGTCATACCCGTAATTTTTCATAAGAATATCGCTGTCCCTCCAGTCCATCCGCACTTTCACCCAGAGCTTCAGGTTCACCCGGCCGTCCAGCATTTTCTCAATATCCGCCCTGGCTTCGCTGCCGATCTTCTTCAGCATGGCTCCCTGCTTTCCGATGATGATTCCCTTGTGGGATTCCCTTTCACAGATGATATTCGCCTCAATATCTGTCAGGCTGCCGTCCGGCCGTTCCCGCATTTTCTCAATGATCACCGCGATCCCGTGGGGTATCTCATCTCCCAGAGAGCGGAGAGCCTTCTCCCGGATCAGCTCCGCGGCAATCTGGCGCAGCGGCTGGTCCGTCACGGTGTCCTCATCGAAGAACTGCGGGCCCTCCGGCAGAAGCCGGTACAGGGCATCCAGCACCTGGTTCAGATGCAGCCCCCGCAGGGCGGACACCATCAGGATCTCCCGGAAGGGATACAGCTTCCGGTAGGCATCGGCGCACTCCGGCAGCTTTTCCCTGTCTGCCCTGTCAATTTTGTTGATCACCAGCACCACCGGCTTCCCGCACCGTTCCAGGACCTCCGCAATGTGCTGTTCTCCCGCTCCGATATAGCCGCCCGGCTCCACCAGCCAGAGGACGGCGTCCACATCCCGGATCGTGCTCTCCGCCGCCGTCACCATATACTCTCCCAGCTTGTTTTTCGCCTTGTGAATGCCGGGTGTATCCAGGAAAACGATCTGCCCTCTCTCACTGGTATACACCGTCTGGATCCTGTTTCTGGTGGTCTGGGGCTTCCGGGAGGTAATGGCTATTTTCTGGCCGATCAGATGGTTCATCAGCGTGGATTTTCCCACATTGGGCCGGCCGATCAGCGCCACGAATCCGGACTTATACTGTTCCTTCATATACTTTTCTCCCTTATTACGCTAAGATCAGGTTCTCCACGGTACCGAACAGGCCGCTGTGCTTTTCAATCGAAGCCTTGCTTCCGATGACGCAGATATTATTCTGGGCAAGGATCGCCTCCGCGATTCCTGCCAGCTTCCGGATATCCTCCGGCTGCGCGTCCAGGATCTCTTCCCGCTCCTTCTGGAAATCCGCCTCCGTGGAGCCCGTATAATAGGCATTCAGGCAGAGCGCGCCCCTGGCCGCCGCGTTCATGGGCGTGTCCAGTTCACTGACTGTTCCGATGATATACTGATCCATGACCCGCCCGTCCGCCTGGAATTCCCTCAGGTACGCGGGCAGTCCTCTGTATACCTCCAGCGTTCTTGCAAGGTGGGGATCCCGGTAGGACACCAGATAGCTGTCCCCCGTCCGCTGAAAGGCCCCCATACATCCGTAGGCACCGCCCTTAACCCGGAGGTTCATCCACAGATAATCGTAATTGAGGATCGTCCGCAGGATGCGCAGCGCGCCTGTGTATGCATAGCCCGCCTTCCGGAAATTGCCGGCCAGCGCCACATACTGCACCTGCCCGGAGGTTTTAAAGGCTTCCTTCTTCTGCTCCGGACGAAACACCGTGTCTCCCGGCGCCAGCGGCTCCGTGCACAGCGCTTTCCTCAGAGAAAGCGCCTCCTCCGCAAGGCCGGACAGCCCCTCCCGGTCCGCCGTAATGCTCACCGTCATATTTTCAGGGCGGAACACATACTTCATCAGCAGCTTCAGTTTTCCGGTCAGATCTTCCTGCTTTTCCTCAAAATGTGTCTCCAGATCCTCCAGCAGACGGTAAAAGGTAATCCCCACCGTTCTCTCATGCCAGGCGTACATCGGAGACTGGTAGGACAGGGCTCTGGCCGATGCCGACTGATGGCCCGCCGCCGGAATGGAGGCCTGCATGCGCCCCTTCATGCTGGAGAGGATCTCCCGCAGGCGCTTCCCGTCCTCCAGCCGCGAGGTCAGGAGAATCTCCCGCACCATATCAAACACAAACTGCTGCCGCGGATACAGATACTTCACGCGGACGCCGAACATCCTGCGGAACTCCTCCGGCTGCTCCCAGTTGGGAAAGACCTGCAGGCCGCAGCTTAAGCCTCCCGTATTTCCGTTGATTTCGTGGAACAGCTCCGTATGATCATAATGCTCCGTGCGGATGGAGCCCAGCACGGACTTCAGAATTCCCAGATACGGAATCAGCGCATCGGGAACCTTCTTCAGATCAAACAGCAGCGTCAGATAGGCGATGCCGTTGGTGGCGTAATCCTCGTGAAGGATTTCCATCCCTTCCCGGATCTCCCGGCGCATGCAGAGCTTTACCGGGGTTTTCCGCTCAATATCCCCGCGCTTCAGCAGCGGAATGCTCTCCGCCGCCTCCGGGCTGTCCTCTGCTTCCTGATAAGCCTTCAGTTCTGCGGTCGCCCTGACCAGAGACTCCACTTCTGCCTCGCTAAGAGACTGCCTGTACTGCTCCAGGTATCCGGCCGTCTCCGCCTCCCGCTTCTCGGCCAGTCCCCGCTCCGGCTCCAGCACGATCACGGCCCCGTGGGGATTCTCCAGAAGGTATTTCCGGATCAGCTCCTCAAAATAGCCCTCCCCGGCTCTGCGCTTCAGATCTTCAAAAATAGAAAGCTGCTTTAGATAATCAAAGGGCCGGTTCGCGTCATACAGCCAGGAATCCAGCATATCCAGCCCATAGATCAGCCCTCTCGGGAAGGAGGCATAATCCGCCTCCCGGAACCGGAACTCAAAATAATTGATGCCGGAAGCCAGGGCCTTCCGGTCCACGCCCTCCCGGACCAGTTTTTCAAGGCTCTCCCGGATCACCTGCTCAAAGCGGTCTTTGTCCTCCGGGTCCGCCTGTTTGGCCACAATGGAAAAATAAGGCTGCAGAATCCCATCCTCATAGGACCCTTCCACATCTTTTCCGATCCGGGCATCCAGCAGCGCCTGCTTCACCGGAGCCCCCGGCGCGTCCAGCAGGGCGTACTCCAGCACGGAAAAGGCCACATTCAGCGTTGTATCCAGGCTGTCTCCCACAACCCGGCTGCTGGCCAGATACGTATTGTGCTCCAGCGGCTCCTGCTCCAGCACCGGATAGGACATCCGGATTTGCGCTGTCTGTCCGAAAGGCTTCTGCAGCGGGATGGCGGAATCCACCTGTATCCTGTCGAAGCGGCTCAGATATTCCCGGTCTATCCAGTCCAGCTTCTCCTCCATGTTCATATTTCCGTAGAGGTACAGATAGCTGTTGGAGGGATGGTAGTACTTTCTGTGAAAATTCAGGAATTCTTCATAGGACAGCTCCGGAATCACCCGGGGATCTCCCCCGGACTCCACCCCGTAGGGGGTATACGGAAAAAGGGTGCTCATGACAGTCCGGCCCAGCACCTCCTCCGGCGAGGAAAAGGCCCCCTTCATCTCGTTATAAACGACGCCGTTGTAAGTCAGGGGAGCCTCCGGGTGTTCCAGGTGGTAATGCCAGCCCTCCTGCCGGAAAATTTTCTCATTCTGATAAATATTCGGATAAAATACCGCGTCCAGATACACATCCATCAGATTCTGAAAATCCCGGTCATTGCAGCTGGCCACCGGATACACCGTCTTATCCGGATACGTCATGGCATTCAGGAACGTATTCAGCGAGCCCTTGGCCAGTTCCACAAAGGGATCCTTCAGGGGAAACTTCCGGGATCCGCAGAGCACCGTGTGCTCAATGATATGAGCCACGCCGGTGGAATTTTCCGGGGGTGTCCGGAAGGCAATGGAAAACACCTTGTTCTCATCGTCATTGGACAGGACCGCCACACGGGCGCCTGTCTTTTTGTGCCGCAGCAAATACCCCTCCGCGCCCACGTCGCGGATGGTTTCCCGGCTCAGCAATTCATAGGCATCCAGCATTTTTACCCACTCCTTTTATCTCTTTTACTGCAGTAAGGCTGCCCTTCCCGGGCAGCCTCTGTCGACTTACGCATAATTCTTTTTCATCTGTTCCAGCTGTTCCCTGGTCAGGGTCAGATTAAATCCCGCCGGATTAAAGACGTAACCCTTGGAATCCCGGATCAGATATTTGGGAAGATCCTCGTAGGGCACCGCCATCAGCCGGAACTTCGCGTTCTTGTTCCTGGCGTTGAACTTCTTGAACTCTCCCAGATCGGAATAGCAGGGCTGGAAAATATTCCCTTCCTTGTTTTTGACAAAGGGGATCTTTACCTTCTGATTCCGGTCCTTGGGATTCCATTCCCCCTCCACGTCCGTAACGTCCACCGCCACAATGAAGAGGGACTTCATCAGGTTGACCGCCATCTCCTCTTCCAGCGCCCGGAGCTGCTTCTTCTCCTCCGGGGTGCGCTCCACCGGCCTGCGCAGCTCCTGAAGAAAATACAGGGCTGTCAGCTGCAGTTCCGGATTCAGCTTCGGAACCGGTTCAGCCTTCATGGCCTCCAGATCCGGCTTCGGGGCCAGCTGCTCCAGCTCCACCCGGACCGGCGCCCCTTCATCCTGCACCACCAGGGCGTTCACCCCTATGGAATACAGGCCGGACAGGAAGGGTTTGATCTGCGGCTTCGGAATCTTAACTGCAATCAGCAGAATCTTCTCCTTCGTGTACTTCTGCGCAAACTCCTTGGTCCGTGCTTCGTCTGTAAATACGTAAATCTGATCGTCGAAGGTTTCTTCATCACATTCAATAAAAGGAAGCTTCGTTGTCTGTGAAAACAGCACAAAAATATTTTCAAAACTTTCAAACTTCTTGATCAGAAATCGATTATCAACTGTCATAACTTTTCCTCTTTCCATGCCGCATGCTTCTGCATCCGCGTTTCTGTTTCAGGGAATATTATAGCATAGCGGCAGTGTCAGGGCAAGTTATGCTTTCTTTTTCTTCCGGCTCCTTCTTTTTCTGCTTCCAGCCCAGGAGCAGGGCTGAATGGACGATTACCACTACGGAGCCCGCATTGTGTACCAGTGCGCCCACCACGGGATTCAGGACTCCCGTAATCGCCAGAATAATGGCCAGGAAATTCAGGCCCAGGGAAAACGAGAGGTTGCATTTGATGGCCAGCATCATCCGCCTGGAGAGAGCCAGCAGATGGGGCAGCTCCTTCACCTCGTCGTCCACCAGGGCAATATCCGCGGCGTCCACGGCGATATCGCTTCCCACGCCGCCCATGGCGATTCCCACATCCGCCTTTTTCAGAGCCGGCGCATCGTTCACCCCGTCCCCGATCATGCAGACGGCTTCTCCGGCCTCCTGGTATTTTCCGATCCAGGCAAGCTTGTCCTCGGGAAGACAGCCTGCGTGAATCTCGTCAATATGCAGCTGTTTTCCAATGGCCGCGGCCGTCTCCGCCCGGTCTCCGGTCAGCAGCACCGGGCAGATGCCCAGCTCCCGGATTCTCCGGATCATCCCCGGGCTTTCCCTGCGCAGGGCGTCAGCCAGGGCCAGAAAGCCGGCCGGCTGTCCATCTATGGCCACGTAGATCAGCGTGCAGCCGGCCGATACGTACGTTTCCGCCAGTTCCCTGCAGCCATCTTCCAGCGGCACGCCGGTCTCTTCCAGCAGTTCCGGATTTCCGGCCAGAATTTCCCGGCCGCCGGCCCTGGCCCGCACGCCTCTGCCGGGAATCATCTGAAACTGTTCCGGCTGCTCCACTTTTTCCCCCCGGAGGCGGAAACACCGAACTACGGCCTTGCCCAGGGGATGTTCCGACCGCATTTCCGCGGCCGCGGCAAAACGGTATATATCCTGCTCCGTGTATTCCGCCCGGAAGCTTCGGACGGCTGTCACCTCCGGCGTTCCGCAGGTAAGCGTCCCGGTCTTGTCGAAGGTAATCCTCGACACGGAGGCAAGCCGCTCCAGGGCATCCCCTTCTCGCACCAGAAAGCCGTGCCTGGTGGCGTTGCCGATGGCAGCCATGATGGCCGTAGGCGTGGCCAGCACCAGGGCGCAGGGACAGAATACAACCAGGATTGTCACAGCCCGGAGAATCTCTCCGCTGATCAGCCACGTAAGAACGGCGGCGCACAGAGCGGTCACCACAATCCAGGTGGCCCAGCGGTCCGCGAGGCCGACGATCTTCGCCTTTCCAGCGTCTGCCGACTGCACCAGCCGGATCATCCTCTGAATGGAGCTGTCCTCTCCCACTCTGGAGGCCTTCATATCGAAGGAGCCGAACTGGTTGACCGTTCCGCTGGATACCTCGTCTCCCGCTTCCTTGTCCACGGGCAGGGACTCTCCTGTCATTACCGCCTGATTGATGGATGTCTGTCCCGACAGAATCACCCCGTCCACGGGAATGGTCTCTCCCGGCAGTACCCGGAGAACATCACCGATCTTCACATGCTCCGCCGGGATCACCTTCTCTCTTTCCCCTTCCAGAACCCGCGCCGTCTGTGGCGTCAGATGCACCAGCTTTTCGATGCCGGCTCTGGCCCGGGCCACCGTCAGATCCTCCAGAAGCCCGCCCAGCTGCATGATGAAGGCCACCTCCCCGGCGGCAAAATCTTCTCCTATAATAATAGAAGCAATCAGCGCGATGGAGACCAGAACATCCGCTTTTATATCAAATGCCGTCACCAGGCCGATCACCGCTTCCAGCACAATGGGCACGCCGCACAGGATAATGGCGATCCAGGATGCGTCAAAAGGCAGGGGAGCCAGATTGAAAATGCTGATCAGAAGTGCCGCCCCCGACAGGACGAGACAGATGATTTCTTTTCGTATACCGCCCCATTCCAGAAATTTTTCCAGCTGCTTCATTTCTACCTCCTTCTTTATACCCTACATAGTATGGGTATATTATACCCATGGGGGTATTGGTTTGTCAAGACGCGCTGCCCCTTTTACCCCGTTTATTTACGCGGCCGGGGAAAAGTTTTTCATTGACATTTTTATCCTCCTGTGCTATATTACAACCCGTAAGCAGACGAAGACGTCTTTTGGGGTCTTCGTCTGCTTTTTTTCGTATATCATTCACAGAAACGGAGGTAGGAACATGCGTCTGACACCCAAAGAACAGGAAAAGCTTATGCTGCATCTGGCCGGAAATCTGGCAAAAGAGCGCAGGGCGCGGGGACTGAAGCTGAATTACCCGGAATCCGTCGCTTACATCAGCTCGGAGCTGATGGAAATGGCCCGGGATGGAAAAACGGTGACGGAGCTGATGAAGCTTGGAGCCGGACTTTTAACGAGAGTTGATGTTTTGGACGGGGTGGCCTATGTGGTGGCCGAGGTCCAGGTGGAAGCCACTTTGCCGGACGGCACCAAAATGGTTACCGTACATAATCCCATTCGATAGGAGGTAAGCAGAGATGAAAGTTGGAGAAATCATACCCATGGACAGGGAGATCGTTCTGAACGAGGGCAAGCCTTCCCTCACTCTGACGGTGGCCAACACCGGAGACCGTCCGGTGCAGGTAGGATCGCATTTCCATTTTTTCGAGGTCAACCGCTGCCTCTCCTTTGACCGTGAGAAGGCCTACGGATATCATCTGGATATTCCCTCCGGCACTTCCGTGCGGTTTGAGCCGGGTGAGGAAAAGGAAGTACAGCTCACCGCCATGGGCGGAACAAAGCGCATCTTCGGCCTCAACGATCTGACCCGGGCCCAGGCCACGGAGACAACGAAAGCCGCGGCTGTGGAAAAGGCAAAACAGAAAGGTTTCATCAAATAAAACGGAGGGATTCACATGAGCACGAAAATATCCGGCGAGAAATACGCAATGATGTACGGTCCCACCGTGGGCGATAAGGTTCGCCTGGCGGATACGGATCTGGTAATCGAGGTGGAGAAGGATTACACCACCTACGGTGATGAGAGCAAATTCGGAGGCGGAAAGACCCTCCGGGACGGCATGGGCCAGTCCGTGACCACCACCAGCGCTGACGGCGATCTGGATCTGGTGATCACCAACTGTCTGGTGGTGGATTACACCGGCATTTATAAAGCTGATATCGGAATTAAGGACGGAAAGATCGCGGGCATCGGCAAGGCAGGCAACCCCTCCGTCATGGACGGAGTGACGCCGGGCATGACTGTGGGCGCCTCCACAGAGGCTCTGGCCGGCGAGGGGCTGATCCTCACGGCCGGAGGGCTTGACACCCACATTCACTTTATTTCCCCTCAGCAGGTGGACTGCGCGCTGTACAGCGGCGTCACCACCATGATCGGCGGCGGCACCGGCCCGGCGGACGGCACCAACGCCACCACCTGCACCCCCGGCCCCTGGAATATGGAAATGATGCTGAAGGCCGCGGAGGAATATCCCATGAACATCGGTCTTCTGGGCAAGGGCAACTGTTCCGACGAGAAGGCTCTGGTGGAACAGATTAAGGCGGGAGCCATGGGCCTGAAGCTCCACGAAGACTGGGGCAGCACACCGGCGGCCATCGATCACTGCCTGAATGTGGCCGATGACTACGATGTGCAGGTGGCCATCCACACCGATACACTGAACGAGGGCGGCTGTGTGGAGGATACCCTGGCAGCCATTGCCGGACGTACCATCCACACCTACCACACGGAGGGCGCCGGCGGCGGACACGCTCCCGATATTATCCGGGCGGCTGCGGCTCCCAACGTACTTCCTTCCTCCACCAATCCTACCATGCCCTACACCGTCAACACCCTGGACGAGCATCTGGACATGCTGATGGTCTGCCATCATCTGGACAAGCGGATTCCCGAGGATGTGGCTTTCGCCGATTCCCGTATCCGTCCCGAGACCATCGCCGCCGAGGATGTTCTGCAGGATATGGGCGTATTCAGCATGATGAGCTCTGACTCCCAGGCCATGGGCCGTGTGGGCGAGGTCATTACCCGCACCTGGCAGACTGCCAGCAAGATGAAGGGCGAACGCGGACCGCTCCCGGAGGATGAGGGCCACGGAAACGATAACTTCCGCGTGAAGCGCTATATTTCCAAATATACCATTAACCCGGCCATTACCCACGGCGTGGCTTCCTATGTAGGATCTGTAGAAACCGGAAAATTTGCCGATCTGGTTCTGTGGAATCCGGCCTTCTTCGGCATCAAGCCGGATATCATCATCAAGGGCGGCATGATCATCGCCTCCAAGATGGGAGATGCCAACGCATCCATTCCCACCTGTGAGCCGGTGATGTACAAGCCCATGTTCGCCGCCCACGGCAGGGCAAAATACGCCTCCTGCCTGACCTTCGTGTCCAAGGCTGCCATGGAGGAAGATGTAAAGAGCAAATACGGTCTGGAGAAGACGGTAGTTCCCGTATCCGGCTGCCGCAGCATCGGTAAAAAGGATATGAAATTCAATGACCGGACGCCGGAGATCACTGTAAATCCGGAAACCTACGAGGTGCGTGTAGACGGAGAACACATCACCTCCAAACCCGCTGACAAGCTGCCCCTGGCACAGCTTTACAGCCTGTTTTAAACCAGCAAGCCGCCGGGAAAAGATCCCGGCGGCTTTTTATCATTACGAAATGAGGAGGAAATTATTATGTTAGGTGTCTGCTTGCTTTTTGTGGGTATCGTACTGATCAACAACGGTATGTGCACCCTTTACAAGGTGGACGGAAAGTCCGCGGCCGTTATGAATATTTTAACCGGCGGCCTGTCTATTTTCATCAACGCCGTAAATCTGGTGCAGGGAAATTACTACGCTGCCGGAACCGGCCTGCTGTTCGGCTTTACCTATCTGTTCGTGGCTTTTGTAAAGCTGAAGAACTTGAGCCCCATTCCCTTCGCCTGGTTCTCTACCTTTGTGGCTGTCAACGCCATCGTCTTTGGAACCATTGAGGGCCTCACCGGAAGCACCGCTCTGGGCGTCACCGCCGACTGGCGCTGGGCTGTTATCTGGTATCTGTGGGCCATCCTCTGGGGAACTTCCTTTGTGGAAGACATCTGCGGCAAAAAGCTGGGCAGATTTGTGCCCGTCCTGCAGGTGATTGAGGGCGTAATCACTGCCTGGATCCCCGGGCTTCTGATGATAATCGGAATGTGGTAAGAAGGAAAGGATTCCTATGATCTGCGAAAAAATTATCGGAAAGCTGGATTCTCAGAAGGTATCCGGCAAAAAAGTTGAATATGTGGACATCGACTGGGACGATGCCTTTAAAAAAATCCATAAAAAGACCACCGATGCGGGGACGGAGCTGGGCATCCGCATGGATGATTCCGTGCTGACCAGAGGCCTGCAGGAGGGAGATATTCTCTTTGAGGACGCGGACCGCGTCATCGCCGTGCGCATCCCGCCCTGCGAGGTCATCCGCGTCCGGGTGGCCCCGGATCACGGCTTTATGACGGCAAAGGTGTGCTATGAAATCGGCAACCGCCACGCTCCCCTGTTCTACGGGAAGGACGCCTATTCTTTTATTACGCCCTACAACGAACCGATGCTGCAGATGCTTTCAAAGCTGCACGGAGTAACCGCGGAGCGGGCCAGAGAAAAGCTGGATTTTGACCGGAGGATTTCCTCCGGGGCCCCCGGCCACCATCATCACTGAGGTATCATCTATGAAGACTGAAAATCTCAAGAGTCATTTTCTGCTTCTGCAGATCAATGACTCTCTGTTTCCTATTGGAGGCTACTCCCATTCCTACGGACTGGAAACCTATATCCAGAAGGGTCTGGTCCAGGATGCTGCCGGGGCGGAGGACTACATCCGGAGACGCCTCCGGTACAATTTTCTGTACACGGATCTGCTGGCCGCGCGCCTGGCCTATGAGGCTTCCAGAGACTGCCGGGCCGAAAAGCTGTCCGAACTGGAGGATATTCTGGAGGCTTCCCGGGTGTCCTTTGAGATCCGGGATGCTTCCCGGCGCCTGGGCAGCCGTTTTATAAAAACCCTGAGCAAAATGGACATCCCCTGGACCAGCGGGTTCTTTCAGGAGTATCTGGCAACCGGGCCGAAGAAAACCCTCTGCCATCCCTGCGCTTATGGAGCCGTCTGCGCCTGCGCCGGGATCCCACTGACGGATGCCCTTCTGAATTTTCTGTACGCCCAGGCTTCTGCCATGGTTACCAACTGCGTAAAGCTGATCCCCTTAAGTCAGACGGAGGGACAGCGGATGCTGTCCGATCTGTATTCCCTGTTCGGGGAAATCCTGGCGGAGGCGGAAAATGCCGGGGAAGAAATGCTCTGCGCCTCCACCCCGGCCTTTGATCTGCGCAGCATTCAGCACGAGACGCTGTACTCAAGATTATACATGTCATAGAAAGGATAAGCAAAATGTCATACGTAAAAATCGGCGTGGCAGGCCCGGTGGGTTCCGGCAAAACGGCCCTCATCGAAGCTCTGACCCGCAAAATGTCCAAGGATTACAGTATCGGCGTTATCACCAACGATATCTATACGAAAGAAGACGCGGAATTTCTGGCGAAAAACAGCGTCATGCCCCGGGAGCGCATCATCGGTGTGGAGACCGGCGGCTGCCCCCATACTGCGATCCGCGAGGATGCTTCCATGAACCTGGAGGCCGTGGACGAGATGCTGGAGCGCTTCCCCGATATCGAGCTGCTCTTCATTGAGAGCGGCGGCGACAACCTGTCCGCCACCTTCTCTCCGGAACTGGTGGACGCTACGCTTTTTGTCATCGATGTGTCCGAGGGCGATAAAATCCCCCGGAAGGGCGGACCGGGCATCACCCGCTCGGATCTGCTGGTCATCAACAAGATTGACCTTGCCCCCTATGTGGGCGCCGACCTTTCGGTTATGGAGCGGGATTCTAAAAAAATGAGGGGAGACCGTCCCTTCATTTTCACCAACATCCGCGGCGGCGAGCATGTGGACGAGGTGATCGCCTGGATCAAGGAAAATGTGCTGCTGGAAGGAATGTAAGTTCTATGGAAACAAACCAGTTCGGAAAAGTATCCAGTCTCCGCCTGCAGGCTGCCTGCAGGGACGGAAAAACGTATCTCCGGGACACGGCTTTTACAGCTCCCTACAAGATCATGCTCCCCTTTGAAAAAAAGGGCGGGGGCATTCAGGTCATGCTGCTGTCCGCCTCCGCCGGGATCATGGACGGGGACCGGCAGGATTTCCGCTTTGAGATTCTGCCCGGCGCGGACCTGGAATTCGTCTCCCAGTCCTACGACAAAATCCACCAGATGAAGGAGGGCTGCGCAAAGCGATTTACGTCCGTACAGGTGTCCGCAGGCGCCGCTTTCTGCTTCAATCCCCAGCCCACCATTCCTTTCAGGGATTCTGCCTTTGAAAACCGCATGGAAATTCAGCTGGAAGATCACACATCCGCCTTTCAGATGAGTGAAATTTTCTCCTGCGGCCGCTACGCCAGCGGGGAAGCCTTCGCCTACCGGTTCTACCACAATCTGGTGGAAATCCGCCGGGGCGGAAGGCTCATCTACCGGGATAATACCCGCTATGAACCAGCCCGCTTCGACATGGCCGGCCTTGGCATGTACGAAGGATACACGCATCTTCTGAATCTTTTTCTTACCCGCCCGGAGAGCCCGGAGGATTATTTCCGGGAAGCCCGGGAGTACCTGTCCTCTCTTTCGGATGCCGAGGGCGGGATTACAGAGCTGATGGAGGGCGACTTTGCCGTCCGGGTCCTGGGACGCAGAGCCCAGCGCCTGGAAGAAATCAGCCGAAGACTTCTGGAAATGGCCGGAAGCCGGCAGGGATAATTTTCCCCGCCGGCTTCCGGCTATCTTTGCATATCCCGGTAGTACCAGACGGCCAGCTGCGTCCGGTCCCGCAGATGCAGCTTATCCAGAACACTGCTGAGATAATTCCGCACCGTTCCCTCTCCCAGACACATGACATCCGCGATCTCCCGGTTGGATAATCCTTCGGCAACCAGGGATACCAGTTCATTTTCCCGCTCGCTCAGTCCCTCCGCCTTCCGTTCCCTGCGGCCCTCTCTCTGAAACAGCTCCGGAATCCTGGCCATGATCCCGCTGCCAAATACCGTCTGTCCGCTCATCACCGCCCGCAGGGCAGGCAGGATACTTCCATAATCCTGCTTCAGCAGATAGCCCCGGGCCCCGGCCCGGATAGCCCGGATGATGTATTCGTCATCCAGAAAAGTGGTGAGCAGCAGAATCCTGGCCCCAGGAAACCGTTTCAGGATACGCTCCAGCGCTTCCAGCCCGTCCATGCCCTCCATGCGGATATCCATCAGCAGAACATCCGGCCGCTCCCGCTCATACAGCTTTTCCGCTTCCTCTCCGCTGTGCCCGGAACCGCAGATTACTGCTTCTCCGCCGGCGCCCAGGATGGTTTCCAGCGCCATCACAATCAGCGGATCATCATCAATCACCACGATTCTCATGCTGTTGTTCCTCCTTTGGAATAGATATAAAGATCCGGAATCCCCTCTCCCGGGTAATCTTCAGCAGACCACCCAGATTCCGCACCCGCTCTTCCATGTTCTGCAGGCCCATACCTTCCGTTATCTTCCGCTCTTTCCGGACCGTTCCGTCATCCCGGATATCCAGCTGATAAAAAGCCGGGTGCTCCCGCATGGCGATCCGCACCTCCGCGGCATTGCTGTGCTTCATCACATTGGCCAGAGCTTCCTTCAGCACCGCCAGAAAACAGAACTTTACCCTGCCAGGCACCCCCGCCCCCATATCGTAGTCCAGAACGGCCGGGCAGAACCGGAATTCCCGGACCAGCTGCTCCGTCTGGGCTTTCAGATCCACGGAATCCCCGTGAAGATCGTGGACACTGCGCCGGACACTGTCCATGGCCTCCTTCAGCGTGTCTTCCAGAGAACGGAGGGGTTCCTCCAGAGAGGCTTCCCGGTTTACCGCCCGCGCGGCCCCGGTCATCAGAATGGACCGGGCCAGCAGATGACCCACACTGTCATGAATCTCCCGGGCAATCCGGTTCCGCTCCCGCAGAGTCGCCGCATAGATTTCATAATCCTGCTTGGCCTGCAGCTCCCGGTTTCGCTGTTTTAAAAGAAGAGAGCGCTCCGTGCTGTCATCC
>ERZ1090862.650-NODE-652-length-15525-cov-5.859729_pt1 | contig 15525 bp, 16 predicted proteins | sample MGYA00478481_ERZ1090862 | MGnify/ENA primary metagenome ERZ1090862 (study PRJEB33644, sample SAMEA5815745) | chicken gut metagenome | biome: Chicken; feature: Gastrointestinal Tract; material: Caecum | place: Ireland | collected 2019-01-01 | study: A study of the... | reverse complement strand
TCATTATACCATGAAATGAAAAAAAGTCATATTATGACATGAAAATATTCCATTAGCGAATAACTGAAAAGAAAAGATATAATAGTATCCGAAAAAGAAGATGAGATGAATGAAAGGATGGACTGATAAATGATCATGGATAATCTGAAACTTACAACGGAATGGGACAAGATTTTTCCAAAAAGTGAGAAAGTGGAGCACAGCAAGGTCTGTTTCCATAATCGCTATGGGATCACACTGGCGGCGGATATGTATATCCCGGCCGGCGCAAACGGAAAACTGCCGGCAATTGCAGTGTGCGGACCTTTCGGAGCAGTGAAGGAACAGGCGGCCGGGCTGTATGCCCAGACGATGGCGGAAAGGGGATTTCTGACCATCGCGTTTGACCCGTCCTTTACCGGGGAGAGCGGTGGGGAACCACGGTATATGGCGTCCCCGGATATTAATACGGAAGACTTCCAGGCTGCGGTCGATTTCCTTATCCTCCACGACCGGGTGGATCCGGAGCGGATCGGAATTATCGGAATCTGCGGATGGGGCGGGATGGCTCTGAACGCTGCCGCGCTGGACACACAGATCAAGGCGACTGTCACATCCACCATGTATGACATGTCCCGCGTGAATGCAAAAGGATATTTTGACGCAGAGGATTCTGCCGATGCACGCTATGCAAAGCGCCGGGCAATAAATGCCCAGAGGATCGAGGATTACAGGAGCGGAACCTGCAAGCAGGGCGGAGGAGTAGTTGATCCCCTGCCGGAGGATGCGCCTTTCTTCGTCAAAGATTATCATGACTACTATAAGACAAAGAGAGGGTATCATGTACGTTCCCTGAATTCCAACGAAGGATGGAATGTGACAGGATGTATGTCTTTCCTGAACCAGCCGATCCTGCAGTACAGCAATGAGATCCGCAGCGCGGTGCTGATTATGCACGGGGAAAAGGCTCATTCCTGTTATTTCAGCAGAGACGCCTATGCGGATATGATCAGGGATAATCCGTATACAGACAATAAGGAACTTCTGATCATCCCAGATGCAGTACACACAGATCTTTACGACGGAGGCGGAAAGGATGCCATCCCGTTTGACAGGATGGAGGGATTTTTCAGAACATATTTGAAATAAGAGTTACAGTTCATATCAGCGGTCTCAGCACGCAATGCGGAACTGGAACGCGTCAGCACGGGGAGTGCGCTTTGGGACCAACGGTTAGGTGTGAACAATAGCAGATAAGAACAGGAAATAGCGACAGACAGGCGCCGGCAGAAATGCCGGCGTTTTCTCTTGGATAATGACGGTTCTGAGAAAAATTCCACGGACAAAAAATTTCTGTGATTCTGTCACTGTCAGACAGGGAAAAACATGATATACTTGATAGAACCTGGAAACAGGTTTTTATAATAAGAAAAAACAGGAGAAGTGAAAATTATGGGTTTTACAATAGAAACAGGGATTTCGGCAGCAACTGTGTTTCTGCAGGGGCTTTTGAGTTTTTTCTCTCCCTGCGTCCTCCCGCTGGTGCCGCTTTATCTGGGATATCTTTCCGGAGGCGTCGGCGCGGCAGAGAAGGAACAGAAGAAAGCGGAGGGGCTGCGGCTGTTTATCCGTGTTCTGTTTTTTGTGCTGGGGATCAGCGCTGCATTTTTTATCCTCGGATTGGGCGCTTCGGCGGCAGGAACATTTTTCAAGGATCAGAGAATGCTGTTTGCCCGGATCGGAGGTATCCTGGTGATTCTTTTCGGGCTGTATCAGCTTGGGGTCTTTGGGACGGCAAAAGTTCTGGGAGAAGAGCACAGGCTTCCTCTTCGCCTTGAAAAGATGACCATGTCTCCGGTGACGGCCCTGATCATGGGGTTCACCTTCAGCTTTGCCTGGACACCCTGTGTGGGTCCGGCTCTGGCAAGCGTGCTGCTTATGGCCGGCAGCGCTCAGACCAGTGTGAAAGGTTTTCTTCTGATCGGAGTGTATACGCTGGGATTTATCCTTCCGTTTCTGGCAGCCGGGATCTTCACCGCGAAACTGCTGGGGGTCTTCCGGCGGCATATGAATATTGTAAAGTACACGGTAAAAGCCGGCGGGATCCTTATGATTCTTATGGGAGTACTGATGTTTACGGGAAAGATGAACGATATTACAGGATATCTGTCCACGGTGCAGGAAAACCTTTCCCAGGACAGCAGTGAAGAGAAGAAAGAGGAAAGCGCAGGAGAAAAAAGCGGGGATGCGGAGAAAGACGAAAGTGAAGGCGGGACAGAGAGCGGCGGTTCGGAAAACCAGAATGATTCCGGGGATCCGGATTCCACTGGTCAGAATAAAACGGCGGCATTCGATTTTGAACTGACCGATCAGTACGGGGAGACACATCGGATGTCAGATTATAAGGGGAAGGTAGTGTTCCTGAATTTCTGGGGAACCTGGTGCCCGCCGTGCCGGGCAGAGATGCCGGATATTCAGAAACTGTATGAAGAGTATGCATCACAGGGAGAAGAAGCAGAAGTTGTAATCCTCGGAGCGGCTGCGCCGGGCATGGGGCAGGAAGGTTCAGAGGAAGAGATCACGCAGTTCATGAGGGAGAACGGATACACCTATCCTGTACTCATGGACACAGACTGGGAGATGTTCACCTGGTACGGAATCACATCTTTTCCCACTACTTTCATGATCGACCGGGATGGGAATATCTTCGGATATGTTCCCGGACAGATGACGGAAGAGATCATGAGAAGCATTATTGATCAGACGCTGGAAGGGTAGAAATGTACAGCAGAGCCGGAAACTGCAAGAGAGCTCCTTACGGATGCGGATCTGAAAAGATCCTGCCCGCAAGGAGCTCTTCTGTCATATTCCGGCGGAATGATGCGCCGGCCTTTCCTGCCTAATCTACCGCTCTCAGACGTTCCACGATGCTCTGCTTCTCCAGGTTTTTAAAGCAGATATAGGGGATCAGCACCGCAAATGCGATCAGGACCGGAGTGCAGATCAGAAGCGGCGTCAGAGTAAAGTGGAAGGTGGACGTCCAGTCGCCCGCTACCATCATGCGCACTCCCACGCCAACGGCGATGGCTCCGATCACATAGGACGCGATCAGGGTAGCTCCCGCGTAATACAGCCCTTCGTCGATGAGCATGGTGCGGAGCTGTCTTTTTGTCATGCCCACGCTCTGGATCATGGCGAACTCTTTCTGCCGGGATACGATGGCGGTCACCATGGAATTGATGAAGTTCAGGATCCCCACAAGAGCGATGATGATACTGATCGAAAATGCGGTCACTGTGTTGGCGCGGGTCTGTTCCTCGTAGTGTTCGATGAGCGTGTTCTTTGAAGTATAGGTCAGTGTTTTGTCCACATTCTGCTGATAATCCGTCAGCATCTTTTCTGCCGCAGCCTGATCCTCATCGTCTACATTAAAGAACAGTTTGCGCAGCGTGTTGTCCGGATACATCTCATGGAAGGTGTCAGCCGGGAGGTAGAAAGAGACGAAGGAAGCGGTGGAACTGCTGACGCCCTCTGTGATGGAGCGGATGTTTTTCACGATGCCCATGACCTCGTATTCCTTCCCGCCCAGTTCTACCCGGTCGCCTACAGCGTAGGTGGGCTGTGTCTCGGAGTCACCGTATTCTGCGCCGGATGAGGCTTCTACGAGCACATAATCGCCGGAGAGAAACCGTTCCTTGTCAAAAGTTCCATCGATCATGTACCCCTGAGAGGCAAAGGTATCCAGTACCAGACCGTCCGTTCCATAGAGGATGGCGGTACATTCTCCGCTGTCCATGGCTTCATGGTAAGCCTATGCAAGGCCGGGATCTACCTGTTCGATATAGGGAAGACGGTCATCCGCATTGTAGTATGCCCGGATATTTTCCAGGGCGGACTCCCCCAGCCTGTGGGTGAGCACCTGGGAATAGAGCCGTCCGGTATCTTCCAGACCGTCCAGTCCCCGGATCTGACTGACAAGCTGATCGGAGATGGTGGTTCCACGGGGATCGTATGTACTGAAGTTGGAGGCGATGGAACTGTCTTTTGCCTCAAAATCGCTGATCACTGTGTCACTCATATATTTGTCAATGTCAAAGCTTGCGTTTTTCGCGTTGATACAGGTCAGAAGAACCAGTCCCAGGGTGAGGGAACAGATCACGGTAAAGGTGCGCTTCTTGTTCCGGCCCAGGTTCGAGAGCGCCATTTTCGGAATGCTGGCGCCGCCAGTGCTTTTTTTGATCTTACGTTTGCTCTGCGTTCCGGTATCCGTGTAACGCAGCGCTTCGATTGGAGAGACTTTCCCTGCGATCCGCGCCGGCTTCAGGCAGGAGATGAGTACGGTCAGGAAGGCGAACAGAGCGGATCCGATGAAGATCAGCGGATTGACTGACGCCTTCGCGTCTGCTCCTGTTCCGGTAATCAGAAAGGGAACAAGTACCACGCCTGCAAGGTATCCAGCCAGAAGCCCGATGGGGATCCCGATCAGGCAGAGGCGGCGTGCCTGTCCGTAGACGATCTTTTTGATCTGACGCCGGGACGTTCCGAGTGTCTTAAGCCTTCCGTAGAAGCGGATGTCTCCTGCCACAGAGATCTGGAAAATGTTATAGATGATCAGGTATCCGCTGAGGAACACCAGGACCATGCAGATCATCATGGGAAGTACCTCACGGATGATATTCTGATTTAACGAGGAGTCATAGGCCATGTTTGTGCCGTAGGATGCGACGCCGGAGAGTCCTGTATCGGAAAGGATCTGCTCCGCAGATCCCGCCAGGTCCCGGTCGGACCTCAGGTTTACATGGAGCATGCCGGTGCCGAAGACCTGTCCGTTATCCCGCTGGGCAGCCTGATCAATGCCGGCGCACTCTGCCTGGACAAAGGCGTCAGAGACCCATGCCATGCTCGCCATGGCGGCGGAATTTCCCTCCCAGTAACCGCACAGGATGAAATGAGAGGTGGTGTACTCCTCGCTGTTTAAGTCCTTCCGCCATTGCAGCGTAATCTTCTGACCCAGCTCATGGGGCAGTCCCATCTTATCCAGTGTGATGGTATCCAGCGCGATCTCATCTTCCGCCTGGGGAAGTGTTCCCGTGGTTGGAAGAGAGAAGCAGGATCTGGCAAAATTTTCATCGCCATAGCGGATTTCCACCTGACGTCCGGTCAGTTCGTCGTTTTCCGCAATGCCGATGACAATGCTTTTGCCCCAGTCCCGGACGGCATCCTGAGAGACAATGGCGTCCATGTCCTCATCGGTCAGGAAACTGAAGGTAAGATGGCTGTCATAGCCGGCTGTCTGAAAATTCATGTCCTGCAGGTTCTTCACCATGCTCTGAGACAGGACGAAGAGGGAGGTAAACATCATGGTAGTCAGCGTGATCGCGAAAATGGCAATCAGGTTGCGCAGTTTATTTGAGAGAAAACTCCGGTTTATCAGTGTCCGTATCATGACGCCACCCCCTTACTCTGCGATCCGTCCGTCTTCGATGCGGATGGTGCGGTCTGCCTGCTCTGCGATCTCGGGGGTGTGGGTGATCATGACGATGGTCTGGCTGTATTTCCGGCTGGTCTTTTTCAGCAGGTCGATGACCTCGTCGCTGGTCTTGCTGTCCAGGTTCCCGGTGGGCTCATCCGCCAGGATGATGGCCGGTTTGCTGGCAAGGGCGCGGGCGATGGCCACACGCTGCTGCTGTCCGCCGGAAAGGGTGTTGGGCATATTGTAGAGCTTCTTTTCCAGCCCGAGAAGGGACACGATCTCTTTGATGAATTTCCGGTCCGGCTTCTTTCCGTCAAGCTGGATCGGCATGACGATATTTTCATATACGTTGAGGATGGGGATGAGGTTGTAGTTCTGAAAGATGAATCCGATCTTCTGGCGTCGGAACACGGTCAGGTCTTCGTCCTTTAACTTGCCGAGTTCGTATTTGTCCACTTTGACGCTGCCGGATGTGGGGCGGTCCAGACCGCCCAGCATGTTGAGCAGGGTGGATTTGCCGCTTCCGGACGTGCCGATGACCGCGACAAACTCGCCCTGTTCTATGGAAATGTTCACGTCGTCCAGAGCCCGGACGATGTTCGGCTCGCTGCCGTACTGTTTTGTGAGATGTGTTGTTCTTAAGATACTCATATTCTCAGTCCTCTCTTTACAAGTTATTGAATATGAGCTCATTGTAGCGGAGAGGAGAAAAGTTACAATAAAGGATGCGTAAACTAACATCCAGGATGAAAAAACTAAAAGCAGACAGGATTTTAAGCTGATCAGAGATCAGACAGGGATCAGCACCTTCAGGCGGAATACTCCGTCTTCCGCGCTGACACTGCACTGTCCGTCATATTTTTCCACCGCCTTTTTGATATTGGGAATGCCGAATCCATGCAGGAACCGGTCCTCTTTCGTTGTCCCTTCCGGAATCCCCTGATCTTCCTGCATGTTGTTCTCCGCGGTGATCATCAGCATGTCCCGGATCTTCGCCGCTTTCACCGTGACCAGACGGCGCTCCTCCGGCAGCTTTTCGCTGGACTCGATGGCGTTGTCTATGGCGTTCCCGAAGATCGTGCTGATATCCAGCGGCTCTATGAAATCTCCGTTTTCAAAATGGATCACGGCGTTGAAGTCAATATGCTTTTCTCTGGCTTTTGCTGATTTGTCCCGGATGATGATGTCCAGAAATTCGTTCCCGGTGTGCACATAGTTTTCATAATCCGAGATCTTTTCCTGAAGTTCCCGGGCAGCTCTCTTTGTTTCATCCGTTCCCGGCTGGCTTTCCAGGATCAGAAGATGGTTCTTCATGTCATGATAGATCCGCCGTACTCTTTCTTCATCGCGGATGCGGTCCTTGTAATAATCCTTCTGCATCTGGAGCTCCTGCGCCCGGTAAGCGGTCTGCATGGAATCGCAGATATAGGAGGCAAGATACATGCAGCCGAAGCTGGAGAAAATGGACGCGCCGCAGATCGGGTATGCGATCAGCGTATCCTCCGGCATGAAGTAGAGGATCGTGAAGATGGCGACAAAGGACGCCAGGATCAGCATATCCACGATCGGCCACATCCGGAGCGTCAGGTGGGATGCGATCTTTGAGAGAAATCTCTTCAGGATCAGCCAGGCGCCGGACCAGAAAAGCAGGCGAAGAAAGAGAGAAAAGGTATGGATCGCGGTGCTGATCAGAGTCAGTTCCGGTGACACCAGCGTTTCTTCGAATGTTGCATCTGTCATAAGTTTAAAAAGCCTGCCTCCGATATCCAGCATCAGATAGTTGACGGCGATAAGAGCCGGATAGAAGACCAGGAGGACGGACAGTTTTTCCATGAAAGTTCCACGGTAAAAGATCAGCACGTAGATGAAAAAACCTGCCATCGTGCCAAAGAGACTGCCGGCGTCGTTAGCGTAGATGATGGAGTCCGCAAGATAGCCGCACACAAGGAAGGCGGCGATCTTAAGGAACAGATTTTTGCGCAGAGGGATAAAGGTCCGGATGATCCAGAAAAAGACAAAAGTGTATCCCCACGCAAACAGAAAACTCAGAAAGTTAAGAAACGGTATCATAAAAAGTTCCCCCAGTAATCCGTAAGTTTTTCCATAAATTCTTTCCGCTTTGGCTGGCTGACCGGAATATGGTCCCCGGTGATCAGTTCGATATCCAGCTTTTTGACACCCTTAATATAGAACAGATTTACAAGATAACTTGTATGGCAGCGGACAAAGCCTTTTCCGGAAAGCTCCCGCTCCATTTCCTTCATGCTCTTGTAACTGATGATATTTTCCTGCTCCGTGTGGAACATCAGGTTCCGGTTAAAGGTCTCGACAAAGCAGATCGACTTCAGCGGGATTTTGTATTTCCCGCTGTCGTTGGCGATCACCAGGGAAGGAGAGTCATCCCGTTTCCTTCGCGCGAGAAACCTGTCCAGTTCTGCTTTCAGCCGGGCATATTTCAGAGGTTTTATGATATAGTTTGTAGCCTGGTATTTATAGCCCTCCAGCCCGTACTGGGTGAGGGTGGTCAGAAAGATGAGCCCCACGTTTTCGTCCATCTGCCGAAGGCGCTCCGCAGTGTGGAGCCCGTCCAGCAGTCTCATCTGGATATCGAGGAAGATCAGGTCGATGGACGGATCATAGTTTTCGATCAGGTTCATGCCGTCATAGAAAGGTGTGATCTTTATCTGTTCGCCGGTGTCTTTGGAATAATGCTCCACCAGACCGGCAAGATGCTGTACAAAATCTTTTTCGTCGTCGCAGATCGCTATATGTATCATAGTGCTGTACCTCAGTTGTTTTTTCCAACACATTATTATAGCAGAAAATTTTTTTGTGCGGGAGAGAGGGACAGGAAAATTCATGTTCTGGATTTTATACAATGCATATGCTGTAATGCATGTGATCAAGAATCCGGAGATGTGTTTTGTCAGTTAAAGCTGATCCGAATCCCGAGCCAGGACTCGCGAGCGAGTCCTGAACCCGGGGCGTCCCGGAACGCTGATTGGAAGATCAGGGCGTGATCCTGCGGGCAATCAGAACGTCCATACAGTGCCGGTGCGGGATCCCGCTGCTCGTGCAGTTAATGATCTGCTCCTCCATCTTTTCAATTTTCCAGTCATGATAATATCGGAACAGTTCCCCCGTTTCCCAGAAATATTCCCGATTCATCTCCCAGTCCGGAGGAGTTTCTATAAAAGGTTTTGATACGAACACATTCAGAATATGAATTCCATTCGTTCGAGTTGATTTCTTTGCTTTAAAAATAAAATCAGCTCTTTTCTCGGCGGGGAGATACTGGAGAGCGCCACTGCAGTATATTACATCAAAACAACTTTCATCGGATCCTTCGGGAGTGTATTTCAGAAGATCCGCCCTGAAAAAGTCTACGGAAACCTGATTGATCCGTGCCAGGTTCTTCCCTTTTTTGAGCCCGTTCTCTGAGATGTCGAATGCGGAGACACGGTAACCGTTCCGGGCAAAGAAGACGGCAGCCTGGCCTTCGCCGCACCCCATGTCAAGAAGCCGTAAAGGTTTTACCGGAGGGAGAAAACGGAAAACGTCATAGGCTCCTTCCCAGAACTGATTTCCCCAGTAGTATTCTCTGGAACTGTATTTTTCATCGTACCATGTGATGTCCCTGCGGTCCCGCTGATAGCCCAGAAGGGAATCGATGTCCGTATGGAGAGCGGACGCGATCAGAGGGAGCAGTTCAATGTCGGGATAGGACTGGCTGTTCTCCCATTTGGACACAGCCTGGAAGCTGACGCCGGCTTTCTCGGCAAGCTGCTCCTGGGTCAGTCCGGCTGATTTTCTGAATTCATGTAGCTGTCTGCTGAAATCTGTTTTCATAGATGATCTCCTTTATATGATAGAAACTGTGATATTGATATTTCGTTTTTTGATGAAAGCTTTCCGAAGATTCATATTACATGATTCTGCTATAAAATGAAATAATCCTGTTGTTGAAGCTGAAAGAAAAATTCAACTACAGGTTGAAAAGCGCGGTTCTGAAAAAATTTACAGAAAAACTGATCGATGGTATAATGATCGCGCAAAGCACAATCCAGACCGATAAAATCGGTCTGCCCCGCTTTGCGGGGGTTATACCTGGCAAGCCACGGCTTGAAAAGTAAATGCCGCTCCGCGGCGCTTCCTTTTCTGCGCACGTGGTATAATAGGAACACTTGGCGAGGTATTTCATGAGCTTAGAAAAGAGGACTCATTTTATCATGACGGCATGTGGGTCCGCAGGAGTACGAAGATGATAACAGTTGACAACAAATGTTTTTCTGTTCCGCAGATCTGCGGATCAGGACAGTGTTTCCGGCTGGACCAGACAGAGGACGGAAACTATGAAGTGATCGCTTCGGATCGCTATCTGAAACTGGAAGTGACGCCGGATAAGACGATTTTGTACTGTTCAGCGGAAGAGTACGAAGGATTCTGGAAAACATATTTTGATCTGGACACGGATTACGGAGCGTATCTGTCCCTGATCGATCAGAGTGACGATTATCTCCGGAGAGCAGCGGATTTTGGAAACGGCATCCGCATCCTGCGGCAGGATGTGTGGGAGATGATCATTACCTTCATCCTCTCCCAGCAGAACAATATTCCCCGGATCAAAGGGCTGATCCGTACCCTGGGTGAACGGTACGGAGAGAAACGTGAGACGCCGGAAGGAAAGGGATATTATACTTTCCCCGGTGCGGAAAGTCTTGCCCGCGCCACAGAGGAGGAACTGAGGGCTCTGAAACTGGGATACCGCAGCAGATATATCTGCGGGACGGCGCAGATGGCGGCAGCCGGAAAGGTGGATCTTGAGGGACTGTCCCGGATGGAATACCCCGAAGCAAGGAAAGAACTGATGAAACTTCCCGGAGTGGGCGGCAAGGTGGCGGACTGCATCTGCCTGTTTGCCCTGCACCAGCTTGATGCATTCCCGGTAGACACTCATATAAAGAAAGTGGTAGACTCACAGTATGGGGGCAGTTTCCCGTTCGACCGGTACAAAGGCTGTGCGGGGATCATGCAGCAGTACATCTTTTATTATGACCTGAAAGGAGGAGCAGATCAATGAAAGTGTTAGTGGTAGTTGACATGCAGAATGATTTCGTGGACGGAGCGCTGGGAACAAAGGAAGCCTGCGCTATCGTCCCGGATGTAGTGAAGATGATAGAGGGATTTGATGGAAAGATCGTGGCGACACGGGATACCCACATGGAGAACTATATGGATAGCCAGGAGGGAAAGAATCTTCCGGTCATCCATTGTGTGAAAGGAACAGACGGGTGGAAGATCAACAGTGAGATCCAGAAAGTGCTGGATGAAAGACGGGCGGTGGTGATCGACAAACCGACGTTCGGCAGCGTGGAACTGGGGGAGTATGTACGAAAGCTGGACCGGGAGGAAGCTGTTGAGGAGATCCTGCTCATCGGCGTCTGTACAGATATCTGTGTGATCTCCAACGCCCTTCTCCTGAAGGCATATCTCCCGGAGGTGCCGGTCAGGGTAGCGGCGTCCTGCTGTGCAGGGGTGACTCCGGAGCAGCATGCACAGGCGCTGGAGGCGATGAAGCCCTGTCAGATCGAGATCGTGTGACCGCCTGCCGGTTTTGCGGGTGAAACCGGTTCGCCGGAGAAATCCCGGTTTACAGATATTTGGCTATGAAGACAAAGGAGGAAGATGAAAATGGAGAATTTTAATTATTATACCCCAACGAAAGTTGTGTTCGGCCGTGGAACGGAAGAACAGGTCGGAGAACTTGTGCGAGAGCAGGAGTGTAAAAAGGTGCTGGTGCACTATGGGAGCGGAAGTGTGAAGAGGAGCGGACTGCTCGATCGCATATACGGTTCCCTTGATGCAGCGGGGATCGAGTACATTTCTCTGGGCGGCGTGGTGCCAAATCCAAGGCTGTCCCTTGTGTATGAAGGCATCAGAATCTGTAAGGAAGAAGGCGTGGACTTTATCCTTGCAGTGGGCGGCGGAAGCGTGATCGACTCCGCAAAAGCGATCGGGTACGGCGCTGCAAACGAAGGGGATGTATGGGACTTTTATGAAAAGAAACGTCAGGCGAAAGCCTGCCTTCCCATCGGTGTCGTCCTGACTATCTCGGCGGCAGGGTCTGAGATGAGCGATTCTTCCGTCATAACAAACGAAGACGGATGGCTCAAGAGAGGGTACAGCAGTGACCTGGGAAGAGCAAGATTTGCGGTCATGGATCCGGAACTTACCATGACGCTCCCAAAATATCAGACAGCAAGTGGATGTACGGATATCATGATGCACACCATGGAGAGGTACTTTAATCAGGTGGAGAACATGGAACTGACGGACGGGATCAGCGAGCATCTGATCCGGACGGTGATGAAGAATGCCCGGATCCTCATGGACCATCCGGATGATTACAATGCCCGGGCGGAAGTGATGTGGGCGGGGAGCCTGTCCCACAACGGACTGACCGGCTGCGGCACAGACGGAGGAGATTGGGCCAGCCATCAGCTGGAGCATGAACTGGGAGGAATGTTCGACGTGGCTCACGGCGCCGGGCTTGCCGCCGTCTGGGGAAGCTGGGCACGATATGTGGTTGACGCCAGACCGGAGCGCTTCGCGCAGTTTGCCGTAAATGTCATGGGTGTAGAAAAGGGAACGGATGAGATGGAGACCGCGCTGAAAGGCATTGAGGCGATGGAAGAGTTCTACCGCTCTATTGAGATGCCGGTCAGCATCCGGGAACTGGGAGTAGATTCCACGGATGAACAGCTTCATGAGATGGCGGAGAAGTGCAGCCATTTCAGGAAGAGGACGATCGGTTGCGTGAAGAGGCTGGATGTGGATGATATGTACCGCATCTATAAAAATGCACTTGGATGATCGGAATCGGGCTGACTGTCTCGGATCGCCGGCAGAAAGATACAGGACTGGAGGAGAGAAGGATGAAAAATACGGTTGAAATGCTGGATGAGCTCCAGAACAGGGCGCTCCATGATGACGCGCTGAAGAAAAGATTTCTAGAGACAAGGGACTGCGAAGACTATCTGGGCGAGTTCTGCCGGGTGTGCAGAGAACTGGGGTATGAGCTCTATCCTATGGATATCGTTCAGGCGGGAGACGAATTCTATGCTACCATGAAGAGGAGTACAAACGGCGGAGGGGAGAATTCTCCGGTGCTGGAGGGGGAGGATGATCTCTATGAGATGTTTTTCGCCAGCCTGGAGCAGAGCGGAGTATAAGAGAGAATGCCCTAAACCAAACGGCTGCATCATAGAGGAAGAGGGCGTTCTGCGACAGACTATATTTTTGGGCAAAGAAGATTTAAGGAGGAAGATAACGATGGAATCAACATTAAATGACCTGAAGAACAGAAGGAGCATCCGGTCCTATAAACCGGAGCAGATCAAAGAGGAGGAACTTCAGAAGATCCTGGAGGCGGGAACATACGCCCCCACGGGGATGGGGAAGCAGTCCCCTAAGATCGTGGCATGGCAGGATAAGGAGACGAGAGACCTTCTGTCACGTCTGAACGCAAAATATTTTCCGGGAGCATCTGAAGGAATGGATCCGTTTTACGGGGCACCGACGGTCCTTGTGGTCCTTGCGTCAAAGGAAAGACCGACCTGCGTGGAGGACGGCTCCCTTGTCATGGGAAACCTGATGAACGCGGCATATGCCGTGGGCGTGGGCTCCTGCTGGATCCACAGGGCGAGAGAAGTCTTTGATTCTCCGGAAGGAAAGGAACTTCTCGGAAAATGGGGGATCGAAGGAGACTACATCGGAGTGGGACACTGCATTCTGGGATATCCGGAAGGGGATGCTCCGGCGGCAAAGCCGAGAAAAGACGACTATGTAGTCTATGTGAGGTAAAAGAGGATGACGGGTTTTCTCTGTGTGGGAGCGGGGGGCGCTCTGGGGGCAATGCTCCGTTACGGGATCAGTCTGATCCCGTATAAGGGAAGCTTTCCCGTGCTCACACTGATCACGAATGTGCTGGGAGCGCTTGCTATCGGTTGTATCGCCGGGACGGCGGCGAGGAGAAACGTGCCTGGAAACCTCGTGCTGTTTTTGAAGACCGGAGTGTGCGGAGGCTTCACCACATTTTCCACCTTTTCTCTGGAAGCCTATGGTCTTCTGGGAAAGGCAGAGTATGCCGCGGCGTTCCTCTATATGGCGCTCAGTGTAGTCCTGTGCCTGGCGGGAGTGATGCTGGGAATGTTTGCTGCGGAGAATCTGTGATCATGGAAGGAAAAGTGAAGAGCAACAGAAAAATACAGATCTGTCGTGCCTCCGGGCAGCGGCTGAGGGAGGCGGCAGAGATCGTGGAGACGGTAGACCGCCTGATGGATCGCAGAGAATGGTTTGTGGCGGAGAGTCTGGAAGAGTTTGAACGATGGATGAAACAGGGAAAAGGAATACTCTATCTTGCTGTTGATGCGGACACGGGAGAAGCCGGCGGGATGTTCTTTGCCGTGATACCGGGTATGGATCCGGAGAATCTTGGGTACGATATCGGTATGGAGGAAACCGAACTGGATCAGGTCGCTCTGATGGATACGGCAGCGGTGCTGCCCGGATTCCGGGGATACAATCTTCAATACCGGATGATGCAGGCCGCGGAACAGGATCTTCAGAAAATGGGATACCGGTATCTGATGTGCACGGTCCATCCCGAAAACCGGTTCAGCAGAGAGAATGTGAAGCGTCAGGGATACCGGAAAGTGATGACAAAGGAGAAATACGGAGGATATCTAAGGGATATCTGGCTGAAAGAACTGAAGTAGAGCATTACCGGGTACTGTTCACACAATACTTACTGCTGTCACTTTCGGGTAACAAAGATTGCGATTGACTAACCCTGCATGAGTTTCCTACAATAGAAAAAAGGAGGGATACTATGCAGGCGTTATCTGAAGCAAGGCCGGGAGAGACCTATACGATCAAGTGGATGTTCGGTGTGCCGGAAGTTCTTGAATTCCTGCACAGCCACCACGTCGAGGAAGGCGGTACGATCCGCCTGATCCATCGCTGTTATGACAGTGTGATCATCGGAATCCAGGACAAACGTTTTGTGATCGGAGACGAGATCGCGGAGCGGATCAAGGTATAAGCGGGAAAGACAAAGCGCCGGAGCGGATGCAGGATGGGGAGAGGCATCTGTTCCGGCGTTTTTTCTATGGATTGGTGAAATGCCAGTAAGATGACAAATGATATAAAATATGGAAACTTTCACTTGTTTATGGTGAAGAATAGAAGTATTATTTAAACAGGGAGGAGCGTAAGGTGATTGATATAAATAATTTACGTGCATACTATGAACAGGAAAGAGTTATTATAACAGTTCATGCACAAGAACGATTAAGGCAACGTGGGATAAAAGCGAAAGATGTCCGGAATTGTGTAATGACAGGAGAAATAATAGAGCAATATCCGGATGATTTCCCATTCCCGAGTTGTTTGATTTTCGGGCAAGCTGTAAATGGAAAAATATTGCATGTAGTCGCTAGTGATGAGGGATCAGGAAGTCGGATAATAACGGCATATTTCCCGGATAAGGAAAAGTTTGAGGATGATCTGAAAACTAGAAGGGAGCGAACAAAATGAGGTGTATGAGTTGTAAGAGCGGAGAAATGAGACCAGCTAAAACAACATATTTTGCGCAGTTAAATAACTGCTATGTTATTATTGAGAATGTGCCATGTCTAAAATGTGAGCAGTGTGGAGAAGAATTTTTAAACACTGTTGTAGCTGAAAAGATTGATGATATTTTAGATCGTATTGAGAAAATAGCAAGTAAAATTTTTATTTTAGATTATGCAACAGCAGCATAAAGAAAATTCGTTAGCTGTTAGAAAATAAGAATGTTTGTACCCGGCGCTTTGCGTTTGGAGTAAACTTTAGTCAGGTGCCAATTTAGGCACCTGATTTTTAGTAAAGAAAAGTTTGAAGATAATTTATCTCAAACGTGCAAAATAAAAAGCAAAGACGGAAAAAGTACAGAAACAATGGAAGAATCCGGAAAATAATGGTACAATAGGGAGCAGTGGAGTAAAGTGCCGCCTGAGGGGAACCGAAACAGC
>ERZ1090862.644-NODE-646-length-15638-cov-6.234101_pt1 | contig 15638 bp, 11 predicted proteins | sample MGYA00478481_ERZ1090862 | MGnify/ENA primary metagenome ERZ1090862 (study PRJEB33644, sample SAMEA5815745) | chicken gut metagenome | biome: Chicken; feature: Gastrointestinal Tract; material: Caecum | place: Ireland | collected 2019-01-01 | study: A study of the... | reverse complement strand
GTCCAGCGGGGTACTCCCGCCATCATGCCCAAACGGCGCCGGGCAGAGATGGCGCTCCGCTGCGGCGCCGGCGCGGTCTTCGAGCTCCCTGTCTGCTACTCCACCGGAAGCGCGGAATACTTTGCCCGGGGTGCGGTCTCCCTGCTGGACAGGCTGGGCGTCGTGGATTCCATCTGTTTCGGAAGCGAATGCGATGATCTGGAAGTCATGCAGAAGACGGCAGACCTCCTCCTGCGGGAGCCCCCGGACTATCAGGAAATACTCCGCCGGCATCTCAGACAGGGAACACCCTTTCCTGCGGCAAGACAGGAAGCTGTCACAGAATATACCGGAGACGGCAGAGCCGCCCGGATTCTGAGGGAACCAAACAACATACTGGGGATCGAGTACCTGAAAGCCCTGAAAAAGACAGGAAGCTCTATGAAACCGTACACGATCTTGCGCCGCGGGGCAGGTTATCATGACAGAGAACTTGCAGGAGAATTCAGTTCCGCCTCTGCCATCCGCTCCCTTCTTGCTTACTCCGGCTCCTCCCTGCGCGCGGAACAGATGGCCGGTGCGTTTGACAACACACCTTTTTCCCGTATTCTGGATGATCTGGAAAACCAGGTGCCTTCCGTCTGCCTTGCGCTGCTCAGAGATTATCACAGAGTCCAGTATCCCATATACCAGAACGATTTCTCTCTTCTCCTGAAATACAAACTTCTGAACAAAAGTCCGAAAAGCCTGATCCGGTATATGGACGTCTCTGAAGAACTGGCAAACCGGATCTGTGCCCGCCTGAATGATTTCTTTAATTTCAAACAGTTTTCCGAGCTTCTGAAGACCCGGGAGATGACCCGGACCCGGATTGACCGTGCTCTGCTCCATATCATGCTGGGCATCAAGAAAAAAAATGTTCAGGAATTCATGGACGGAGGATTCCATTTCTACGCGCGGCTGCTGGGAGTCCGGAAAGATCAGAGCAGAATTCTTTCGGAGATATCAGAAAAGGGGACTGTCCCTCTTCTCTCCAGACTTTCCGAGGACAACATTCTGTCAGAGACCGGACGCAGAATGCTCCGGCACGATATCCTCGCCTCCAATCTTTATACCTCTGTTGTGACGGATAAATACCGTACTGCATTCCAAAATGAATACAAACAGGCGCTCATAAAAATATGAGCGCCTGTTTGGCTTTCTGTCCTGCCCCCAAACTAATCCTGTTCCAGAGATCTCTTTCTCGTGATCGTCACCTTCTCATCATAGCATGTAAATATCTCATCCACCTGATTTTTATCCATCTTCGGAGTGAGGATACTGACCACCGGAACGACCACAAGCCCTGCTGCCATTGCTGCCGCGCCCGCATTGATGGAAGATTCGATATAACCGATAAACATATTGGATACGGTGATGCCGATTCCGACGGCAAACCCCGCCCACACGCCTGACCGGGTCACTCCCTTCCAGTACAGGCCGTACAGAAACGGCGCGAGGAATGCTCCCGCCAGAGCGCCCCAGGAAATCCCCATAAGCTGGGCGATAAACGTCGGCGGATCCAGTGCGATCACAACAGATACCGCCAGGAAGAACACGATCAGAATCTGCATGGTCACGATCTGCTTTTTCTCACTCATGTTTTTCATCACGTTGTCCTTCAGAAGGTCCAGCGTCATAGTGGAGCTGGACGTCAGCACAAGAGAGGAAAGAGTGGACATGGAAGCGGACAGCACCAGGACCACCACGATGCCGATCAGGATATCCGGAAGAGCGGACAGCATATACGGGATAATACTGTCATATACCACAGCGCCCGTCTCATCATAAATCTCCAGAGAGTCGAAAAGTCGTCCGAATCCCCCAAGGAAATAGCAGCCTCCTGACACGACCACTGCAAACAGAGTGGAGATGACCGTGCCTGTATTGATGGATTTTTCATCCTTTATCGCATAGAATTTTCCGATCATCTGCGGAAGTCCCCAAGTTCCCAGAGACGTAAGGATAACGACTCCAAGAAGATTCAGAGGATCCGGTCCGAAAAAGGATGTAAATGCTCCCGGCTGGCCCTGAGTTACAGCCACGTCGCTTTCGATCTGAGCCATCTCCGATATCGCGTTCATGAATCCCCCCTGACCGCTCAGCACTGCGGCAATGACCGCCACGATCCCTACCAGCATGATGATACCCTGGATAAAATCATTGATGGCAGTCGCCATATATCCGCCAAGGATCACGTAGAGCGCCGTGAACACTGCCATGGCAATGACACACCAGGTATATGGAATGTGGAAAGCCATCTCAAACAGGCGTGAAAGACCATTGTACACTGAAGCCGTATACGGGATCAGGAATACAAAAACAATTATGGACGCTGTGATCTTCAGCGCCTTACTGTCATATCGCGCTCCAAAGAAATCAGGCATGGTCTTTGAACCTAAATGCTGGGTCATGACTTTGGTCCTTCTCCCAAGAATTACCCATGCCAGAAGACTTCCGATGACCGCGTTGCCGATCCCGATCCAGGTACTTGCGATCCCGTATTTCCATCCGAACTGCCCCGCATATCCTACAAAGACAACTGCGGAAAAGTAGGACGTCCCATAGGCGAACGCCGTCAGCCACGGTCCTACGGATCTGCCGCCCAGCACAAAGCCGTCCACGCTGGTGACATGACGCCGGGAATAAACTCCGACAGCCACCATGACCGCAAAAAATACGACAAGCAAAAAAATCTTAATCCCCATTTCTCTCTACCTCTCTTTCGCTTTAAAGCGTTGCGCTTTAAAGCAATAAAGTTTATGACCATAGAATAACACGGGCATAACACCCGTGTCAACTAAAACTTTACCATATTTGCGGGCTACGGTTTATGCCGTATTTCCGCTATTTCATCTTCGCCACTCTGTCCTGGATTGTCTTATTAAAGTTCTCGATCCTTCTGCTGTAAGGTTCGTTCATATACTTTGAATTCAGCATAAAATCAGCAGTCGCCAGATTGTTTGCGACAGGGATGTCGTACACCACTGCGATACGCAGAAGCGCTTTTACATCCGGATCATGCGGCTGTGCTTCCAGCGGATCCCAGAGAAAGATCATAAAATCGATCTGCCCTTCCACGATCTTCGCACCCACCTGCTGATCACCGCCAAGCGGTCCGCTGCAGAACCCCTTCACCGGAAGTCCTGTCCTTTCGGCGATCAGCCTTGCCGTCGTCCCCGTTCCGCAGAGGAAGTGGCTTTTAAGCACATCTTTGTTTTTATCACACCACTCTACAAGTTCTTTCTTCTTTCCGTCATGTGCGATCAGTGCAATATGTTTCGCTTTTTCGATCTCCAGTGTTACATAATTATCATCCAGCATATCTTCGCCTCCCGTTAAAAACACTTTGCTACAGTAACTATGATACTATAAATCAGCGCAGGTGGGAAGATTAAATCTTCTCCACAACCTCGCCCTGTTTCTTGTAAATGCTGTTTCCCGGCACAAATCCCCTCACGGAAGAAAGAGGATAGATATTGCTGTGACTTCCCACTACGGTTCCCGGATTCAGAACGCTACCGCATCCGACCTCGACCTCGTCGCCCAGCATTGCGCCGAATTTCTTCATGCCGGTCTCAATATTCCCCTCCGGTGTTTTTACAACAACCAGTTTTTTGTCCGACTTCACATTGGATGTGATAGAACCTGCACCCATGTGTGACTTATATCCGAGAATAGAATCCCCGACATAATTGTAGTGCGGCACCTGTACCTTATTGAAAAGGATCACATTCTTAAGCTCCGTAGAATTTCCAACTACCGCGCCTTCTCCCACGATGGCATTGCCCCGGATAAACGCGCAGTGACGCACTTCCGCGTCTTTCCCGATAATGGCCGGCCCGTTGATATATGCCGTGGGCGCTATCTTTGCAGATCTTGCGATCCAGATGTTCTCCCCGCGTTTTTCATATTCCTCTTCACTCAGTGTCTCTCCCAGTTTCAGTATAAAACTGCTGATCTTCGGGAGCACCTCCCAGGGGTAGGTCACTCCGTCAAAGATATCTTTCGCGATCGTCTCATCAAGTGTATAGAGTTCTTTCACTGTCAATGCTTCCATTATTTTTTCTCCTTTTCTTTCTGGGTTTTCCCGCTTTTCTTATAATATTCCGCAGCTTTGTCATAACATGCCCGGAGCTGATACTGATTGTTGAGTCCTTTGACCCCCACGGTCCTGCTGGTAATAAAATTGTCCAGCTTTGCCATGTATTCATCCGGAGTAATGCTTCCCTCCGCCACATAGGTGAGTCCCTTCTCCCAGCTCGCGGTGAGTTCTGGGTTTAAGAGTGAACGGATTGAGTGTTCCACCACGTCATATACCATCTCTCCCTGCAGAGTCGGCGTGATCACCTGAGTCTTCTTGTTAAGGGCAAGGTATTTGATATTTATCAGTTTTTTCAGGATCTCCGCCCGGGTCGCGCTGGTCCCGATCCCGCTTCCCTTGATCTGCGCTCTGAGTTCCTCGTCTTCGATGAGCTGACCTGCGTTTTCCATGGCCAGGATCATGGAACCTGAGTTATACCGCTTCGGGGGCGAAGTCTCCCCTTCTTTGATCTCCAATACTTTTACCGGGAGAGACATCCCTTTCTTCAGCGATTTTATGATCTCAAAAAGTCCAGAATCAGGGTTCTGATCTCCGGGCTCATTTCCGGAATTCTCTTCCCCATTACGCTCCTGCCCATCCGCAGCGCCTTTCGCATCCTTCTTCTGACGGGGAACTCCCGTTACTTTCAGATATCCTTCCTCCGCCAGCACTTTAAAACTGGAAAAGAAACTCTCTGTCCGGATCCGGGTAGTGATGGAAACCTTCTGATATACAGCGGGCGGATAGAAAATACTCAAAAACCTTCTCATAATCAGGTCATAGACTCTCTGAGACACCTGGGACACACTTCGAAGTGCCCCCAGCCCCTGTCCTGTTGGAATAATAGCGTAGTGGTCTGTAATCTGCTTATCGTTGACATATCTGGTCTTCGCCAGATTTTTATAACTCCCAAAGGCAAGGATATCCTTCAGATAAGGTGCCGCCGGTTCATATTTGGAAAGACCGTTCAGATTTCGACTGATCTCTTTCGCCACCGCAGTGGAGATGACTCTGGCGTCCGTTCTGGGGTATGTGACCAGTTTCTTTTCATAAAGCTCCTGTACGATCCTCAGCGTCTCGTCCGGGCTGATCTTAAACCGTTTGGAACAGTCGTTCTGGAGTTCTGCAAGGTTATAGAGAAGAGGCGGGTTCTTTTTCTCTTTCTTCTTTTCTATAGACTCTATCTGGCACGACAGTGGCTGTTCCTCCGACAGATAACGGATCAGTTCCTCCGCTTTTTTCCTCTCTTTAAACCCGTTTTCTTTATACAGGTCAAAAGATTCAAAATACCGGGAGCCCCGGACCGCCCGCCACTCTCCCTCAAAGCTGTGCCCAGAGGCGTCTGTCGTGCTGATCACACGGTAAAAGGGCGTCTTGACAAAGTTCCGGATCTCACGTTCTCTGCGCACCACCATCCCCAGCACGCAGGTCATGACCCTGCCCACGGAGATCACGGAATATTTTGTGTGCAGATAATTTGAAATACTGTTACCGTATTTCAGTGTCAGAAGACGGGAAAAATTAATTCCCATCAGATAATCCTCCTTTGCCCTGAGGTAGGCAGAAGCACTCAGATTGTCATATTCCGAAAGATCTTTCGCCTCCCGGATTCCCCTGAGGATCTCCTCCTCTGTCTGGGAATCGATCCAAACTCTCCGCCTCTTCTTTCCCGTCACATGCGCTTCCTGCTCTACCAGGCGGTAGATATATTCTCCTTCCCGCCCGGAGTCGGTACAGACGTAGATCGTATCCACATCATCCCTGTTGAGGATTCCGCTGACGATGGCAAACTGTTTTTTCACTGAAGAGATGACCTCATATTTGAATTCAGAGGGAATAAAGGGGAGTGTATCCAGGCTCCATCTCTTCAGCGCCGAATCATACTCCTCCGGATAGCTCATGGTCACCAGATGCCCCACGCACCAGGTAACGATTGCTTCATCTGATTCGAGATAACCGTCCCCCCGCCTTGTCTTTAGTTTTAATGCTTTTGCGAATTCCTGTGCCACGCTTGGCTTCTCCGCAATATATACTGATTTTCCCATATGCCGATATCACTGCTGTCCTGTCTTTTTTCATTTTGTGATGCCGGGGTCAGAAGTTGTTTTTTCCCCGGTACCGGGGCTGACTTCCCGGTTCATTTTCCCGGCACAAAACGATATGCGGTCCGGGTATCATATTTCTCCCCCGCTCTGCAGAACGGAGCCGGGAAATTATCATGATGGACCGCATCCGGATAATACTGCGTCTCCAGGCACACTGCACTGCGCTTTTCATATACCGCTCCATTCTTTCCTTTTACACCATCGAGGAAGTTTGCCGTGTACATCTGAACACCCGGGAGGTCTGTATAGACTTCCATCCGGATCCCGCTTCTGTCCGCCGTCACTTCTGCTACTTTATCAAACCTTCCTCCGTTTTTCAATACCCAGTTGTGATCGTAACCACCGCCGAAATGGAGAGGTTCGTAATCCGCGTCGATCTCCTCTCCCAGTGTTTTTCCTTTACGGAAATCCATGGGCGTACCTTCTACAGAGCGGATCTCTCCGGTTGGAATAGACTCTTCATCTGCCGGGGTAAAAGAATCTGCATCCAGAACAACGGTATGGCCCAGAGCGCTTCCGCTCTCATGTCCGTTCAGATTGAAATAGCTGTGATTGGTCATATTAATGACTGTATCTTTATCCGGCGCCGACTCATAATGGATCGCCAGAGAATTATCCTCATCCAGGCTGTAAGTCACGTGCATATCCAGAGCACCCGGATACCCCTGGTCGCCGTCCGGGCTGTGAAGGCAGAATGTGACATGGTCATCTCCGCTGTCCGTGACCTCCCACATCCTTTTATTATAGTAGGAAAAACCGCTGTGCAGATTGTTTCCGTTATCATTTTTATCCAGTTCGTAGGTCACACCGTCGATCACAACAGACGCTCCGCCGATCCGGTTTGCGTTTCTTCCCACCGTTACTCCGATAGAGTCCCCGCCTTCTTCATACCCGGAAACATCGTCGAATCCCAGCACCACATCCACCGGTCTTCCGTCCTTTCCCTTTACACAGACGCTGACCAGAGCCGCGCCATAATCACACACGGCAGCCGTGGTTCCCGCCTCGTTTTTCATCACATACAGCCGGGCTGTATTTCCGTCCTTCGTCTTCCCGAAGTCTCTCACTGTCAGTTTTTGCATGTCTCTTCTCCTTTTCCTTGTTCTTCCTATTTCTTCTTTCCAAACCAGCTCATCACTTTTACGAGCAGTCCGCCTCTTTCCTTCTGTGACGGATGTGAGGGCGGCCTTCTTGCATTCAGCGCTTCTTTCATGAACACGGCCTGAGCGTCAATCTGCTTTTCCCCCGCCTTCTTTTTCCGGTAGGTCCCGTCCGGCGCCATCTCTCTCGCCTTCAGGTTATCTGCAAGCATGACTTTCAGACAATGGAGAAGACGCTTTTTGATCTCCGTGTCATAGACCGGACATGCCACTTCCACCCGTTTCTCCGTGTTTCGTGTCATCATATCCGCAGATCCGATAAAGATCTTCGCATCGGGACCGTTCCCGAACACAAACACCCTCGGATGTTCCAGATACCTTCCCACAATGCTGGTCACTCTCAGATTCTCTGTCTCCCCCGGGATTCCCGGCAGGATACAGCAGATTCCCCGGACGATAAGATCGATCTTTACGCCTGCCCGGGACGCCTCATCAACCTTATGTATAAAGTCGATATCCGTTACAGAATTCATCTTCATCAGGATCCGACCGCCGCTTCCCTTTGCGATCTCTTCGTCCATCAGACTCAGTACTTTCTGCTTCAGGCTGGACGGTGATACGATAAGATGCCGGTATTCTCCGTTCAGGTTGGCAATGGACATATTCTTAAAAAATACTGCCGCGTCCTCGCCGATCTCCTGATTTCCTGTCAGAAGAGAGAAATCTGTGTACATCTTTGCTGTCTTCTCATTATAGTTTCCGGTACCAATCTGGGTGATATAGCGGATCGTATTTTTATTTCTGTAAGTGATCAGGCAGATCTTGGAATGGACTTTATAGCCTTCAAACCCGTAGATAACACGGCATCCCGCCTCTTCCATCCGCTCTGACCATTCAATATTGTTCTGTTCGTCAAACCGGGCTCTCAGTTCGATCAGCGCGGTCACTTCCTTCCCGTTTTCCGCTGCGGCGCACAGATACTCCACCAGCCTGGACTTCTTTGCAAGACGGTAGATCGTGATCTTGATGGTCAGAACGTCCGGATCCCTGGACGCCTCCCGGATCATCTGAAGAAAAGGATCCATACTTTCATAAGGATAGGACAAAAGGATATCACGCCTCTTCACCTGTTCCATCACACTTCCCTCCGCCAGCATGGCTGAAGGCTGAGGAGTAAACGGTTCATAGATCAAAGCCCGCTTCATGGAATCCGGAAGTTTATCCGCAATGGCAAAAATAAATCCCAGCTTCATGGGCATCTTTGTCCGGAAGATGCACTCAGGCGTAATGTGGAACCGGTCACAGAAATATTTTTCCATCTCCTTGCTCAGCACATGTGCCGTCTCAAGACGTACCACTGCCATTCTGCGCCGTTTATTCAGCGTTTCCTGCATGATGTCACGGAAGTCCTCATTATCCGCAAACGCCTCGTCATCCGGAGAGACATCCGCGTTCCTTGTCACACAGATATAATTTTTATCCGACACCTGGTACTGGTCAAACACCAGCTCCAGATATTCCATGATCACCTTCTCGATCCGGATATAGCGGATATCATACCCGGGCAGATAAAGTATATCTGAAATATACTGGGGCACAGGCACGATCCCCATCATCACCTTGCTGCCCTTCTTCAGATTTGCCACGACATAGATTTCCTTGTTCAGGAGATGGGGAAACGGATGGTTAGAGTCTACGATCTGGGGCGAGAGCACAGGCAGGATCTGCTCCTTAAAATATTTCTTTACATACTTCTTCTCCGACTGTTCCAGTTCCTTAAACCCGAGACCGCATACGCCATAAGGCGTAAGCTGTTTTTTCAGATCTGCATAAGTCCTGTCACGCTCTTTGTACAAAGGCGCCACCGCACTGTAGATCGCCGCAAGCTGCTGGGACGGAGTCATGCCGGATTTCGAATCCCTTTTGCTGTCATCCACAGCCACCATATCGCACAGACTCCCCACGCGGATCATGAAAAATTCATCCAGATTACTTGTAAATATGGCTACAAATTTCATCCGCTCCATCAGCGGGACGCTCTCATCACGCGCCTCCTCCAGCACCCGCTCGTTAAACCGCAGCCAGGACAGCTCCCTGTTCTGTGTATAGTTTGGCTTTTCCTTTATGCCCATCTTTTCCCTCCTCTTCTCTTTTCAGACTTTATGCCGAAAACGTCAACGTCATGCATTTTTCATACGGATATGATCCATATCCTCTAACATTCCAGATATTTCATCATGTCATCCAGTTTTCGCTCTGCCAGCTGATATCCATGTTCATAGAATGACAGCAGCGACTCTTTATTTCTTTCCAGTCTGGAAACCGGCTTTACCTGCGGCCGCAGGACAAAGATCTCTCCTCTCTTCTCCAGCTGGTCCAGATGATTCATTGTCTTATTATATTCAAAGCTCCTGCGGAGGATCGTCCTCACCAGATTCGGATAGGAATGGTATGCCCTTCGGTAAACTCTCTGAAGCCCTTTGGACGGTACTTTCTTCCGGTATCCCTGATTTTTCGTCAGTACCACAATGATCTTCTCGTTTCCGATTTCTTTTGCACGTCCGACAGGCACGGAATCCGCCAGTCCACCGTCCAGATAAGGCACATCGTCCACATTGACGATGGGAGTCAGAAGAGGCATACTGCAGGATGCCCTGCAGATTTTCATAAGCCTTTCCCTGTCCTTTCTCTCCGTCATGTACTCCGCCTTTCCGGTCAGACAGTTCGTGGTCACGATCTCACACTCCATCTCAGAGGAAAAGTACGTATCATAATCAAATGGAAGAATCTCGTTGGGAAACTTGTCAAAGATCAGATCCATGTTCATCAGACTCTTCTCCTTAACAAAATCCCTCATCCCATAATAATAATTTCCGCTTTTGTCCGCCGGGATCATACAGTCCCTGGTCCTGCCCGGCTGTCTTGACACATAGTCCACCGCATTGCAGGTTCCCGCTGAGACGCCGATCACATGGGACACATAGATCCCTTTTTCCATCAGAAGATCCAGCACACCCGAGGTAAACACTCCCCTGGTCGCACCGCCCTCCAGTACCAATGTCGCTTTTATCAGATCCATAGTTTCATACCTCACTTTTATCATTTCATTATCATATCATTCTGTTATCTTGTCCCGGAGTCCGGTCCGGACTCCGATACTGCTATTATATAACGTTTTCTTTCATTAGCAAACCGGATTTTAAAAGTTTATCAGATTGGCGAAGACTCTCGAACATGCCTCGAATCGTATCACTTAAGCCTTGCCATAGGCTTTCCGCCGTGTTAATATAAGCGATGGCAGTTCTCTCCCCTTTCGGAGAGGCAGTTTAACATCAGAAACATTTAATGAATTCAAAATAAGGAGATTTCAGAATGATCAGTGCAAATAACGTAACACTCCGCGTCGGAAAAAAGGCGCTGTTTGAGGACGTCAACATCAAATTCACCGAGGGCAACTGCTACGGCCTGATCGGTGCCAACGGAGCAGGAAAATCTACTTTTTTAAAGATCCTGTCCGGTCAGCTCGAGCCCACCAAAGGCGATGTAAGCATCACTCCGGGGGAGCGGCTTTCCTTCCTGCAGCAGGATCACTTTAAATATGATGAATATCCGGTCCTTGACACAGTTATCATGGGAAACGCCCGCCTTTATGAGATCATGAAAGAGAAAGAGGCAATCTACTCTAAGGAAGACTTTACGGATGAGGACGGAATCAAGGCAAGTGAACTGGAAGCAGAGTTCGCCACCATGAACGGCTGGGAGGCAGAGTCTGACGCTGCATCCCTGTTAAACGGACTTGGCATTGAGACAGATCTTCATTACAAATATCTGAAGGATCTCACCGGTCCGGAGAAGGTCAAAGTTCTTCTGGCACAGGCGCTGTTCGGAAATCCGGACATCCTGCTCCTGGACGAGCCGACCAACCATCTTGATCTGGACGCAATCGCATGGCTGGAGGAATTCCTGATCAACTTTGACAACACGGTCATCGTGGTATCCCATGACCGTTACTTCCTGAACAAGGTCTGCACACAGATCGCGGATATCGACTATGGAAAGATCCAGCTCTATGCCGGAAACTATGATTTCTGGTATGAGTCAAGCCAGCTCCTTATCCGCCAGATGAAAGAGGCAAACAAGAAAAAAGAAGAAAAGATCAAAGAACTGCAGGAGTTCATCTCCCGTTTCAGCGCCAACGCTTCTAAATCCAAACAGGCCACATCCAGAAAACGTGCTCTGGAAAAAATCCAGCTCGATGAGATCAAGCCTTCCAGCAGAAAGTACCCCTACATCGACTTCCGCCCCAACCGCGAGATCGGGAATGAAGTCCTCACAGTAGAGGGACTTTCCAAGACCATTGACGGAGAAAAGATCCTGGACAATATCAGTTTCACTCTGGGACACGACGATAAAGTCGCTTTCGTTGGAAGCAATGAGCTTGCAAAGACCGTTCTCTTCAAGATCCTCATCGGAGAAATGGAGCCGGACGAGGGAACATACAAATGGGGCGTGACCACATCCCAGGCGTACTTTCCAAAAGATTTCGGCGGAGAGTTCGACAAAGACTACACCATCACAGAATGGCTGACCCAGTACTCTGAAAACAAGGACGTGACATACGTCCGCGGCTTCCTTGGGAGGATGCTCTTCTCAGGCGAAGACGGAGTGAAAAGGCTGACCGTGCTTTCCGGAGGAGAAAAAGTGCGCTGTCTGCTCTCCAAGATGATGATCTCCGGCGCAAACGTGCTCCTGCTCGACGAGCCCACCAACCACCTGGATATGGAAGCGATCACTGCTTTGAACACCGGACTGGTCAAGTTCAAGGGTGTGCTGCTCTTTACTTCCAGAGACCATCAGATCGTGCAGACCACCGCAAACCGTATCATGGAGATCGTGCCGGGCGGACACCTGATCGACAAGATCACCACCTACGACGAGTATCTGGAGAGCGATGAGATGGCAAGGAAACGCCAGACCTACTCTGTGCAGACGGAGGATGAGGACTAAAAAATGTGATTTTTTCGGATGGCAACATGTAGGTTCCGGAATATGGACTGTTGTGACTGATCGTATTCCGGGAGAGATCGTGGACGGCTCAGGTTCCGTTCCGGAATCTAAGAAATACTAAGAACTCTGTAAACAGGCTAAAAACAAATCCTGCAATGGCGCAACTCGCCTTCGGCTCAGACAATCACCATTGCAGGATTTAACGCCGGTTCACAGAGTTCTAACTATTTCTAACGTTTCCTCCAAAGTCACCTGCTCCGCCCACGACCTCTCCCGGAAAGGCTCATCCAGCCGGGGCGATGCGTCATGCTGACTAAGGACTGTAAAACAACGCCGGCACTTGGCGCGCGTCCTCTGCGCGCCTACGTACCGCTGCGTTGTTTTCCAAGCGGAAGCGGGTCCGCAGGCAGTATGATGCATTGCCCCGGCGAACGTCCTCCCCGCCAGTTCCGAAAGGTCACACTTTCTTCATACACGTCACAGCCATTGCCCCTGGTCCGATATGGCATGCCACACTCAGGGAAAGCGGGGCCTCCAGTAGCTCATATCCCGGAAAACGCTCAAGGATCTCGCCTTTCCACTCCCTGGCCTCCTCATGGCCGCAGGTGTACGCCATTCCAAGCACCATCTGGTCTTTTATATCCGAAAACCGTTCGTTCAGGTCTTTCTCTACAGCGTTCAGCATGGTCTTTTTCGCCGCTTTCCATCCGCGCACTTTTGCGAAGGCGTCCAGCTTCTCTCCCTGGATCTGAAGAACCGGCTTCAGGTTCAGCACTGTTCCGACAGCTGCTGCCGCGGGAGTGACCCTTCCTCCCTTTTTCAGATATTTCAGCGTGTCCACTGTGATATAGATGCTGGAAAGAAATTTTTCCTTCTCCAGTATCTCTTTGATCTCTTTTGCAGATTTCCCCTCGTCCCTCAGTTTCATCGCATCATAGACGGACTGTTCCTGGGTAACAGAGATACGCTGGTTATTCACAACCTGAACTCTCCCATCGTAATCATCCGCGATAGACATAGCCGTTGCGCAGCTGCTGCTCAGCCCGCTGGACATGGGGATATGGACGATCTCATCATAATCCCTGAGGATTTTCTCCCAGAGTTCCATCACGTCCCCTGGCGAAGGCTGAGAGGTAGAAATATCGGAATCTGCGCCCAGTCTCTCATAGAACTGTTCCTGAGTCAGAGTGATGTCCTCAAGGAAGAGCTGACCGTCGATAAAAAACGGCATGGGAAGCACGAAGATTCCCAGCTCCTTTCCTCTTCTCTGGGTGATCCCGCTGTTGCTGTCAGTAATGATCGCCAGTTTACTCATATTCTTAATCTTCTCCATTCCGCCGTGCTTAACGGCACTTTAATTTCAAAACAACCAGTGTCAAAAAATATCAAAACATCAGTTTTTAAAACTGTGGATCGGCGCAGGGATCCGTCCCTGTCTGCTGATAAACGTCTCACAGCCGAATTCATTCACCGGCATGATAGGCGCGTATCCGAGAAGTCCGCCGAATTCCGCCGTATCTCCTACATCTTTTCCGATCACAGGTATCAGGCGCACGGCCGTCGTCTTCTGGTTCACCATACCGATCGCCATCTCATCTGCGATGATTCCGGAGATCGTTGCAGCCGATGTCTTTCCGGGAATGGCGATCATGTCAAGCCCCACAGAACATACACAGGTCATCGCCTCCAGCTTTTCCAGCGTCAGAGATCCGGCATTTACCGCGTCGATCATTCCCTGATCCTCGCTGACCGGGATAAACGCTCCGCTCAAGCCTCCCACATAAGAAGAAGCCATCACGCCACCCTTTTTCACCTGATCATTCAGAAGAGCAAGAGCCGCTGTCGTTCCCGGAGCCCCCACTCTCTCCAGCCCGATCTCCTCAAGGATCTCGGCCACGCTGTCTCCCACATCCGGTGTGGGTGCAAGTGAAAGATCCACGATTCCGAAAGGAACTCCCAGACGTGCGGAAGCCTCTCCTGCCACGAGCTGTCCCACTCGGGTCACCTTAAAGGCAGTCTTCTTGATCGTCTCACAGAGTTCTTCAAATCCTTTTCCTCTCACTTTCTCCAGAGCTTTCTTCACTACGCCCGGGCCGCTGACACCCACGTTGATCACCGCGTCCGCCTCCGTCACACCCAGGAAGGCGCCCGCCATAAACGGGTTGTCATCCGGAGCGTTGCAGAACACCACCAGCTTGGCGCATCCCAGGGAATCCCTCTCTTTCGTCGCCTCCGCCGTATCCTTCACGATCTTACCGCAGAGTCTTACCGCATCCATATTGATTCCTGTCTTTGTGGATCCCACGTTCACAGAGCTGCAGATTCTTTCAGTCTGAGCCAGGGCCTGAGGGATCGAACGGATCAGGTTCTCATCGCTCTTTGTCATCGCTTTGGAAACAAGAGCAGAGTAACCGCCGATAAAGTTCACTCCTACTTTGTCCGCTGCTCTGTCAAGGGTCTTTGCGATCGTCACAAAATCCTCCGGAGTTTTGCATGCCGCTCCTCCCACCAGAGCAATAGGTGTCACAGAGATCCTCTTGTTCACGATCGGGATCCCGAACTCTTTCTCGATATCCTGTCCTGTGGACACGAGATCCTTTGCCAGCGTTGTGATCTTCTCATAGATTTTCCGGTTCAGTTCGTCCAGATCAGAATCGATGCAGTCGAGAAGGCTGATTCCCAGTGTAATGGTTCTCACATCCAGGTTCTCATGCTCTATCATCTTATTCGTCTCTGATACTTCATACATATTGATCATAGTTTTTTCCTCACGTTCTTCTAACATTCACAATCTACAGTCTGTGCATTTTTTCAAAGATCTCTTCCCTCTGACAGCGGATATTCACGCCGATCTCTTTCCCCAGCGCTTCCATCTCGTCGCAGACTGTGGTGAAGTCTTTCTTAAGATCCGTCACATCCACGATCATCATCATATTAAAATATCCCTGAACAATCGTCTGTGAGATATCCAGGATATTGATCTCATTTTCAGCCAGATATGTGCAGACCTTTGCGATGATCCCTACCGTATCTTTTCCAAGTACCGTGACAATACATTTTTTCATCTTCATTTCCTCCTGTGGGGCCGGACCGTTTTATGCGGGCGGCTGTTTCACTGTTTAAAATACATCTGATACTATTCGGTTCTCTTCCTTACACTGTGACGATCTGTGAGACCGTATCCCGCTTCGCCACAAACATGTCAAGGTCTTCCCCCTTATAGTCATTATCCGCCAGAGTGACCTCCAGCTTCACCGTCTCATAGGCCAGCCTCGCATAATTGTTCTCTTTGCTCAGATGTCCGAGGACGATATGTTTCAAATT
>ERZ1090862.638-NODE-640-length-15677-cov-4.968122_pt1 | contig 15677 bp, 14 predicted proteins | sample MGYA00478481_ERZ1090862 | MGnify/ENA primary metagenome ERZ1090862 (study PRJEB33644, sample SAMEA5815745) | chicken gut metagenome | biome: Chicken; feature: Gastrointestinal Tract; material: Caecum | place: Ireland | collected 2019-01-01 | study: A study of the... | reverse complement strand
CATCGTCTGACGCGATTGATCCGGGAAAGCTACCGTTTAAATGAACAGAAATTCCGAAAGGGAATGGATCTTGTGGTTGTCGCGAGGGTGAATGCAAAGGGCAGAAGTTTTCGGGAAATTGAGAAAGCGCTGCTGCACCTTGGAAAACTCCATAAAGTACTGAACCGGCGGCCGCAGAGTGTTAGTTGCCTTGATGACGCAGCAGGTGCGTCAGAAGGAGGAAAGAATGAAATATGTACTGATTAAGATGATCCGTTTTTATCAGAAGTATCTGTCGCCGCTGAAGAGAACCAGGTGTCCTTATATCCCTACCTGTTCTCAGTATGGATTGGAGGCAATCCAGAAATACGGAGCTTTAAAAGGAAGTTTACTGGCAGCCTGGAGAATTCTGAGATGTAACCCGTTTTCACACGGAGGTTATGACCCAGTGCCGTAAACGCAAAGGAGGAAAAGACGTTTGGAGATCATACTGAGCAAATCAACATGGCCGATCATTGGATGGGTTTGTCAGATCCTCGGCTGGTTGATCAATGGCATTTATGTCGTACTGGAAGCGATCGGCATACCAAACATTGGTGTGGCAATTATTCTGTTTACCATTATCATTTATCTGCTGCTGACGCCGATCCAGATCAAACAGCAGAAATGGTCGAAAATGATGACGGTCATTCAGCCTGAATTACAGCAGATTCAGAAAAAATATGCAAACAAAAAGGACCAGGCCTCTCAGATGAAAATGAGTGAGGAAACCATGGCCCTTTATCAGAAATATGGTGTGTCTCCCACGGGAAGCTGTCTGCCTCTGCTTCTGCAGATGCCGATTCTTATGTCCCTGTATCAGGTTATCTATCATATTCCCGGATATATCGGAAGCGTAAGGACGATCTTCAGCTCCCTGACGGAGCAGATCATGAGTGTGAGCGGATATTCCGAGCTTATGAAGGAGTTTGTAACAGAAAATTCCGTTCGTGTATATTCGTCCCTCAGCGAAACGCTTACGGAAAATAATATTTATGACATTCTTTATGTGCTGAAGCCAAGCCAGTGGGACAAACTGGCAGATATTTCACAGTTTTCCGGCTTTTCGGATCTGATCAATCGCACGGCGGATGATTCGACGAATGTAAACATGTTTCTTGCCTATAACATTACGGAATCCCCGATGGATCTTCTTCAGCGAGGCATACAGGCAGGTTCTGTCGTGCTTATTATTCTGGCGGTTCTGGTGCCTGTTCTGGCATGGCTGACCCAGTGGCTGAACTATAAGCTGATGCCGCAGGCCGCGATGGCGGATGAGAGCAAGAATAAGAAACAGAGCGGAAGCATGGAATCCTCTCTGAGAATGATGAACACTTTTATGCCGATTTTTTCCGCATTTATGTGTTTATCCTTCTCGATTGGTATCGGTATCTACTGGGTAGCCGGAGCGGTTGTCCGAAGCATCCAGCAGATTGTTGTCAACCGTCATATGAAGTCTCTGAATATCGATGAACTGATTGCAAAAAATCAGGAAAAGGCAAATAAGAAGAGAGAGAAAGAAGGTCTGCCGCCGCAGAGAATTACCCAGCAGGCGAGACAGAACGTCCGGAACATTGAATTTGATGAGACGGCAGGAAAGGAAACTCAGAGTAAGAAAACGGATGTACATGAAACAACCGCGTACTACAAGGAGAATACGGAATACGCACCGGGAAGTCTGGCTGCCAAAGCAAATATGGTACGGCAGTTTGATGAGAAAAATAGCAAGCGTAAGAAGTAGGGGGTAGGACTTATGGAGTTTATCGAAGTATCTGCGAAGACAGTAGATGAAGCTATCACAAAGGCGTGTATTGCGCTTGGCGCGTCCAGCGATAAACTGGAAATTCAGGTAATAAGCGAAGGAAGCTCCGGTTTTCTGGGCTTTGGAAGCAAACCGGCAGTGATCCGTGCCGGAAGAAAGCCGGAAGAAGAACCGGCGGAAGAAGCAGTGGAAGAACCGGAAGAAAAAGAGGAGCCGGCAGTTCAGCCTCGCGAAGCGAAGAAAGAGAAAAGAGAGCGGCGCGAGGAGAAAAAGGAAGAGCCGAAACCTGCGAAAAAGCCTGCGGTTCAGGACAATGAGCCGGCGCCGCGCACGGAAGAAGAAATCGCTGCGATGAAAAAGTCTGCGGAAGAGTTCCTTACAGGAGTGTTCCGTGCAATGGAGCTTCCGGTTGAGATTAAGATTGTCTTTAACAAGGAGACGGGAAGTCTGGACATTGATTTTGCGGGCGAGGATATGGGTATCCTGATCGGCAAGAGGGGACAGACTCTGGATTCTCTGCAGTATCTCACCAGCCTTGTGGTAAACAAGGAACAGAAAGAATACGTGAGAGTCAAACTGGATACGGAGAACTACCGGAAGCGCAGAAAAGAAACGCTGGAAAATCTGGCAAGAAACATTGCCTATAAAGTGAAGAAGACCAGAAAGCCGGTATCTCTTGAGCCGATGAATCCGTATGAGCGGCGGATTATTCATTCCGCGCTGCAGAGCAATAAGTTTGTGGAAACCTACAGTGAAGGAAACGAGCCGTACCGCCATGTGGTGGTAACGCCAAAGAGACATCAGCCTCAGCAGTAAGAAGCTGTGACAGTTCCGCCGGCGGAACTGTTAAAAATGCTTACAGCATCCGAGAGAGACAATCGATACGATGATCTTCCGGATGCTGTTTCTCTATCACAGGCTATTCCGGCGGACGGTCAGGTTTTTCTATGGGAAAAGAAAGAAGGTCAGAGATGGAAGACACGATAGCGGCAGTTGCCACGGCGATGGCGCCTTCCGGAATCGGTATCGTCAGGATCAGCGGTCCGGAGGCAGTTGCAGTGGCGGACCGGCTGTACAGAGGAAAAAAGAAAGAAAAAAGACTGGAGAATATGAAATCACATACGATTCATTATGGATGGATCGTGGAGCAGGAGCAGGTGCTGGATGAAGTTCTCGTCATGCTGATGCGGGAACCTCACAGCTATACCGGGGAAGATACGGTGGAGATTGACTGCCATGGAGGAGTGCTTGCGGTGAAGCGTGTGCTGGAAGCGGCGGTTCATGCAGGCGCGCGGCTGGCGGAGCCGGGAGAGTTTACAAAACGTGCGTTTCTGAACGGCAGGATCGATCTGTCTCAGGCGGAGGCCGTGATGGATGTGATTTCCGCAAAGAGCGAATATGCGCTGCAAAGTTCCGTGAGTCAGCTCCAGGGTTCTGTGAGCCGGGCGGTGAAGGAGATCCGGGAGAAGCTGCTGTATGAAATCGCATTCATCGAATCTGCGCTGGATGATCCGGAGCATGTGAGCCTGGACGGGTATCCGGAAAGACTGAAAGAGATTGTACGGAAAGAAAAAGGCAGAATCGAAAAGCTGCTGAAATCTGCGGACGACGGAAAGCTGCTGCAGGAGGGAATCAAGACGGTGATTCTTGGAAAACCGAATGCGGGGAAATCCTCTCTTCTGAATCTGCTTGTGGGCGAGGAGAAGGCGATTGTGACGGAGATTGCGGGAACGACGAGGGACGTTCTGGAGGAACAGATCACTCTCGGAGGAATCTCTCTTCGGATGCTCGACACTGCAGGAATCCGAAGCACTGCGGATAAGGTAGAACAGATCGGCGTGGAGCGGGCGAAGGAACATGCGAAGGATGCGGATCTGATTTTATATGTGGTGGACGCTTCAGTTCCGCTGGATGAAAACGACGCGCAGATTATGGAACTTCTGAGAGGAAGAAAGACGATTCTTCTGCTGAATAAATCAGATCTTCAGACGGTGATTTCTGCGGAAGAGCTGACGGAGCGGGTGAACGCTCCCGTGCTGAATATTTCGGCCAGAGAGGAGACGGGACTGGAGGAACTGGAAACGATGATCAAGGAGATGTTCTTTCATGGAGAAATCTCCTTTAACGACGAGGTCTATATCACGAATCTGCGGCAGAAACAGGCGCTGAAGGACGCGCTGGAGAGTCTTAAGCTGGTGGAAAACAGTATTGAAGCGGGAATGCCGGAGGATTTCTTTTCGATTGATTTGATGAACGCCTATGAAAGGCTGGGAAGCATGATCGGAGAGTCGGTGGGAGAGGATCTGGTCAACGAGATTTTCAGCAAATTCTGTACCGGAAAATAGAGACGTGTACTGCGAACTGTTACCGCGGAAGGTTACCGTTCCGTCAGGTCTGTGTATTCACTGCACGGACTGTATGAAAATATAGTGCCTGTGGAAAAAATCTGTGGAATCAGAGACCGGATTGTGGATATCGGAGGAAGAAATGGGAGCAATTGTGGAAAATTATGATGTTGTAGTAATCGGTGCAGGGCATGCGGGCTGTGAGGCGGCGCTGGCCTGTGCCAGACTCGGACTGGAGACGATCGTTTTTACGGTCACTGTCGACAGTATTGCGATGATGCCGTGCAATCCGAACATCGGAGGTACTTCAAAGGGACATCTGGTGCGGGAGATCGACGCGCTGGGCGGCGAGATGGGAAAGAACATTGACCGCACATTCATTCAGTCGAAGATGCTGAATAAATCCAAGGGTCCGGCCGTGCATTCCCTGAGAGCCCAGGCGGACAAAAAGGCCTACAGCAACGAAATGCGGAAGGTTCTGGAGCGCACGGAGCATCTGACAATCAAACAGGCCGAGGTGACGGAACTGATTGTGGAAGACGGCGTGCTGAAAGGTGTAAAAACGGTGTCCGGCGCCACCTATTACTGCAAAGCGGCGGTGCTTTGCACAGGCGTTTATCTGAACGCAAGGTGTATTTACGGGGATGTGAGCACGTATACGGGGCCCAACGGGCTGCAGGCGGCGACGCATCTGACGGATTCCCTGAAGCAACACGGCGTGGAAATGATGCGGTTCAAGACCGGGACGCCGGCCCGTGTGGATAAGCGTTCCATTGACTTTTCCAAAATGGAAGAGCAGTTCGGAGATGAGAGAATCGTACCGTTTTCCTTTTCCACAGACCCGGACAGCGTACAGATCGATCAGGTATCCTGCTGGCTGACGTATACCAATGAGAGAACGCATGAGATCATTCGTGCAAATCTGGACCGTTCTCCGCTGTACTCTGGAATGATTGAGGGGACAGGCCCCAGATACTGTCCGTCCATCGAGGACAAAGTCGTTAAGTTTGCCGATAAAAATCGCCATCAGGTGTTTCTGGAACCGGAGGGGCTGGATACCAACGAGATGTATGTGGGAGGAATGTCCAGCTCGCTTCCGGAGGATGTTCAGGAAGAAATGTACCATTCGGTGCCGGGACTGGAGCACGCGAAGATCGTGCGCAACGCCTATGCGATTGAATATGACTGCATCAACCCGCAGCAGCTGAACGCTGCACTGGAGTTTAAGGCGATCCGTGGACTGTTTTCCGGAGGACAGTTTAACGGAAGCTCCGGCTATGAGGAAGCGGCGGCTCAGGGGCTGATTGCGGGAATCAATGCGGCACAGAAGATTCTCGGAAAAGAGCTTCTTGTCCTTGACCGGTCGGAAGCTTATATTGGTGTGCTGATTGACGATCTGGTGACAAAGGAAAACCATGAGCCTTACCGGATGATGACCAGCCGGGCGGAGTACCGCCTGCTGCTGCGGCAGGATAACGCGGATCTCCGGCTGAGAAAATACGGATACCAGGCGGGACTGATTTCAGAGGAAGAGTATCAGGCGCTGCTGGAGAAAGAACGTCAGATTGAAGAAGAAATTCATCGGGTGGAACATACGCACGTGGGTTCCTCGGCGGCGGTCAATCAGGTTCTGGAGCAGTACGGTTCCACGCCTCTTAGCGGGGGAAGCTCTCTGGCGGAGCTGATCCGGAGACCGGAGCTGAATTATGAGGTTCTGGCAGCCATCGATCCGGAGCGTCCGGAACTTCCGGCGGGAGTGACGGAACAGGTGAACATCAATATCAAGTATGACGGATATATTCGCCGGCAGATGAAGCAGGTAGAGCAGTTTAAGAAGATGGAAAAGAAGAAAATTCCTGAGAATCTGGATTATGATCAGGTACAGAGCCTGAGAATTGAGGCGAAGCAGAAGCTGAAGGCATACCGGCCGATGAATATCGGCCAGGCATCGAGAATCTCCGGCGTTTCGCCGGCGGACGTTTCGGTGCTGCTGGTGTATCTGGAAAACTTCCGCGATCAATCATGAGAAAGTGCGTCAGGACGGAGGTAATATGGAAAAAAATTCTACGGAAAAAAGGGATCTGACAGTATTCCGCGCCGGACTCCAGGCGTTGGAACTCCGGCTTTCAGAACGGCAGGAAGAACAGTTTCTGCAGTATTATGATCTTCTGACGGAGTGGAATTCATTTATGAATCTGACAGCGATCACGGAATTTGATCAGGTGGTGGTCAAGCACTTTCTGGACAGCCTGGCGCTGGTGAAGGCATGGAAGCCGGAAACGGCGGAAAAAGTGATCGATGTGGGAACCGGAGCGGGATTTCCCGGAATTCCTCTGAAAATCGCATTTCCGGAACTGGAGATCACACTGTTGGATTCGCTGAACAAAAGAGTGAAGTTCCTCAATGAAGTGATTCAACGGCTGGAGCTGAAAGGAATCCGCGGGGTACATCAGAGAGCGGAGGAGCTTGTCCGCCAGCCGGGAGAGCGGGAAGGATATGACCTTGCGGTCTCCCGGGCAGTGGCGAATCTCAGCACCCTGTCAGAGTACTGCCTGCCTTATGTGAAGGTGGGAGGCATGTTTCTCCCTTACAAATCCGGTAAGGTGGAGCAGGAACTGAAGGAAGCGAAGAAGGCAGTGTCCGTGCTGGGCGGACAGTGCGGAGAGGCTGTTTATTTTACACTGGACGGAACCGATCTGGAGCGGTCGCTGATTCCGATCCGGAAGGTGAAGCATACGCCGAAGCAGTATCCCCGGAAAGCGGGAACGCCGGGGAAGAATCCCATTCAGTGAGGGAAACTCCTCCGGAAAAAATATCAGAAAGAAAAACTGCCGGGAGATTCAATAGGTTTCCGGATAGCCGCGCACAGACGTTCGTCCTTTTTGGAAAGGGCGTTCAGAAAGTGCGCGGTATTTTTTATGGGCAGCTGATCAAAGGTCTGAAGCAGGATGCTCCAGTGTGTGAGCTAGGGCAAAGGAATAAGAATCCTTCTGAACAGGAATTTCACAAAGGACAGAAATTTTCTCTTTGTCAATGTTCAAGTCTAATTTCATTGCTGTTCTCTCCTCTCATTGCTGTTCCCATAACAGTTCAGCTTGTCTGAACTGTCACTTTTTTCCTCTTGTTGATTGTTTTCAGCTTCTTTTATGTTCACAATTTTATCACAGAATAAACCGTAAATGAACACAGTTTGTTAATAGAATATTTATACGAAATTTTTTTAAGGAGGAAGAACATTGATTGAGGTCAAGAACCTGGTAAAGCGTTACGGGGACCATGTGGCGGTCGACCGGCTGAACTTTACTGTGGAAGAGGGGCAGATTTATGGTTTTCTCGGGCCAAATGGCGCCGGAAAATCTACGACAATGAACATTATCACCGGCTATCTGGCTGCGACGGAAGGAGAAGTCACGATCAACGGACACAATATCCTGGAGGAGCCGGAGGAAGCCAAGAAATGCATCGGATATCTTCCGGAGATTCCTCCGCTGTATATGGATATGACCGTAACGGAGTATCTGAAGTTTGCGGCGGAGCTGAAAAAAATACCAAAGGAAAAAAGAGAGAAACATATCAAAGAGATCATGTCTCTGGTGAAAATTACCGATATGAAAAACCGCCTGATCAAAAATCTCTCGAAGGGTTACCGACAGAGGGTGGGACTGGCGCAGGCGATTCTGGGCTATCCGCCGATTATTATTCTGGATGAGCCGACGGTGGGACTGGATCCGAAACAGATTATTGAGATCCGTGATCTGATCAAATCTCTGGGGAAAAAGCATACGGTGATTCTGTCGTCGCATATTCTGTCGGAGGTCAGCGCAGTTTGCGACTACGTGATGATTATTGCGAACGGGCGGCTGGTAGCCAGCGATACGCCGGACAATCTGAGCAGGCTGACGTTGGGCTCCAACACGGTGGAGGCTTCGATCAAAGGCGCGAAAAATACGATTGTGAAGCTTCTGAATCAGATGGAGGAGATTCAGAATGTAAAATACAGGGATTCGGAACTTGCGGGCTGTGTGGACGTAACGATTACCACCTCGAAGGATCAGGATATCCGCGAGAAGCTGTTTTACAAAATGGCAGGAGCGAAATGCCCGATTCTGCAGATGAATTCAAGTACCATGTCGCTGGAGGATATCTTCCTGCAGCTGACGGAAAATCCCGGAAAAGCGGCAAAGAAGCTGGAAAAATCCAGACAGGAGCGTGGGAAAGGAATGCTTCCGCAGAGCGTCGGCCCGGAGGGAGAGAATGCGCCGGGAACAGACGGCGCAAAGACCGGAAAGAAACCGGAAACAGTTGAACAAAGCGCTGAGAAAGAAGCGGAAGGCAGTCAGAGCGTGACGGAAAAAAGTGCGGAAGGCGTTTCGGAAGACGGCAGATCGGAGGAGAGCGGACAATGAAAGCAATTTACAAAAAGGAAATCAGAAGCTATCTGACTTCCATGATCGGTTATGCGTTTATCGCGTTTATTCTGGTGCTGCTGGGAATTTATTTCACGGCAATCAATATTCAGTCGGCGTATCCGGAGATCGGCTATGCGCTGAGCAATACTTCCTTTGTGTTTCTGATTGCGGTGCCGGTGCTGACGATGCGGGTGCTGGCGGAGGAGCAGAAAAATAAGACGGATCAGATGCTTCTGACCGCTCCGGTCAGCGTGGGAAGTATTGTTCTGGGAAAATATCTGGCGCTTGTGACGGTTTTCTGCATTCCTACGGCCGTTACCTGCCTTTATCCGCTGCTTCTGGCACAGCACGGGACAATTTCCTACCCGATGTCATATACGTCCATTCTTGGCTTTTTTCTGCTTGGCGCGGCCTATATTTCCATCGGCGTGTTTATTTCGTCGCTCACGGAAAGCCAGGTGATCGCTGCGGTGCTTTCTTTTCTTGTGCTGTTCGTCACTTATGTGGAAGAGGGAATCGCGGATTTCTTTCCGGAGAGTGCGGAAGGTTCTCTTTTTGCGTTTGTGATACTGGCGGCGCTGCTTTGTCTCTGGATCGGCAGTATGATCAAGAATCCTGTGGTTACAGGTGTTCTGGCGGCAGTTGCGGAAGCGGCGCTTGTCATTCTTTATTTTGTCAGACCATCTCTGCTGGAAGGCAGAATTCAGGATGTTTTTTCGGTGTTTGACCTGAGCGGACATCTGGACAATTTTATTTACGGAATTCTGGATCTGAACGGAATTGTCTACTATCTGTCGGTGATTGTTCTGTGCCTGTTCTTTACGGTGCAGTCCCTGCAGAAGAGACGTTGGAATTAGGAGGTGGCCAAAAGTGAAAAGAAAGAATGAACAGTCAAACCGCCCGGAAACGGCGAAGACCGGAAGGGGAGCGCAGGGACTGATGAAACTCCGCAGGAAGTTCACAAAAGAAAATCTGAAGAGGATTTTTGTGGAGGAAGAAAACCGCCGCCATCTGAAACAGGGCTCCTATTCGTCCTTTCTGGTTCTGTTTCTGATTGCCGCTGTTGTGATTGTGAATTTGATCGTCGGACAGCTGCCGACAACCTTTACACAGATTGATCTGAGTTCCCAGAAACTTTATACGCTGACAGATGATACCAGGGAACTGGTGAAGGGGCTGGAGCAGGACGTGACGCTGTACTATATCGTTACCAGCGGCAGTGAGGATGACACGGTGGAACGGCTGTTGGAGCGGTACGACGATCTGTCCGGCCATATTACTGTGGAGACGAAGGATCCGAACCTTTATCCGAATTTTATCAGCCAGTATACGGATGAGGATGTGTCAAACAACAGTATTATCGTTGTGTGCGGGGACAAGAGCCGGGTGGTATCCGGCAGCGATATGTGGGAGACGACGATTGATTATTCTACGTTTTCCCAGCAGACCACAGGCTTCGACGGAGAGGGACAGATTACCAGCGCGATCTCCTATGTGACCAGTGAGGAGAGCACGAAGCTGTACTGGATTACCGGACATGGGGAAACGGAGGAATCCGCCCTGAGTTCTCAGTTTACCGATGCGGTCAGTAAAAGCAATATGGAAGTGGAGGAACTCACGCTGCTGACCAGTGAAATTCCGGAAGACGCGGACGGTATTGTAATCATGGCTCCGACGTCCGACTTCTCTGAGGAGGAAGCAGACAAAGTGATTTCCTATCTGGAAGGCGGCGGAAAAGCCCTGATTTTCAGCAGTTATACGGAAACGGACCTGCCGAATTTTGACTCCGTCCTGGAAAACTATGGAGTGCGCAGAGAGGATGGAATCGTTGTGGAGAGCGACAGCGATTACTATTATCCGCAGATGCCTTATGTTCTGCTTCCTGAGATTCAGAGCAGCGATATCACGGAAACGGTTCAGGATTCCTATATCATTGTACCCACCGCGCAGGCGATCGTTCCGCTGGATTCTTACAGAGATTCCCTCTCCATTGAGAGTCTTCTCACAACGACGGACGGAGCGTATATCGAGACGGATCCGGAGAACAGTACATGGACGAAGAGCGGGGACAGTGAGACCGGAGCTTTTGACGTAGGGGTTTCCGTCACGGAGACGGTGGACGATACCGAGACGCAGATCGTTTATTTTTCCAGCCTGAATATGCTGGCGGAGCAGTTTGATTCCGCGGTATCCGGGGCAAATGCCAGACTTGTGGCTTCGGCTCTGAACCAGATGTGTCAGGTGGAGGAGAGTGTTTCCGTGCCCAGCAAGAGCCTTGAATCTTCCAGCCTTGTATTTACCGCAGGATCAATGAATCTGTGGGGAATTGTTGTGATCGCCGTGATTCCGGCAGCGTTTCTGATCGTCGGAATCGGAATCTGGATGAAGAGGAGAAAACAGTAAATGAAGAAAAAAGGAAAGATGATGCTGTGTCTGGTGATTCTTGTCGTGCTTCTGGGAATTCTGATTCTTGTGAGATGGATAAACCGCGAGGAGGAATCCGACGATACGGCAGAGACAGCGGGCGTTGAGGTGACCGACGCAGAGGAAGATAAGGTGACGGGATTTTCCTTTCAGATCGACGGACAGGAGGTATCGTTTACAAAAACGGACGATACCTGGACGTACGATCAGGATACGGAATTTCCTCTGAATCAGACCAGTGTGGAGACAGCGGTCGGCAAGATCATTCAGCTGAGCGCGGAGCAGGAACTGGAGGACCATTCTCTGAAGCTGTCGGATTATGGCCTGGATACGCCGACGAACGTTGTGACGTTTACCGATGACAGTGGGACCACGAAACTTACGATCGGAAATGAAAATGCGACGACAGGGATCTGGTATCTGTATCTGAACGATGATACCGGGAAAATCTATCTGGTGGACCAGTCCTTTGACACAATGTTTCCGGACAGCATCATGAGCTGGGCGGAAGGAGAAACCCTGCCGTCGATCACCGCCGACAATATTACGAAGATTCAGGTGGAGAACGGAGACGACGATTATCAGCTCACTGCAGAGGCGGAAGATGAGACGGCAAGCTGGACAGTGACCGACGCCTCCGGATTTTCCCACGAGGGAGACGCAGAACAGATCAGTACGCTGACCAGTACGTTGTCCTCGCTGAGTTATGCCGGCATGGAGGCGTATAACTGTGAGGATATGGCTCAGTACGGACTGGCGGAACCGGCCGCGGCGGTTCGGGTGCATTATACCGAAGAACAGACCGCCGATGATTCGGAAGAGGAAACAACTGTTACGGTGGAGAAAGACCTGGTTCTTCTGATCGGCAGCCAGAACGAAGAAGGAAATTATTACGTCACAACAGAAGGCTCAAAGGAAGTTCATACGATGACGGAGAGTACGGTTTCCTCCATTCTGGATGCGTCGGCGTCCGATTACTGGAGTCTGTCTGTGAGCCCTGTGACCGTGACGGAGATCAGAAGCATGGACGTAACCTATAACGGTCAGACAAACACAATCGTTCGAAATACTTCCGAGACAACCGACGAGGACGGAGACACCACACAGACGATTACGTATACGTGGAACGGAAACGAGGTGGACAAAACCGAAGCGTCTACCCTGTATTCCGCGGCGGTATCAATGACAGCCCAGAGCAAGGCTCCTGATCTGGAAAAGAACAGTGAGGATGAACTGGTTCTGGTCATGCATACGGACGATGGAGATTATACGGTAAGCTTCAGTCCCTATGATTCCAGTTTCTATTATACCGTCGATCTGGAAGGCGTTCCGTCGCTGGTAAACAAAAATAATGTCAGCAGTCTGATTGACGCTTATCTGACGGTGATCGGAGAAAAGTAGAAAAATACAAAAACCTCAGCGCAATGGAAGCTGCGCTGAGGTTTTTTGTACACGTTTTCAGAAAAATATCCTGCGTCATTCCTTTGAAAATAATCGTGTCAGTACATTAGAATTCTTTCTTCTTCACAATAGAGATACTGATGTTCAGGGACAGCAGCAGAAGCAGAAGAGAGAGTACGGTAAGGCCGCCGATCAGGGCTTCCGCGTTCAGGGAGGCAAGAGGACGTACAACAGGGCTCAGATCGATTCCAAACGTCTTAACCACATGGTTGCCCAGGTATCCCAGAAGGAAAATAATTCCAAATACTCCGATGACTGCAAAGCGTGACTTTTCACTTCCGAATTTCAGTGTGAGCGGTAAGAGAATCGCGAGGAGCAACAGGAAAATGGGAATCAGAATCAGCGCTGAGACGATCCGCTCTCCGGTCAGGGCCAGTCCATTGTACAGTACGAAGAAAGCTGCAAGCCCGGAGAAAAGAAGCCAGCATCCGAAGCCGGTCATCACTCCGAAACAGTATTTTTCAAGAACATAATTTTTTCTTGTGATCGGAAGAGAAAAGAGAAACGGATTTCCGTTGTCAAATTCATCGTAACTGACGGTGCTCAGGGAAAAGAGTGAACTTGCAAAGCAGGAAAATCCAATGGCATAGGAAAGATAGCCGGTATTTCCGCCGGAAGACACGATAAACCCGATGGAAATCATAGCGATGATCAGAAAAAAGTTTTTCTGCATTTTTATCAGACGAAAATCTTTGATCAGCAACCCTTTCATATTTTTTCACCTCTTATCATCATTGTTATCACACGGTCGATGCTTCCCTGTTCAATGGCAACATCCGGGTAATTTTCCAGATAGTACTGTTTCTGATTGGTGAGACAGCTGTAACCGTAGGGTTCCTTTTTCCAGCGAAGAAGATATTGCCGGTCAAGCCGCCGGAACTGGGCTTCCTCTGCCTTCAGTACAGCATAGTCACTGAGAAGCAGGTCCGTGTCTTCATGCAGGATTATTTTTCCTTCATGTATCATGTAGAGATCGTCACAGAGACTTTCCAGGTCGTCAGAGATGTGGGAACTGATTAAAATGGACCGATCCTCTTTCTGTTCCATGAATTCACGAAGGAGGTCCAACAGCTCATCCCGGGCAATCACATCAAGTCCGGCGGTCGGTTCATCCAGAATCAGAAGCTGTGCGTCATGAGAGACGGCTGCCAGAATTTTCAGCTTCGCTTTCATACCGGTGGAAAACTCCCTGATTTTCCTGTTTCTGGGAAGCTGAAACTTTTCAAGTTGTTCAAGAAAGAATTTCCGGTCAAAGGTTTCATACATACTGTTGAGGACCGACAGAATATCGTTGACGGTGAGATAACCGCTGAAGCCGGAATCAGAAAGCACCACACCCAGTTTCTGCTTATCTTTTGCAGTAAATTCCTGCAGCGGTTTTCCGAAAATACGGATTTCGCCGCTGTCCGGGGTAATTAATCCAAGAATAGCCTTAAAAGCAGTGGTTTTTCCGGCTCCGTTTTGGCCGATCAGACCGGTGATACGTCCTTCGGGCAGTTCCAGGGAGCAGTCCAGGGAAAACTTTTCGTAGTTCTTTTTTAAATGATCAATAGTCAGCATGTTTATCCTCCGAAATCAGATGACATTTCCTGGCAGATAGTCAACAACTCCGCGGCAGTCGTAAAATGGACATGCGAGCAGGTCCGCCTGCCTCGTTGCTCACGGGAATAAATTTCAGCATCCGACCATTGGAAATCGCTTTGCAATGATTCGGCTATTTGTCGGACACTGTATTCTGGCTGAACTGCTGCAGAATCAGTTCAAACAGACTTCGTATTTCCTCGTCGCTGATTCCGCAGCGGCGGCCTTTCCGGATGGCCTTTTCCAGATCTGTCTCCAGTTCTTTTCTCTGTTCTTCCAACAGGAGCTCCTTGTTGACTGCCGTCACGTAAGTTCCTTTGCCGTGAACGGTAGCGGTAAATCCCTCATTTTCCAGGCAGTCATAAGCTTTTTTTACGGTCAGGGCGCTGATTTTCAGCTCTTTTGCCAGCGCCCGGACGGACGGAAGACAGTCATTTTCCTTCAGTTCACCGCTGCGGATCAGAGTTTTTACCTGATCTACAATCTGTTCATAGATTGGGATCATCAGAGAACTGTTTATAATAATTTTCATGGTTGCAACCTCCTCTGATATGCAAACAGTATATAACAGTATACAACTGTTGTCAAGTGTTATATACTGTTTATTTCTGCAAAATGCTTGATTTCTGAAATATCAGATTTTGATTTTATATAAGTGGAAGTAGGAAGTAACCGCTCAGTCAGATCGACGGATTTACTTCGACCGGCGGAATCCGGCAGACAATCAGGCGAAAATGCACACAAAAAATCAGCAGAATAAGAGAAAATCCCTTACCCTGCTGATTTGCATTTTTCAGAAGAAAATTCTGATTCTTTCCAGAACCTCTACCGGTGTCTCCAGCTGAGGAAGATGTTTGGCTTTGGAAATCAGTTCTGTCTCGATGGATGGATTCAAAGCCGTATAGAGAGCGAGTGTCTCCCGGATTCCTTCTTCTGCGGAGCCGCCGAGAATATAAATGCTGTTATTGACGTTTTTCAGAGCATGTGTGATATTCAGATTCACATAATTTCCCACGAGACTGGAAAGAAGATACTTTCCATCTCCTTTTCCCCGGTGGGCGCCTTCGTAAAATGCATCAATATCCTGGTGATTCTCATGGAAAGGATTATAAAGCAGTTTTTCTGTAAAAAGCAGTTCAATATTGGAGCGGTTGGTCACAGTATGATAGAGCAAAGTGCCAATCAGAGGAACCTCAAGCATACATTTGACAAACTTGCTTTTCTTGTTCGGAATTTTGTTCAGTTTGGAGAGATCTTCCGGATTGATCAGCATAATCTTTTTAAAGCATTCCGGAACAGTATTGCATGCGGTAATCACGAAGGAACCGGATAAACCGCTGGCAATCACATCTGTCGGACATCCGATGATATTTTTGATAAAGCCGGTAATCAGCTGCACATATAAAAAGTTTGTATAGGTAATCCTGGGTTTGTCGGAACGGCCGCAGCCAAGCAGATCAATGGCAAAGACCGTATACTCTTTGGACAGAGTTTCAATTAAATTTTTCCATTCATAACTGCTGCTGGAACATTGAAGATCATGGATCAGCAGCAACGGTTTGCCTGTTCCCTTTTTTGTATAGAAAACTTTTCCAAACTGCCAGTGGTAATATTGGCTTTCTTCTGTGTGCAGAAGATTTTTCATTACGGAAGTTGCAGAAATAAAACGGTTTACAG
>ERZ1090862.635-NODE-637-length-15723-cov-4.816441_pt1 | contig 15723 bp, 16 predicted proteins | sample MGYA00478481_ERZ1090862 | MGnify/ENA primary metagenome ERZ1090862 (study PRJEB33644, sample SAMEA5815745) | chicken gut metagenome | biome: Chicken; feature: Gastrointestinal Tract; material: Caecum | place: Ireland | collected 2019-01-01 | study: A study of the... | reverse complement strand
GGATCAGGTCCATCTGTGCCACCGGGATATAGAGCACGCCTCCGTCTGCATAGGCAATCTTCATGTAATCCTTGACGACTTTTTCTACCTCGATCTTCTCTATTCCTTTATAGATTCCGATCCCGTGGTTTTCGTGGACAACGTAATCACCGGGCTTAAGTTCTGCGAAATCCTGGATCTTCTGCCCTTCATATTTCTTTCTGCGTTTCTTCTTTTTCTTTCTCCCAAAGATATCCATCTCCGATATGACCATAAATTTCAGCATAGGATACTCATATCCCTCGGCCACATACCCGCATGAAACCATGATCTCTCCGGGATTTACCTGCCGCTCCATGTCCTCGCTGTAAAAACTGCTCAGATCATAATCCCTCAGATCCTCAGCAAGGCGCTTTGCCCTTGTTCTTGATCCGGATAAGAGGACGACTCTGTATCCGTTCCTCTTTAAGCGCTTCAGGTCACGGGTGAGAAGTTCAAAACTATTGTTATACGGATTGACTCCTTTTGCCTGTATACTATAAATCTCCCGCACCCGGAACAGACCGCACTTTGACTCCAATGTGGTCATGGCGATCCCACTGTAAAGATTCATTGCGCTGATAATATCTTTTGTCTCGTATACTGTAAGGTCTGCTCCCGCATCATCAGACAAGTCTGAAGCGTTCCTGCTCTCGCGGCTGTCAAAGTACTCCTGTTCCACAGATTCCGCAGTTTCCTGGAGACGCTGGGGCTCATCCAGAAACAGAATACTCTTCTCTTTTGGAAAATACTCCAGAAAAGGTACCGTTTCCATCTCTTCTTTCCAGTTCTCGGAAGCCGGATAAACAGTAACCTTATCCAGATTTTCTACAGAGCGCTGGCTTTCTGTGTCGAAACTTCGGATTGAATCGATCTCATCCCCCCAGAGTTCAATTCTGACAGGGAGTTCTTCCGTGAGCGGAAATACGTCCATGATACCGCCGCGCACAGCAAACTGTCCGGGGCCTTCGATCTGGCTTTCTCTCTGATATCCCATCTCTGCCAGATTTTTCTCAAGTTCTGTCAGATCGACCACGTCGCCTCCCGCAAGCTCAATCCTGTGATTTTTCAGTTCTGCAGGGCTTGCCAGTCCGTCCAGAAATGCATCCATTGTGGTAACGACTGTAATACTTTTGTCTCTTTCTTTCTCGATCAGGGCGCGCAGTACTCCCATCCGGCTGTCAGTGAGCAGATTTCCCTTGATATCTGCATAGTAAAAAAGCAGGTCGCGTGCAGGATAAAAGTACACATCGTCTGTAAAAATACGATATTCATCAAAGGCTTTTTTTGCCTTTTCCTCACTGGGAAAAACGATGACCCTGTATTCAAAGCCATCGCCCAGCGCATACATCAGATGCGTCTTCTGCGAGCCGACACATCCTGCGATCTGTATGATCCCTTCTCCCTTTTTCCTGCCTTTTAAGATTTCCTGATAGTCCGCAAGTTCACCAAGCGGTGCAAGTAAAGCCTGCATGTGATATTCTGTCCCCTTTTCCTATCGCCGTGCGTTATGGCCGCGTCTCTTTCTTCTTCCTGTTATACTCGCTCATTGCATCTCCGATCCGTCCGGAAAGGATCATGCCTGCAGCGTCCACTGCATGGTCATATCCTTCCTCCATCAGTTCTTTCTCTGCCTTGGAAAAATGTCCGAGCACATAATCCGCCAGATCATATCGGGACGGTTTTTCTCCCACTCCTACGCGTATCCGCGGGAATACCTGCGTGCCGAGATGAGCGATGATATTTTTGATCCCGTTATGTCCGCCGGCACTTCCTTTCTCGCGGATCCGCAGCTGTCCCACCCCTAAATTGATGTCATCATAAATGACAAGCAGCTCATGCTCGCCGTCGATCTTATAGTAGTCCACAAGACTGCGTATGCTCTCGCCGCTCAAATTCATATATGTCTGGGGCTTTGCCAGGATCACTTTCTGCCCTTCTATAACGCCTTTGCCTAGCAGCGCCCTGTGCTTTTTAACATCCACAGATATATTGTATTTTTCAGCAATCCTGTCTATTACATCAAATCCCACATTATGTCTCGTTCCTTCATACTGTCTGTCCGGGTTCCCCAGCCCTGCTATTATAAACATGTCTTTCATCCTCCATGTCATAAACATTTTCTGTTTCAGTGCAAAAGCTATTTTACCGTATCCGCTCTCCTTTGTCACGTAAAAGCCGTGAATATTTTCCTGTTTTCAGTCATACACTTAATAAAAAAGCAGACCGCCGTACACCGGCAGTTAAATCAATCGGGAGGTAACTCTATGGGTTCCAGAACTAAAATCATTGTCCTGCATATGAAAGAGATCATCTATACCGCGATCTTTGCCGCACTGGCGATCGTACTGATCATCCTTCTTGTCATCATGTTCCGGCCGGACAGCAGGACAGATCAGACTGATACGGGAAATCGCTATACTCCCGGCATTTATACCTCTGCCCTTACACTGAACAACACAAATCTCGAGGTAGAGGTTGCCGTTGACGAAACCCGGATCAACTCCATACGTTTTTCCAATCTTGACGAGACGGTGACGACCATGTTTCCGCTCATACAGCCGGCCATAGAGGACATTGCCGAACAGATCTGCGAGACCCAGTCCCTCGACGATATCACCCTGCCGGAAGACGCACCTTATACATCCCAGATCATACTGGACGCGATACGGGAAGCCGTTGAAAAAGCCGCAGTCAAATAAACTGCGGCTTTCAAATATTCTGAAACTGCGGATATTTTCCCCGATCTTCTTACCCTTCTACGATCAGATATTTCCCATCGGGGAGTGGGAAGACTTCAGAGGCCTCTTCCAGTTCGTCCGGTCCAAGTCCGTCTACATCCACGCCCTCTTCTTCAAAATACTCTCTTACTTCATCGATAGAATCCACTACGACTGCCATGCAGTCTTCCAGGAAAGCCTCAGCTTCCTCCATATTCCGGGCCACCGGTTCATCAAACAGTTTTCCCTGATCTTTTAAAAACGTCTGTAAACATACTTCACTGTAATCACTCATATCTCTATTCCTTTTCTCTAATGATCTGCAGTATCTTATCTGTCGTATCTGCTATGCAGAGTGGTCCTGCCGCCTCCAGCACGTCCCGGGAACGGAATCCCCAGGACACCAGTATTGTATCCATTCCAGCAGCTTTTCCTGTAGCGCCGTCCACTTCCGAATCACCGATATAGAGCGTTTCTGCCGGTGAGATTCCAAACTCCCCGGCTATAGAAAGCACTGCTGTCGGGTCCGGTTTTCTGGGGATACCATCTTTCTGCCCCTGAATGTGGTCAAACACGCCTTTTCCGAAAATTTCTTCCACCACGTGGACTGCCTGACGATCCGGCTTATTGGAGAGCACACCAAGGTGCAGTCCCTGTTCTTTCATTTCTCTGAGCATCTCCGGTATCCCAGGATAAGGTTTCACACGATAGGTACAGCACTTGTCAAATATGCGCTGGTAAGCGGCAAATGCCTCATCAAACCTGGTCAACTCTTCATCTCCTGATGCCTTTAAAGTCTTTTCTATCAGTACCTTTGCACCGTTTCCGACAAACTCCCGGCATTGTTCAGAAGTTATCTCCGGAAGTCCGATCTCCTTCATCGTCTCATTCACCGAATAAGTCAGTGATTCCAGAGTGTCAGTCAGTGTTCCGTCCAAATCAAATATACAGGCTCTGTACATGACTTTCTTCATCCTCTCTCATATATGTTCTGCTGCGGTCTTATGCTGTCTTTGAATAACAGTCTGTATAACCCTCCTATATGATAGTATGAAGCACCGGAAATTTCAATTCTTTTTGCCCTGCTTTTGCATCTTTTCTTACTGTCTATTCTCCCAGGAGATATCTTCGCATGGTCTTCAGTGCATTTTTTTCCAAACGGCTCACCTGAGCCTGGGAAATATTGATCTGATCCGCTACTTCCATCTGTGTCTTTCCTTCAAAAAAACGCAGCGTGATGATATAACGCTCTCTCTCATTCAGCCGCTCCATGGCTGCCTCAAGCGAGAGCTCCTCCACCCAGTTTTCTTCTTTGTTCTTCTTGTCGCTGACCTGATCCATAACATAAAGGGTATCTCCGCCGTCACTGTACACCGGCTCCTGCAGGCTCATGGGGCTCTGGATCGCATCCAGAGCGAACACGACATCCTCCTTGGATATCCCGATCTCATCCGCGATCTCCTGGACCGTGGGCTCTTTCATATAGCGGCGGATATACCCCTCTTTTGCATAGATTGCTTTATACGCCGTGTCCCGCAGCGACCGGCTCACCCGGATCGGGCTGTTGTCCCGGAGGTACCGGCGGATCTCTCCGATGATCATAGGGACCGCATAAGTAGAAAATTTCACCATCCGGGACGGATCAAAGTGATCTACCGCTTTCATAAGTCCTACGCAGCCGATCTGGAACAGATCGTCCGCATTCTCACTGCTGCCTTCGAAGCGCTTGATCACGCTCAGGACAAGCCGCAGGTTGCCTTTGATGTACTTTTCCCTCGCCTCTTCATCCCCGGCCTGGATCCGTTCAAAAAGTTCAGCCTTTTCCTCCTCCTTCAAAAGCGGAAGTTTTGACGTATTCACTCCGCACAGTTCAACCTTGTTCACCATCATAGCAAGAATCCTCCTAAGCAATTTCTATTAGAATGATTCTCACCTGACGGTTAAGATATTCGGAAAGTCAGAAAATTTTATAAACTTTTAGCCCTTGACAAATCAGTCATCCATATCCCATTTGTCCGACAGATTATTGATCTGCGTCTCAAATTTCGCCTTATCCTTGTTTGACAGTCCTTCATTTTTGTAGATCACATCAAGCAGTCTCTTACCTGCCGCCACCAGACGTTCGAATGCGGAATCAGCCCTGCGCTGCGCTGGTTTCTTTGCTTTCACCGGTATCCGGACGCCTTCGCTTATGATCTCATTCGAGAGAAGATCCACTTCACAGCACGGATACGGCGCCCATGTACTGTAACCGAACTGTTCATGGACCGTGTCGGCAAATTTCTCTGTCACCGTATCTTCACCGTGCACAACGAAAACTCTCTGAAGCGGCGTGCGGAATGCTCCCACCCATCTCAGAAGTCCGTTCATATCCGCATGCCCGCTGACACCGTGAAGGCTCTCGATCCGTGCATGGACTTCGATGGGCTCACCGAAGAGCTTTACGTTCTTCTCGCCTTCCAGCAGTCTCCGTCCCAGTGTGCCATTGGCCTGATATCCCACAAACAGGATCGTACACTCCGGACGCCAGAGATTATGTTTGAGATGATGGCGGATACGGCCTGCATCACACATCCCTGATGCGGATATGATCACTTTCGGTTTCTCGATAAAATTGATCATCTTGGAGTCATCGCTTGTCGTCGATGTGTGCAGTCCCGGGAATACAAGAGGATTTATTCCCGAATTGACAAGCTCCATGGCCTCTTTGTCAAAGCAGTCCCTCATATTCATGGTGAATACTTTTGTCGCCTCAATAGCAAGCGGGCTGTCCAGATACACATCAAAATCCGCATATTCCGGCAGGAGGTTCTTCTCCTTGATCTCACGGATAAAATACAGCATCTCCTGTGTCCTGCCGACCGCAAACGACGGGATCACGACATTTCCGCCCCGGTCAAAGGTCTCCTTGATGATCCTCGTAAATTCACCGATATAATCCGGTTTCTCTGCTGTGTGGATACGGTCGCCGTAGGTAGATTCCATGACCACATAATCTGCTGCCGCAGTGTAAGTCGGATCCTTGATGATAGGCTGATCTGTATTGCCTACATCTCCGGAAAAGACAATCTTCTTTGTCACATCACCTTCCGTTGCCCACACTTCGATGCTTGCCGATCCGAGCAGGTGCCCCACATCCGTAAAGCGGATATCTATGCCGTCACAGATGGAGATCCTCTCACCATACTGGCAGGGCACAAGAAGTTCGATCGCATCCAGAGCGTCCTGCATCACATACACCGGTTCATACTCCGGTTTTCCGGCTCTTTTTCCTTTTCGGTTGCGCCATTCCGCCTCAAATTCCTGAATGTGCGCGCTGTCACGGAGCATGATATTACACAGATCCACGGTGGCAAATGTTGCGAATATCTGTCCTTTAAACCCCTCTTTCGCAAGCCTCGGGAGCATTCCTGAGTGGTCGATATGGGCATGGGTCAGAAACACATAATCGATATCCGATGCCGGGACAGGCAGTCCGGGATTCTCATACAGATCCGGTCCCTGCTCCATGCCATAATCGATCAGGATATTCTTCCCCGCTGCCTGAAGGAAATGGCAGCTTCCCGTCACCTCATGGGCCGCTCCGATAAACGTCAGTTTCATAGTCTCACCAGCCTTTTCGCTTTTCTTCTATTGTATCACACTGTCTTCCACTTTTTTACCTTCTCTTTATAAAAGATCATCCCTTCTTTTAAAATCTGCGCTTTTCCGTCTTTTATCTCCACCATGGTGACCGAGCAGTTCGGCGGGACCTCATCTTTCCAGAAATGTTCCACCGACAGATTACCTCGAATCCTGTTCAGAAGTGATGTCATGGCAGCGCCATGCGTCGATACAAGAATATTCTTATCCGCCAGATCCGCCCTTGCCGATATCTCCCTGAGGAAACTTCCTGTCCGCTCGTAAAGCTGCGGGATTGTCTCGGCATCCTCCGGCGGAATGTAATTTCCCGTGTCATTGAAGAACCGGTTAAACGCCTCGCTGTCCGGATCACGGTTCTCCCCGCCGCAATATAGACCTTCGTATCTCCCAAAACTGATCTCCTGGATCCGTTCCTCATCGTAGAGCGGAATATCACGTCCCTCAAGGATGATCTGGGCCGTCTCCTTTGCGCGGAGCAGCGGGCTTGTAAACCCGAGGTCAATGGGGATCTCTCTCATTCCTTCTGCTGTCTCTTCCGCAAGACGGCGGCCGTAATCATTCAGGGGGATATCTGTCCTCCCCTGCACTTTATGCATTTTATTCCAATCTGTCTCGCCATGACGAACGATATATAATATCACCGTAATTCCTCCTCGTATCATTGATAAAGCAGACAGGACTGATTCGTTCCTGTGCACATAAGTATACCTTCTGTCTGGTATATTTGCAAACCATTTACTGACGCAATCCTTGTTTTTTACCGCCCGGACAGCTATAATAAACAGGACAGATCACAGAGAAAGGAAGCGTCTATTATGAAGAAAATCGCAAGTTTTACTATTGACCATATCCGCCTGAAACCAGGCATCTATGTCTCCAGAAAGGATAATGTAAACGGCTCTGTCATCACTACTTTTGATATCCGCATGACAAGTCCGAACGATGAGCCGGTGATGAATACTGCAGAGGTCCACACGATCGAACATCTTGGTGCCACCTTCCTCAGAAATCATGAAGACTGGCAGGACCGGGTGATCTATTTCGGTCCTATGGGCTGCCGGACCGGATTCTATCTGCTTCTTGCAGGTGATTACTCCTCCCATGATATCGTACCTCTCATGAAAGAAATGTTCTCATTTATGGCTTCTTATGAGGGCGAGATACCGGGCGCGTCTGCAAAGGACTGCGGTAACTATCTGGACATGAATCTGCCCATGGCAAAATATATGGCCCGCAGATTCCTCACAGAAGTCCTCACGGACATTCAGGACTCCCGTCTCTATTATCCTGAATGAACTTTATCCAGATAAACAAGAGGGATATAAAACCCCGGGCGTGTACCAGACCGGCTGTCCGCCGTTTTCAGTACCCGTCCGGGGCTTCTATCATTTTTTTAAAACTTCTTTCTTAATATAACGGTAAGTCTCCTCTTCCCCCTGCTCTGCCAGCATATGAAGTAGTTTTTCCAGCAGGGCGCGGGTCTCCGGATGCATCAGTTCCCCCGCCTTTCCGTTCATGTAATACTCAATGGGATCGCTGTCTTTATATTTGCTGCCTTTATAGACTTTGCTCGCAGCGATCCTGTCGAGAAACATCTCCACCACATACCTGACCGGCATCTTCATGCCTGCAAGCACATGTTTTCCATCCAGACTGTAATCGATCCAGTATTCATAGTGATGTTTGTTTCTTCCTTTGTGATGAAGCCATGCCGAGGAATATCCTTTATCCTCCCGCTCTGCGTTATTCGGGCTCCTTGTTCCCTGATAATATTTACAGCCGACCCGGAACTCCGTGGGACTGTACTTGGAAAGATCGTGGAGCAGCCCCTGCCGGTACAGCCCCACCCGGAAACATTCTTTCATGACCAGGATCTTATGCTTTGTGATCGTATGAAAATGCGCCAGTGCTTTTATCATTGTTGCTCCTGTTCTCCGATTTTTGTCACTGTTTTTCTTGCCCTTGTCCGCGGAGACGGCTTCTTTGCCTTTTTCGGCTGCTTTTCACTCACAAGGACAACGATGCTCCTCTCCGGGAGAGCAATCTTCTTCTGGTCTTCCAGCAGAACCGGCGCAGATACAAATCCTTTCTCTGTGTCGGCCACAAGACACCATCTCTTCTCCTTTCCCGGGGACGGCAATGCAAAATCATGGGGAAGCCAGTGCATGTTATATGCGATAAAACATTCTGTGTCTCCCAGGTCCTCTCCTGCATAAAGCACCCCGAGCTGCCTGCTGTACACTTCTGATTTTACCTGCCATGCATTTTCACCGTGATAGGACACGTCCGGCACTCCGCATGCCGTCCGGTCCAGACCTTTGAGTTCTTCTGCACGGTGAAGACACGGATGTTTCTTTCGGAAAGCGATCAGCTCCCTGACATAATTGAAAAGCGTATCGTCAGTCTTTAATTTATTCCACTCAACCCATCCGATCTCATTGTCCTGACAATAGACATTATTATTTCCCTTCTGACTGTTGTAGAACTCATCCCCCGCAAGAATGCAGGGCGTGCCCTGCGCCAGAAGCAGGAGTGCAAAGGCATTTCTCACCTGATTTTTTCTGAGCGTCGTGACAGCGCGCTTGCGGCTCGGTCCTTCTGCTCCGCAGTTCCAGCTGTAATTATAATCCGGTCCGTCCGTATTGTTTTCACCGTTGGCTTCATTGTGCTTACAGTCGTAGGAAACAAGATCCCACAGGGTAAATCCCGTCTGCGTAGTGATATAGTTACATTTCCCGTCTGAAGCGGAATGATGCGGCAGAGCCCATATCACATCATTTACCATATTCTCATCACCCTTGAGGAACCGCCGCATGATATTCTGGAATGCATCGTCCTTCCTCATCAGCTTGATATCCTTGAGTAACGGATCCTCACAGAGCATCTCCCATGGCACACAGTACGGATTTACGACGAAACCGTCCACATGATACTCGAGCATATAAAATCTCAGGCACTCCAGCGCAGTCTGCGCGGGTACACCTTCTGTGAAAGGCATCTCCAGAACCACCTCGATCCCGGCCCTGTGGCACTCTTTGACCATATCTTTAAGTTCATGGACAGCCGAATTTCCTGCAGCATACGCTTCTTTCGGCGCAAAATAATGAGCCGGTCCGTATCCCCAGTAATTGACTTTTGTCTTCCCGCATTCTTCAAATTCATAGACCGGCATGCACTGGATCTGATTGATGCCGAGCTGCTGCAGGTAAGGAATTTTCTCAATAAGTCCGAGATAAGTCCCTTTGTGGGTCACTTTTGACGAACTGTGCTTCGTAAATCCTCTTACATGGAGGCTGTATGCCACGACTTCATTCCACGGGAGATGAAGTCTCCGGTCATTTTCCCAGTCATACTCCGGTGAAACGATCTTCCCGCGGATCTCATGTTTCTGAAGATCTCTCTTTTTCCCAAAAGCCTCTTTGCCTGCGACTTCTCTCACATAAGGATCAAGACATACTTTCCCGTCTATACGGAAATTATATTCATACTGTCCGGCATCAATGCCGTCAACTGCCAGGAAGCGTACTTCTCCGATTCCCTCGTTCTCCGGCATGTCAAACGTACATTCCGGTCTTGTCTTTCCCTCTCTGTACAGTAAAAGCTCACATTCCTTTCCCGCGGGAACACGCAATGCAAAATTTACTTTTGTCCCTTCGACTACAGTGCCAAAGGGCTGTGGTCTTCCTGTTATCTTCTTCATATTCCGTTCCTTTCTCATTGCCAGCCATCTGTTCCATACATGTCTACATTATCCTTATCGATAAAGAACGTCTCAACATATGTCTCCGGTTCATAGGCACTGTTTTCCAGGATCGCAGCCGCTGTCTTTACGGCTGTCTTCCCCATATTGATCGGGGACCTTGCCCCGATTCCCGTCATCGGGCTGGCGAGATCCGCCAGGGCGGTCTTCACCGCCGGGGATCCCCCTACGCTGTATACAGGAATATCATTTCTCTCCTCTGCATCCAGCGTTTCCAGCACCTGTTCAGCCATACAGTCGTCCGCGCACATAATGGCATCTATCTGTTCTCCGCCAGTAAGGATCTCCCGAAGCTGACCCGGGATCGTGGTGTAATCATTTCCTGTATCGATCCTCATAACTTCAAAGCCCACCTTGCTGATCGCCTCTTCAAAACCTGTGATGCGCTCATTGGCCGCTGCAGAATCCAGGCTGTCAACGATCACTACCGAACCTCCGTCCGGCTTTCTGCCGGTCAGATCCTCACCACATAGTTTTCCCGCATTATAATCATCCGAGCCCACAAACGCTTCCGTCAGTCCGGTCTCGTCCACCCGCACATCCAGATTCACAACAGGAATATCCGCCTCACCGAGTGCCTCCAGGGCGGGCGTGACCGCAGACGGATCCACCGGGCAGAGAAAGACCGCTTCTACTTCCTTTCCGATCAGTTCCCGGATCTGGCTGATCTGCAGTTCTGCATCACCGTCCGCATCTCGCACGAGCAAACGGCTCCCCTCTTCACTGGCGGTGGTCCCTACCGATTCTTTCAACACATCATAAAAAGGATCTGACAGATCCGAAGCGCAGAATCCATAAATATGGCCACCCGTCTGATCCTCTTCTTCCTCTGTTTCTTCTACTACAGCATTATCCTCAGGAGTACCTACGTTCTGTTTACATCCCGAAATAAAAAGTACCGCAAATAAAGCCATCAGGACAAGTATCGTTTTCTCTTTCTTCATTTCGTATTCCTCCTGATCCGGTTTTTCTAGTGCTCTTCTCTTTCATTCTACCGTGTTTCAGGGGAATGTCAATAGATTGCAGCTTGCTTTTTCCCTCGCTATCTGATACCATCATGGTACATAAATGCCGTAAATCAACGGGCATGCCAAAGGAGAAAGACCATATGAATGAAAATGAATCACTCACTGTAACTTTGACACTGGAAAATGATGAGGAACTGGAATGCGATGTCCTCACCATTTTTGAAGTCGATGGACAGCAGTACATCGCGCTGCTTCCCTTAAATGATGACGGGCAAAGCGATGACGGCCAGATCTATCTCTACCGTCTGATCGACAATGGCGAAGAGGAGGAACCCGGGCTTGAAAATATTCTGGAGGACGAAGAATTTGACCGGGTATCTGAAGCATTTAACGAATGGATGGAAGATCAGGATTTCGGCGATATTGACCTGGATGACATCGAGTAAGCCGTTTATCCGTCTTCCAATAATTCATCTACAAAACGGGAAGGTTCTGCAGCTTTCCCGTTTTTTGTTTTTGTATAGCAGACCGTAAGCTGCTCCTTTGCTCTTGTCATTCCCACATAGAACAGCCTTCTCTCTTCCTCTGTCTCCTTATCCGTCTTTGCCTTTTTATAGGGGATCTGACCCTCCATGGCCTCGATAAGCCAGACAGCATCAAACTCAAGTCCTTTGGCGGCGTGCAGAGTCATCAGCCGCACACCTTCCTGGTCCATACTTTTCTGCCGTTCTTTCAGGCGCAATGTTTCTGTGTACTCCTCAATATGCCGGAACCATTCTTCAATAGATGAGCAGGGCTTTGCCGACTCCTCCAGCTCGGCAAGGATTTCATTCAGCTCCGCGCGGTCCACATTATGAGTATAGGCATAATCCTTGATAAAGTCGTCATATCCGATCCGCTTGCGGATGTACTGGATTGCTGCATAGGGCGCCATCTTTGTCAGCATTTTCACATCCCACTCGAACTGATCGATCCGATCCATCATCCAGTCCTTGTCACAGTAAAATTTCCTGATATCCTCAAACGAAATCTTTGTCCCCGAAAGACTGTCCCGGCCGATATAGCGTTTCGGCCGGTTCATAACCTGAAGGAAATCCCTCCGTTCTCTACTGCCGATTGCCAGACGCAGATAAGCCTGTATATCTTTTGCAATAAAATGGTCATAAATATTGGGAAGATGCTCTTTGATCTGAAACGGGATATGCCGTTTGATGAGTTCCTCCACAAGAGGACGGGCATCTGTATGGATCCGGAACAGGACAGCAGTCTCCTCCGCGGCATTTCCGGTGTCAATATACTTTTCAATCTGATCCGCCACATACTCTGCTTCTTCTGCCGGGCTCCCAAGTTCCTGGACATGCAGGCATTTTCCGCTGTCCTTTACTGCTTTCAGCTCTTTCTGAAAACGCCTCTTATTATGACTGATCACTTTCAGAGAATTTTTCACGATATTTCCCGTAGAACGATAATTTGTTCCCAGCACGATCTGCTCAGCATCCGGGTAATCCTTAAGGAACTGAAACATCAGCTCGGAATCAGCACCCCTGAAACCGTAAATCGCCTGATCGTCATCTCCAACAACATAGAGATTATTTTCCGGGAGGGCGAGCATGCGGATCACATCATACTGCACGCGGTTGATATCCTGAAATTCATCCACCAGGATATATCGGAACTTCTTCTGCCACATGGCAAGCACATCCGGTCTGGACCGGAAGAGCTCATAACACACGACCAGCATATCGTCAAAATCTATTTTTCTGAGAGACTTCCGCCTTTCTTCATACGCCCGGTATATATCCCGAAATGCCCCTGCATTCACTTTTGCAGACACGAATTCGTCCACCGGAAGCCTGTTATTTTTGATCTTTCCGATCTCTTCCGCAATATCCCTGAGAAAGTCCTCCTCATCGAACACCTCCAGATCCTGTCCGGATATGACAGATCTGAGGATCTGATACTTTTCTTCTTCTGAAAGAATATTGCGGCTGTCAAATTTGTAAGCCCATTTCAGAATCCCGTAATAAATCCCGTGAAAAGTACCCGCTGTCACAGGAATGTTTTTTCTGCCCATGAGAGCGGCCAGTCTTGATTTCATCTCAGCAGCCGCATACCGGGTAAATGTAACGACCAGGATTTCCTCAGGCCTTACATTACACTTTTCGATCAGATATCGGATCCGGTTTACGACCGTGAGCGTCTTACCCGAACCGGGCCCTGCCAATACCTGACAGGGCCCGGTTCTGTGAACGACCGCTTTCTGCTGCATGTCATTAAACTTCATGTAACTTCTCTATCCCTCTGCGGATCCTGCGCAGAGATTCCTCTTTTCCAAATACTTCCATCAGCTCTGTGGCACCGCCCGGCGTGCTCTGCTTTCCGGAAACAGCCGTGCGCAGCGGCCACATCACATATCCGATCTTGTATCCTTTCTCGCCGGCAAATCCCTTGAGCATCTCGAACAGCGCATCATTGCTGTAATCCTCCTGAGCTTCCAGAAGGGGGAGCACCTCTTCTAAAAGAGCCAGGCCTTTTTCCGGATCCGTCTTCATTTTCTTGTGCCTGTAGAGCTCGCAGTCATAATCCGGAAGTTCCTCGATAAAGTCAATCTGGTCATTGATATCCGGGAAAATCTCGATCCTGGTCTTGACAAGCGCGGCTATCTTTCTGAGATCGTAGTCCTTTGTAACCGTCTTCCTGATATAAGGTTCCGCCATCTCGTAGAATTTATCAAAGTCCATTGCCTTCAGATATTCCCCGTTCATCCATTTCAACTTCGTCGTGTCAAACACTGCCGGAGATTTGCTCATATGGTGATAGTCGAATTCTTTTACCAGTTCTTCCAGTGAAAAAATCTCTCTGTTGTCAGAAGGACACCACCCCAGAAGAGCCACATAATTGACAACAGCCTCTGAGACAAATCCCTGGTCAATAAGATCTTCATAAGAAGAATGGCCACTGCGTTTGCTCAGTTTTTTATGGTTCTCATCTGTGATCAGCGGACAGTGTACATACACAGGTACTTCCCACCCGAACGCTTCATAGAGGCGATTGTACTTCGGAGCTGACGCCAGATACTCATTGCCTCTTACCACGTGTGTAATTCCCATTAAATGGTCATCCACCACATTAGCGAAATTATAAGTCGGGAAACCATCTGATTTGATAAGGATCATATCGTCAAGTTCTGAGTTCGGGACCGTAATATCACCGTATATCTCGTCATGGAACGTAGTCTCTCCTTCATTCGGCACGTTCAGGCGGATCACCCACGGTTTTCCCGCCGCCAGATTGGCCTCCACCTCTTCGCGGCTTAAGCCGAGGCAGTGCTTATCATATACAACAATATCAGTCCCGTCCTCAGATACAGATGTTTTCAGCGATTCAAGACGCTCTTTATCGCAGAAACAGTAGTATGCGTCCCCCTGTTCCACAAGCTGCTTTGCATATTTCAGATAAAGACCTGATGCCTGTCTCTCACTCTGAATATATGGTCCGTATCCACCGTCCTTGTCCGGTCCTTCATCATGGATCAGTCCTGTCTTTGCAAGTGTCCTGTATATAATATCCGTGGCTCCCTCCACATAACGCTCCTGATCCGTATCTTCCACACGCAGGATAAAGTCTCCTCCCTCATGTTTCGCGATCAGATACGCATAAAGCGCAGTTCTTAAGTTGCCCACGTGCATCCTGCCTGTCGGGCTGGGTGCAAATCTTGTTCTTACTCGGTTACTCATTTCTTCTCTCCAATTTCAGTCTTTATTTTGCTTTTCATATTCAGATACCATGTCGGCAAGGAATTCATCGCATCTTCCGCGGATGATGATGTCCGCTCTCTGATCCGAATAGTGCTCTTTCTCTGTAACAAGAATCAGGTTTGGTCCGGTATAATACTGCAGGAACTGACTGCACAGAGGCGTTGTCAGATTGGCACCGAGCACCAGCAAAGTATCTGCTTTCCCGACCTCTTCCGCAGCTCTTGTAACAAGCGCGTTATTGAGCATCTCTCCGAACAGACATACCTGCGGCCGGATGGCAGTCATACATTTTTCGCAAAGCGGTACCCCTTTTGCCTCTTTCATATATTCAACAGGGTATTTTCTCCCACAGGAAGGACACACATTTTCATAAATCGTCCCCTTCATATTCAGCACATTCCTGCACCCTGCCCGATCTTCAAGCCCTGCGATCCGCCGGGTGATGATCGAATCGATCAGCCCGTGATCCTGCAGGGTTTTCAGGGCATAAAATCCCTTTCCGGGCGGGACTTCCGTTGCCTTCAGGATGAATTCTTTATAAAAACGGAAAAACAGCTCTTTTCTTGCCGAATAAAATGCGCTGTTGAATATTTCTTCAAAAGAATATCCGTATTTTTCTTCAATTTCATAGGATTCTTTCCCGTCGCGCAAAAGCGGATACCCGCTCTCAGCCATCAGACCGGCCCCGCGTAAAACTACAGTATAGCTGCTGGCTTTCAAGATCTGAAGCATATTTTTCTCTCTCATAAAGCTCCCTCCTTTCTGCTGCCATCTACACCAGCAGATCATGTTTCTGTAATATACCAGATATTATAAAACAATTCGGAGGATTCTTCAACAATACTACGGCGTTTCCC
>ERZ1090862.634-NODE-636-length-15733-cov-5.772165_pt1 | contig 15733 bp, 13 predicted proteins | sample MGYA00478481_ERZ1090862 | MGnify/ENA primary metagenome ERZ1090862 (study PRJEB33644, sample SAMEA5815745) | chicken gut metagenome | biome: Chicken; feature: Gastrointestinal Tract; material: Caecum | place: Ireland | collected 2019-01-01 | study: A study of the... | reverse complement strand
GGTGCCCGCTGTCCTTTGAGGGGGACACACCGTACTTTAATTCTCTGAGTTCGTGGAATCTTGATGAAGAGACAGGCACATGGAATGTGGCAGAGGACAATAATTATGCCATGAACGGAAGCTTTGATGCAGACAGGGTTTCCTCCTCCAGTCTGGCGGGATGGACAAACACGGTAGAAAAGGGAAATTCTCCGATCAACAATACAGGTACAAGAACAACAGGAAAGTATGCGCTGGCATTATCAGACTCGGTTGATTTCGACTGTACTGTTTCACAGAAAATTGCTTCAACCGATTATGTGGATCTTCCTGACGGAGACTATGATCTGAAAGCAATGGTTCGCAGCAGCGGTGATTTTGATACGCTTTGGATGTATGTCAGAAACGGCGGGATCACAACGGCATATCCTCTGGACAACGGGTATTCGGAGTGGACAGAAGTGACCCTTGCAAATGTACCTGTATCAGGAGGCAGCGCAGAGATCGGATTTACGGCTGATGGCAGCGCGGGAGCATACTGCTATATAGATGATGTCAGGTTTGTAAGATCTGACGCTGAATCTCAGAACGGAGCAATATCAGGAACAATCACCACTGATATAACCGGAAGAAATGCATCTGTCACAGCAGTGTCCGAAGACGGAAGCAGAGTATACACGGCAGAAATTCAGCTGGATGAGGAGGAGAACTCATATGTGCTGGATACCGTTAAGCCAGGGACATATACTGTAAGTGTGACAGCCGGCGGAAGCGCATCCCAGGAAGGCAGCCGGGAAGTGACTGTCAAGGCCGGAGAGACAGCTTTAAACACAGATTTCAATATGAAAAATGCGTCGGGAAGCATCAGCGGAATCGTGACAGATAAGCTGTCGGGAGAGGCTCTGTCCGGAGTTACAGTCAAAGCTCTGAAAGATGGAAATTCAGTGGCAGAGACGGTGACCGGAGAGGATGGCTCATTTGTATTCGAAACTCTGGAAGAGGGAACCTATGCACTTTCATTTGCAAAGACAGGCTATCAGACAATTGAGAATGTCACAGTGGAAGTCAGGACCGGGGAAAATACTCAGGCGGATACCCAGAGTATGGAGCTTACATCCGGTACTGCCACAGGTCTCGTGACAGATGAGGACGGAAATCCGGTCAGCGGAGCGGAAATATCATTCAGAGGCTGCAGCGCGAAAGATGATACATACCGCTATGAGGGAAAGACAGATGAAAACGGCAGCTTTACGATAACCGATATCCAGGAAGGAATCTACCAGGTCATTGCGCTGAGCGGAGACTCCGTCGGCGCGGTGAAGCAGAATGTGGAGATAGAGACAGGAAAAAGCAGTACTGTGAATCTGGTGATGCCGGCGGAAGAGGTGGAAGTTGCAAACGGAGATTTCGAGGCGGCATACAGCAGCAAGTATGATATTGAAGGCTGGACAAATGAATATGAGGTCAGCGATTCTTACGGCAGCTATGTCACAGCCAGAAACGGGGAATACTATGCCGGAAGACAGGCTCTTTCCTATTACAGCGGAAAAGCGTATAAGGGCCATGTATACCAGACGGTCACAGGACTGAAGAGGGGAACATATTATCTCAATGTCATGGTGCAGGCCGGTGTAAACAGTTCAGATGAATTCTACCTCTATGCAAAGGACAGCCAGGGAAATCTCCTTGCCGCAGAGAATATTCCGACAACGGTGAACAGCGCATGGGAGATGATCGGACTCGAGATTAAGGTGCCGGAAGACAATTCCCAGATTACAATAGGATTTATGGGAGAATCTCTCGCAGCGGGAACATGGGCGCATATGGACAATGTGCGGATCGGCTATACGGCGGAAACCGAGGAGCCGGATCAGCCGCTGCGCATCACCGCGAATCCGCAGGACGCCGAAGGAGCGACGGGAGAAAACGCGGTATTCACAGTAGAAGCCGAAGGAAGCGGTCTGAGCTATCAGTGGCAGTATGCCAATGCGGGATCTTCGGTATGGAGAGCGTCATCCCTGAGCGGAAATGATACGCCGGAAATTACGGTGCCCATCGCTTCCTACCGCGACGGACAGAAGTACCGCTGTGTTGTTACGGACAAGGACGGCAACAGCGTTACATCCGGAAGCGCGGCGGTTAAGATGATCATACCTGATGGTACGCCGGTGATCACATCTCAGCCGGAAGATTTTACGGGGATATCCGGAGAGACTGCGGTATTCAGGGTGGAAGCCGAAGGAACCGGCCTGACATATCAGTGGCAGTACTGTAATGAAGGTTCCAATGTATGGAGAAATTCTTCCATGGCGGGGAATGCCACATCAGCGATAAGCGTGGAGATCGCCTCTTACAGAGACGGACAGAAATACAGATGTGTCGTTACCGGAGAAGAGGGATACAGTGCGACGTCGGAAGCGGCTTCGATCATTGTCGGACCCGGGGAGGGCGCGCCTGTGATTACAGAGCAGCCGGCAAGCTGTGAGGGAACGGTCGGAGAGACTGCGGTATTCGAGGTGAAGGCAAGCGGAACCAATCTGACATATCAGTGGCAGTACTGCAATGCGAACTCGTCAGTGTGGAGAGCATCCTCCATGGAGGGCAGCACAACCGCAAGAGTAAGCGTGCCTGTCACTGCAGGCAGAGACGGACAGAAATACCGCTGCGTAATAACCAGCGGAAACGGCAGGACAGCGATAACTGAGACGGCAGTGATGACGGTACAGAAATAAGTCCGCGTAAAAATGAAAATAATGGCTGCAGTACGGCATCAGGCCGTGCTGCAGTTTTTAAATTAACAGGAAACTATTCCGACAGAGATCAGCATGATATCGGATCCTGTGATGCATAAAATTCTACCAGATGTACAGAATGATTAAAAAAACACTATATTTTGTGGTTGGAACGTGAGAATCGCATTTGTCAAGCCTTGATATTTTCATGCTGCAATGATAACATTTTAGATGTTTCAGTTCATATCTGTACCGGAAGCAGGAGCAGGAAGAAGCTTCCGTTCAGATAGTACGTGAATGTTTTGAAAAAGTCGAAAAGAGGGAACGTAAAATGACAGTAGAAGAGTGGCTGGGCGAGGAAAATCAGCTCGGGAAAGACATCTGGACGAAAAAGTATTGTAACGAAGGAGAGAATTTCGAAGACTGGCTGGCGCGTATCAGCGGAGGAAACGAAGAAATTGCGGAGTATATCCGGCAGAAAAAATTTCTGTTCGGGGGAAGAATCCTCTCCAACAGAGGGCTGGATCAGCAGGGAAGAAAAGTGACTTATTCCAACTGCTATGTGGTGGATCCGCCCGAGGATAATATCGAAAGCATATTTGACTGTGCAAAGAAACTTGCCCGTACTTACAGCTACGGAGGAGGATGCGGGGTAGACATCTCGAAACTCAGCCCGAGAGGCGCCCGCATCAATAATGCGGCGAAGGAGACAAGCGGCTCCGTATCGTTCATGGAACTGTATTCCCTTGTGACCGCTCTGATCGGACAGAACGGAAGAAGAGGCGCGCTGATGATCTCCATCGACTGCTCCCATCCGGATGTGGAGGAGTTCATTGATCTGAAGACTGATCTTGAGAAAGTGACAAAAGCAAATATTTCCGTACGCCTCCATGAAGATTTTATGGAAGCGGTCAGGAACAACGAAGACTACCTTCTGCACTTCACAAGAGAGGCTACAGGAGAGGTTATCGAGCGGACAGTGAATGCAAAGGAGCTTTTCCGCAGGATTGCAGAGACCAACTGGGATTATGCCGAGCCGGGAGCTCTGTTCTGGGATCGGATCGAAGGGTGGAACCTTCTGAGCAACACAAAACAGTTTTCTTATGCCGGTGTCAACCCCTGTGCGGAGGAACCTCTTCCCGCAGGAGGAAGCTGCCTCCTTGGAAGCATCAATCTGTCCGAGTTCGTACAGGATCCGTTCACGGATCATGCGCAGTTTGATTTTGAGGGTCTGAAGCACTGTGTGGATGTATCGGTGCGTGCGTTAAATGAAGTGCTGGAAGAGGGGCTGCCCCTTCACCCGCTTAAAGAGCAGCAGGAGAGCGTGGCACAGTGGAGGCAGATAGGACTCGGAATCATGGGACTTGCGGACTGTCTGATCAAACTCGGCCTGACTTACGGGGAAGAGGATGCAGTTGATATGTGCGACAACATCGGATTCGCGATGGCGGATTCCGCGATTGCCGCATCGGCGATGCTGGCAAAGGAAAAAGGCGCGTTTGAGGTATGCAATACGGAGGAGATCATGTCCACACCGTATTTTATTGCCAATACTACAGAGAAGACGAGAGAACTGGTACGGAAATACGGGCTGAGAAATTCACAGCTGCTCACTATCGCGCCTACCGGAACTCTCTCCACAATGCTGGGAATTTCAGGAGGTATTGAGCCCGTTTACGCAAATTACTATGAGCGCAAGACGGAATCGCTGCATGGAACGGACGTGTACTATAAAGTGTACACAAAGATTGTGGAGAACTATATGAAGAAGCACGGGCTTAAGAATGACTCGGAGCTGCCGGACTATTTTGTTACTGCCATGACTCTGGATTACCGTCAGAGAATCGATATGCAGTCTGTATGGCAGAATCACATTGACGCCTCGATCAGTTCTACGGTCAATGTGCCGAACAGGTTTACTGTGGAAGAGACGGAAGGACTCTATATGTACGCCTACGAGAAAGGACTGAAGGGGATCACGATCTTCCGTGACGGATGCAAGAGAATCGGAATACTCAATACAAGTGAAAAGAAAGAGACGAAAAAGGTTTCGGCAGGCGAGGGTCTGAAGCGGGGCGAGATTCTTCTCGTAACGGACGATGTGGTCGGAAAGAAACGGAAGCTGACTACCGGATGCGGAAGTCTTCACTGTATTGCCCTGTTCGATCCTCATACCGGCGCGCTTCTGGAGACGTATCTCAGCAAGGGATCCACCGGAGGATGCAATAATTTCATGGTGGGGCTTTCCCGTATGATTTCTATCAGCGCCAGAGGGGGGATTGATATAGAGACAATCGTGGATCAGCTCAATTCAAGCGGATCCTGTCCTTCCTATACGGCCAGACGTGTATCCAGGAAGGATACCAGCAAGGGCGCATGCTGCCCGATGGCGGTGGGCAATGCTCTGATGGATATGTACAATGAGATGCAGGAAGAACTGGCGGAGCGTCAGGAGAAAGAGGACGGAAAGCCGGCCCGCAGGACAGCAAGGGTCCCGAAACCGAAAGCCGTCAGCAGCGAGACAGAGGCAGACAGGATGTACTGTCCGGAATGCGGGGAACCCCTCGTGTTTGAGGAAGGATGCAATATCTGTAAATGCTGCGGATGGAGTAAATGTCACTAATCTGTCTTTCCCGATGATTCCCTTTGACAGGCCGGGAGAGGGAGACTATAATAAGACTGAAGGTTAGAAGATTCTAATATATCAGATGGGGTAAGACTCGCGAGCGGGTCTTGAATTCGGAAAGAAGGTCTGTGGAATGGGAAGATACTATCGGTTGTCCAAAAGCATAACGGAAGAAACAGCAGGGGAGATATTACGGGAGATTCTTGAGATTGAAGATGTCGAGTCAGCAGAATTTACGGAGGAGAACACAAAGATCCTTGTGAAAACGGAGAAGGATAAATATCCGGAGGTCATGACCAGGATTGTAAATATCTTCAGCCGTGTAGGCAGCGGATGTGAATTGTCCTTTGCAGGATTCGCATATTGATCCGGGACGGAAAAGACAATGATAGAATTATACAAGCCGCACAGTCGTCGGAAGGCGCCTGTGCGGCTTGTCTGATTTTCCGGAAAGCTGACAGCGGATGAAGACAGGAGATCATCAGTCGCAAAAAGCATCCAGAAACTCCCACTGGAATGCAGCAGTTTTTCGTGTATAATGCAGCGTGGAAGAGAAAGGCGGACAGCCGGATCAGAAAAGGAGAAGAGTTGAGATGCATAATACACGGAAAAGAAAATACAGAAGAATCCCGGCGGGAGCATTCTTCATGGCTCTGATCGTGGCTCTTGGCGCAGCGGCGGGAAGCCCGGCCATGACAGCCGGAGCCGCTGTGAAAACTACAGCGGATACCGATACAAGAGACAGGTACCGGGATACATTGGGAAGTGATAATTCGACCCGCTATGCAGGGAGAATCTGGACTGACAAAACTGTCTCGTCAGAGGATATCACGTTCAGCGGAGATGCTTCCTCTGAGGAGATAAGGGTGGAAAGAGGAGATGCGGATTTTCTTATCACATATTCCGCGCTGGCCACGTCTCAGAGCGTGGTCACAGAGCAGCCTGTGGATGTGGCGTTTATCCTGGATATTTCGGCGAGCATGTGCTGGGGAACGGATTCAGAGACAGTGTCTGATCCCACGGGGGCAGATTCCAGAATCAATGCAATGGTGGAGTCGCTGAACAGCGCTATTGACATGCTTGTACAGAGCAATGAGAACAACAGGATCGCTATCGCTGTTTTCAACGGTTCTTCGGAAACACTGCTGGAACTGACGGAGGCGGAGGACATCCTCGGCAGGGTGCAGGACGGCAGATATCTGGAGCTGACTTCATTCAGCGGAACAGGCGGGCAGGACAGGAGACCCGGCATATCTTTTCCCGACGGCCGCGGCCCTGATGTTGTCGGCTGCATTTGTATGGCGCAGAATGAGATCAGGAAACAGAATGGAGAGATGATTCACATCAGTATAACTTATCCGGATCATTAAAAATATGAATCGGAAACAAAAAGAACAGATATTGACATCCGGCCCGCTTTTTAATAAACTGTTAAAGTGGTTATAAAAAGACAGAGTCGGGGGTGATTTCTTGAAGGTACTGGTCATTGACGGACAGGGTGGAGGCCTGGGACGTCAGCTTGTGTCAGTGATTAAAGAGAGATATCCTGAGGTTGAGATCCTTGCGGTCGGAACCAACAGTATTGCCACCGGTGCCATGCTCCGTGCAGGCGCAGATCAGGCGGCAACGGGAGAAAATTCGGTGGTTGTTGCCTCCGGGAGAGCAGATGTGATCATGGGTCCTGTGGGGATTGTGATCGCAGATTCCATGCTGGGAGAAATTACGCCGCGAATGGCAGTGGCCGTGGGACAGAGCAGAGCCAGGAGGATACTGATCCCGGTCAACCTCTGTGACAATATTGTTGTGGGCGCTGCTGACGCGTCCATGTCAAAGAATGTTCAGTATGCGGCCGATGCGCTGGGAACATTTATCAGCTGAAACAATCTGTTATCCGGAATCTGATGCAGCCGGCTGAAGCCGATACAGACAGGAGCGGCTGCGGAAGAGAAAACGGCCCGGACAGAGCCGGCAGGAAGCCGGCGAAAAATGGCAGAAGTCATGGAACGGTGCCGGTTTCAGAGCAAAGAATGGTACAGCGGGCCGGAAAATATCAGGTAACTATCAGAAAATATATACGAGACAGAATCGATGCCAGGAAGGTGTCTGCTTTCAGAAGAAAGCGGATATCTTCCTTTTTAATGTGAGGAGAGGAAAGGAATCCTCGGAATATCGATCTGCGGAAAGAGAGAAAAACATTATGACACTGGAACAATTTTTTCATACGGCGCCGAGAGCAGCGGCTGCTTTCTCGGGAGGAACAGATTCAGCGTTCCTGCTGTGGGCGGCAAAGCGGTATGGGTGCGAGGTGCATGCCTACTATGTAAAGACGGCATTTCAGCCTGAGTTTGAACTTGCAGATGCAAAAAGACTGACGGAAGAACTGGACATTCCTCTGAAAGTGATCCGGGCAGATATTCTTTCGGTTCCCGGGGCGGCTGAAAACGGGCCGAAAAGATGTTATTACTGCAAGAAGGCGCTGTTCAGCCTGATTTGGGATAATGTCCGCAGAGACGGGCATACTCTTCTGCTTGACGGAACCAATGCCTCGGATGACGCCGGCGACCGGCCGGGCATGCAGGCGCTGAAGGAGCTGCACGTCCGGTCGCCGCTGCGCGAGTGCGGCATTACGAAAGAGGAAGTACGCAGACAGTCAAAAGAGGCCGGAATATTTACATGGAACAAACCGGCTTACGCATGTCTTGCAACCCGGATCCCCACCGGAATGAGGATCACGGGAGAAGATCTGGACCGGGTCGAAAAAGCAGAAAGCACACTGGCGGGAATGGGGTTTGCCGATTTCCGGGTGCGGCTTATGCCGGAGGGGGCACGCCTCCAGTTTACGGAAGCGCAGATGGAGCTGGCACTTGAAAAAAGAAAGGAAATCTGTTCACGGCTGGAACCCCTTTTCCCTGCGGTACTGCTGGACATGGCAGGGAGAAAGCCGTCGGCGTAACAGAACGGAGACATTTCTTAGGGAGGATGAAAGGAAATGGATAATAAACATGATATATTGAATCTTCTGCGCAGTGTGGCGGACGGGACAACCTCTCCGGAAGATGCGCTGCTTGACCTGAAGGAGGCGCCTTTTGAGGATCTGGATTATGCCAAAATAGATCTTCACCGGAGCGTGCGCCAGGGAGCGGCAGAAGTGATCTACGGCGCCGGCAAGACGCCGGAACAGATACGGGGAATTGTTGAGGCAATGGGAGAACGGGGCTGCAGGAATATACTTGTGACAAGGCTCGGCCGGGAGGCGGCGGAAGTCCTGGCAGATGCGGTCCCTGTGGACTATCATCCGCTGCCGAAACTGGCTGTGGCTTTCCCGGAAGAACGCCCGGGAAGGGGAAATATTGTCGTGGCAACCGGCGGAACCAGCGATATGCCGGTTGCTGAGGAGGCGGCTCTGACCGCGGAAGCAATGGGAAACAGGGTGACCCGTCTCTACGACGTGGGAGTGGCGGGACTGCACCGCCTGCTCGCAAACCTGGATCCTCTGATGAGCGCACGGTGCGTTGTGGCGGTGGCGGGAATGGAAGGGGCTCTCGCCTCAGTCATCGGCGGTCTTGTGGACTGTCCTGTTATCGCCGTCCCTACCAGTGTGGGATACGGCGCAAGTTTCGGCGGTCTGTCTGCCCTTCTGTCCATGCTGAACTCCTGCGCTTCCGGATGCAGCGTGGTCAACATAGACAATGGATTCGGAGCGGGCTATCTGGCCAGCATGATCAATCAGATGGAAGGAATAAAGGAGGAAAAATAAGAGATGAAGACATTATATATTGAGTGCAGCATGGGAGCGGCAGGAGACATGCTCATGTCAGCCCTGTATGAACTTCTGGAAGATAAGCAGGGATTTCTTGACACGATGAACGGACTGGGGCTTCCGGGAGTGAGAATCGAAGCTCATCCGGGAAAGACCTGCGGAATCGCCGGAACCCATATGGCGGTGACCGTATATGGAGAAGAAGAACGGGAGCAGGGAACGGACAGCCGGCACGGCCATTATCATGAGCAGGATCATGAACACAGTCATCATGATGAACATGATCATCACCATGAACATGGGCACCATCACGAGCATGGACATCATCACCATGCTGCGCCGGGACATATCGCGGATCTGATCAGCCATCTGGAGCTTCCGGAAGAGGTGAAAATTCATGCCCGTGCCGTATATGACGATATTGCCGCTGCCGAGGCGAAAGCTCACGGCTGTCCTGTGTCGGATGTTCATTTTCATGAAGTGGGAGCTCTGGATGCGGTTGCGGATGTGACAGGTGTGTGCTATGCCATGTATCTTCTCGGGACAGAGCAGATCATTGTGTCACCGATTCATGTGGGAAGCGGAACGGTGAGATGCGCCCATGGAGTTATGCCGGTGCCTGCGCCTGCGACGGCAAACATCCTGGAGGGAGTTCCGGTTTACGGCGGATCGATCAGAGGAGAGCTGTGTACGCCGACAGGTGCGGCTCTGCTGAAACATTTTGCAGATGCCTTCGGACCGATGCCTGTTATGGAGACACGCGGCGTGGGTATCGGCATCGGCACGAAGACCTTTGAACAGGCAAACTGTGTCAGGGTGTTCCTTGGAGATACAGCAGAGAAAGGAAACGGAGAAATCACGGAGCTGGTGTGCAACATCGATGACATGACACCGGAGGCGCTCGCTTATGCCTGTTCCCGTCTGCTGGATCACGGCGCACTGGATGTCTATACAGTGGCAGGAACCATGAAGAAAGGCCGCCCGGGACATGTGCTGACAGTACTCTGCCGTCCGGAAGACGAAGGAAAGCTTGCCCGGCATATACTGGACGAGACTACTACGAACGGTCTGCGGGTGCATCGATGCGGCAAGTATTTCCTCGCCCCAGTGACAGAACGGGTCCAGACCCGCTGGGGAGAAGTGCGGATCAAGGCTGCAGAGGGATTCGGCGTAAGCCATGCCAAGCCGGAGTTTGAAGATGTGGCGGATCTGGCAAGAAAGAACCGGGTGCCTTACCGGAGCGTATTCGAGGAGGCGCTTCAGAGAAGAAAAAGGAACAGGGAAGAAGAATGATGAAAATGAGAAAGAGAATGAAAAGTACTGCAGCGATCCTGCTGAGTGCCGCTCTGGCGCTGGGGCTTCTCTCCGGATGTCAGGGGAAAGACACATCATCAGGGCAGACAGCTGAAAACAGCCGGGCTGACAGTGATTCAGTGATCATTGCCATGGATCCGAACTCTGAGCCGGAAGCGGGATTTGATCCTGCATACGGCTGGGGAGCCGGCGAACATGTTCATGAACCTCTGATCCAGAGCACTCTTACCGTGACGAATACAGATCTGACTATCGGATATGATCTTGCCACAGACTACAGCGTCAGTGAAGACGGAATGACCTGGACTGTGACAATCCGGGACGATGTGAATTTTACTGACGGGGAGCCGCTGACGGCGGAGGATGTGGCATTTACATATAATACGGTGAAAGAGGCAAGCTCTGTAAATGATTTTACCATGCTTGACTATGCAGAAGCGGCAGACAGCACAACAGCAGTGTTCCATATGACCCGGCCGTTCTCTATCTGGCCCTATACCATGGCAATCGTCGGGATCGTGCCGGAACATGCGTATGACAGTGCGACATATGGCTCGAATCCCATCGGATCAGGGAGATATATCCTGAGGCAGTGGGACCGGGGGCAGCAGGTCATTCTGGAAGCAAATCCGGACTATTACGGGGAAGCGCCGAAGATGCGGCAGGTGACGATCCTGTTTATGGAGGAAGACGCAGCTTTTCTCGCGGCTCAGGCCGGACAGGTGGATGTGGCGTATACTTCTGCCACATATTCGGATCAGACTGTGGAGGGATATTCCCTGGCTTCTTATGCTAGCGTGGACAACCGGGGCTTTAATCTTCCGGCGGTGCCTTCGGGAACAGACGAAGAAGGCAGAACAGTCGGGAATGATTTCACATCCGATGTTCTGGTGCGCCGCGCCATCAATATCGGTGTGGACAGACAGGAAATGATCGACAATGTGCTGAACGGATACGGAAGTCCCGCATACAGTGTATGTGACGGCCTTCCCTGGTACAATGAAGCGTCTGAGGTGGGGGATGACCCGGAGGCCGCTGCGGCTCTTCTCGATGAAGCAGGATGGACGATGGGAGACGACGGCATCCGGGAGAAAAACGGTGTGAAAGCGGAGATGAACCTGCTCTATTCTACGGGAGACTCGGTACGCCAGGCTCTGACCGCGGATTTTGCGGCTCAGATGGAGGAACTGGGAATATCCTGTACGATTGAGGGTGCCGGATGGGATACAGCCTATGATCGGGCATTGTCAGAACCGCTGCTTTGGGGATGGGGAGCGCATACTCCGATGGAACTTTACAATATCTACCATACGATCGATGGAACAGACTCGGCAGAGTATTCCCCGTATTCTAATTCCACGGTGGACGGATATATGGATCAGGCGCTGGCGAGCAATGATCTGGAGGAATCCTACGAGCTGTGGAAGCTCTCCCAGTGGGACGGGAGTACGGGAGTGACCCAGGACGGAGACATTCCCTGGGTATGGCTGGTAAACATCGATCACCTGTACTGGGTGAGGAAAGGTCTTCAGGTGGCGGACCAGAAGATTCATCCTCACGGACATGGATGGTCCCTTGTCAATAATGTGGATCAGTGGACCTGGACAGAAAGGAATGATGAGCTTTGAAACACCGTCTTCAGTTTACCGGAAAAAAGCTGATCCGGATGGCGCTGCTCCTGCTGGGAGTCAGCATCGTTACATTTCTGCTGATGTGTGCGTCGCCTCTGGATCCTCTGCAGACGAACGTCGGTCAGGTTGCGCTGGGATCCATGAGTCCGGAGCAGGTGGAACGTCTGGAAGCGTACTGGGGCACGGAAACTCCGGCAGTGCAGAGGTACCTGGGATGGCTGGGGGACGTTCTTCACGGAGATATGGGGACATCCCTTCTCTACCGCCAGCCGGTACTCACAGTCATCGGGCAGCGTCTTGCCGGTTCGGTTCTCCTTCTCACTGCGGCCTGGGTGTTCTCGGGAGTACTCGGGCTGATTCTCGGGGTAACGGCGGGCGTGTTCCGGGGGCGCTGGCCGGATCGTCTGATCCGGGGATACTGTCTTCTGATTTCCTCCACTCCGACGTTCTGGCTGGCAATCCTGCTACTTCTGATCTTTTCTGTCTGGCTGGGATGGTTCCCTATCGGACTCTCGGTCCCTGTGGGAGTGGCGGCGGATGCGGTGACCTTTGGCGACCGGCTCCGGCACGCTGTTCTTCCCGCCCTGACGCTGAGCATCACCGGTGTGGCGAATATTGCTCTTCACACGCGGGAGAAGATGATAGACGTACTGGAATCGGATTATATCCTTTTCGCACGTGCCAGAGGGGAATCGGAGGCGTCGGTTGTCCTGCGCCATGGTCTGAGGAATGTATCTCTCCCTGCGATTACGCTTCAGTTTGCCTCGGTCAGCGAGATCATCGGGGGATCGGTACTGGTGGAGCAGGTCTTTTCCTATCCGGGGCTGGGACAGGCAGCGGTGACGGCAGGACTCGGGAGTGATCTTCCTCTGCTTCTGGGGATCACGGTTGTTACATCGGCGATTGTCTTCGCCGGCAATCTGATTGCCGATCTCCTATATGGTGCAGCAGACCCCAGGATAAGAAGGGGGGCGGCACGGGAATGAAAAGTTATGGAAACGGAACAGAATACAATGGAAAGGGAAAAAACCGGAGAAAGAGCACGATTTTATTTCTGGCCGCAGCAGTGGTGATCCTTGGCGCGGTGACTGTATCAGGGATCTTTCTGGAAGGAACGGCCACGGAAACGGATTTTTCCCGGACAAATCTCGCTCCGGGAGCGGGAGGCCTGTTCGGAACGGACTGGATGGGAAGGGATATGTTCGCCCGTACCCTGGCCGGGCTGTCGCTCAGCATCCGGATCGGGATTGTAACTGCAGCGGTGAGCGCTGTTATTGCGCTGCTGGCAGGAACCGCAGCCGCTACACTGGGAAGAAAAGCGGATGCAGTGATTTCCTGGTGCATTGACCTTGTGATGGGAATCCCCCACATTCTGCTTGTCATGCTCATTTCCATTGCCTGCGGCAGAGGATTTGCGGGGGTGGTGGCGGGAGTCGCCCTCAGCCACTGGCCGTCTCTTGCCCGTGTGATCCGGGGAGAGGTGATACAGCTTCGGCAGGCGCCCTATATCCTTGTGGCGGAGAAACTGGGAGCGTCGAAGCTTCAGAATGTGCGGAGGCATATGCTCCCCCACCTTCTGCCGCAGTTTCTGACCGGTCTGATCCTTCTGTTTCCCCATGCAATTCTGCATGAGGCAAGTGTGACATTTCTTGGGTTCGGACTTTCATCGGAGCAGCCGGCCATCGGTGTGATCCTTTCCGAGAGCATGCAGTATCTGACTACCGGGAGATGGTGGCTTGCGCTGTTCCCGGGACTTGCTCTGGTGCTGGCTGTGGTTCTGTTCGCTCTGCTGGGAGAGCGGCTGCGTCAGCTTATGGATCCGTCAAGTGTGCACGAATAGAGCAGATCAGGAAGCACGAAAGTTCCGAAACATGCGGGAGGTATATATGGAGACAATATTAGAAATTGAACATATGTCTGTGTTTTTCACACAATATGAGCGAGGAATCCGCAGAAGGATTCTTCCGGTTATCCGGGATCTGACGCTTTCTGTGGGAGCGGGACAGATCGTTGCCGTAGTGGGAGCCAGCGGATCGGGAAAAAGTCTGCTGGCCCACGGAATTCTGGGAATTCTGCCATACAACAGCCACGTGGAAGGAACCATACGCTATGCAGGGGAGCTGCTGACGCCGGAGCGCTCTGCAGAACTCCGGGGCAGGGAGATCGCTCTGATCCCTCAGGGAGTCAATTATCTGGATCCTCTGATGAAAATCGGCCCTCAGCTTACAAAAGGGAGCCGGGAGGAGAAGGTGCACAGGCGAACGCGCCGGGCGCTCGAACGCTATGGGCTGGGCAGAGAAACAGCGGAGATGTATCCTTTTGAACTGTCCGGAGGAATGGCTCGGAGAGTCCTGATTGCATCTGCGGTGACAGGAACTCCCCGCCTGATCATTGCCGATGAGCCCACTCCGGGCCTGGATGCAAAGGCGGCAGAACGGATTCTGGGGCATTTCCGGGAACTTGCGGATGAGGGAGCGGGGATCCTGTTTATCACCCATGACCTGGAACTGGCACTGACCGTGGCAGACCAGGTTGCGGTATTTTATGCGGGAGAAACGATTGAGGCGGCACCGGCGGAGGATTTTTCAGATGTGTCACGGCTCAGGCATCCCTTCACAAAAGCGCTCTGGCATGCCATGCCGGAGCACGGATTTAATCCCATTTCCGGAGCACAGCCCTGCCCGGACGAGAAGGCTCACGGCTGCCCTTTTGCCGGACAGTGCTCAGAATGTATGTCTGACTGCAGAGAGACAGACCGGATTCCGCTCAGAGAATTCCGTGGGGGAATGGTCCGCTGTCTGTATCCGGGAGAGGAGACGGTGCTATGAAGCTGGAGGCAAAAGAAGTTACATTCTATTATCGGGGAAGAAAGAAGAAACCGGTGCTTGAAAATTTCAGCATTTCTATTGAATCCGGGGAAAGAGTGGGGCTGAGAGCGCCCAGCGGAAGAGGAAAGACGACGCTCTGCCGGCTGCTTGCGGGATATGAGAGACCGCAGGAAGGAAAGATCCTTCTGGACGGAAGACCGATCAGTGAATATAAAGGCGTCTGTCCGGTACAGATGGTCTGGCAGCATCCGGAGACCGTAGTGGATCCGCTGCTGAGACTGAGGGATACATTTGCGGAGGCAGGAGAGATTGATCCCCTGCTGACGGAGAAACTTCATATTGAAAAAGGATGGATGGATCGATTCCCCGCAGAGCTGTCAGGGGGAGAACTCCAGAGATTCTGTCTGGCGAGAGCGCTTCATCCGGCAACGAGATTTCTTCTGTGTGATGAGATTTCCGCCATGCTGGATCTTGTGACCCAGGCGCAGATCTGGGCTCTCCTTCTGGATGAGGCCAGGAGAAGGAAACTCGGCCTGCTTATCGTAAGCCATAACAGAGCGCTGATGGAACAGGTTTGTACAAGGATTGTTGAGCTGCCATGGAACAATTAACCATCTGATCGATATTGACAACGACGATCGTGAGATCACACTTCAGGAAGCTGTGAAAGATGTAGTCCCGTTTGCACAAGAATGAAATGTTCTGTTTTGTGACATCAGGCAGATGATATCGTGTCTGAATTCTGTGAGAAATGTAGTAAAAAAGTAATTATCAAAAATAAAAAGTAAATTAAATACTTGCACTCAGACATTATACTGTCTCTTATACACATCTCCGAGCCCACGAGACCCTAAGACATCTCG
>ERZ1090862.630-NODE-632-length-15807-cov-6.233050_pt1 | contig 15807 bp, 15 predicted proteins | sample MGYA00478481_ERZ1090862 | MGnify/ENA primary metagenome ERZ1090862 (study PRJEB33644, sample SAMEA5815745) | chicken gut metagenome | biome: Chicken; feature: Gastrointestinal Tract; material: Caecum | place: Ireland | collected 2019-01-01 | study: A study of the... | reverse complement strand
GATATTCTTTTTTCTCCGTAAGGATTCCAGAAGCCGTATCGCTGTCATATCCCATCTTCACCCACCACGCTTCTTCTCCGCCGCCGATCTTCTCATCCAGATGCGCCTCTGTATCATAAACATACAGAGGCGCACACATAATGTTCACCATTTGTGTGAAAAAATATGAATCTGTCATAATCCTGTTCCCGCCTTTTCAGCCCGCAGTGCGGGCTGTCGTTTAACCACATATTTTTTCTACCATTTTATAACAGCAGATTAAGGAAAACAAGCCGGGAATTTGCAGCTGTTAATTATTTCACCAGGCCAAGCAGTGTGCTTTTCGGCACAGCACCGATCTGCTTTCCTGCGATTTCCCCGCCTTTCACCGCGATGAATGTAGGAATGCTCATCACGCCGAACCGCTGGGCCAGCTCAATCTGCTCATCGATATTGATCTTGCACACCTTAATTCCTTCTTCTTCGCCGGCAATCTCTTCCACCACAGGACTCATCATCTTGCATGGTCCGCACCAGTCTGCATAGAAATCAACAAGAACCGGCTTATCGGACTGCATTACCTCCTGGTCAAAATTATCTTTTGTCAATTTGATTACTGCCATATTTATATCCTCCTTTTCAAGACTCTTTTCTTCCTTTCGAAAGCTGACATCTGTTCCGTCGCTTTCGATGTACTTAGTATACCACAATGCCGGGCTTTTTCCGTGACAAAATCACAATATTCTCAGACTTTCCCCAGCTTCCCGACATCCAGAATCTCAACCTTTCCTCTCGTCAGACTGACCATTCCATCGGCCTGAAACTGCTTCAGGAGCCTTGTCACAACCTCTCTGGCTGTTCCCGCATCTCTGGCCAGGGTCTCATGCGTTACATGCAGGATGTCGCTTCCTTCCATTGCCCTGTGTTCAAGCAGGGTCCCTGCAAGGCGGGATGCCACATTTGAAAATACAAACTGATTAAAAAGCCACATGATATCCGAAAATTTTTCCGAAACCATTTCCATCGTATAGTCCTTGACTGAACCGTTTTCATCGTACAGTTTCTTATATAATCTCTTCGGTACAGTATATACCGTGCAGTCCATCTCCATCTCCATGTCAAGTTCCACATCCATTCCATTTAGCATACATGCGGCGCTCAGGATGCTCACATCTCCGTCTATCAGACGGAACAGTGTGATATCTCCTCCGTTCGGGGATGTGATAAAAACCCGTGCTCTGCCCTTTTCGATGATCTGAACGCCGGCACATTCCCCGCCGCCGAAATGAAGTCTGGTCTTTTTCTTACATATATTTTTTGTCGTTCCCAGGATCATCTCAGTCTGCTCTTCTTCTGTCAGGCTGCCCCAGAATGGAAACGACTGCTCAAACAATTCATTTATTGTACTCATTTTGCTGCCGCCTTTCTCTTCAGCCTCCCCGGATCCTGTCAAACGGCTGTGGATCCGCAGGCTGCATATCTCCAGTATAGAGCACTGTCCGTCTGAAAGCAATCCCGGTATTCTTTATAAAAAAATAAGATTCTCTGCACCGAATCTTCACATTCCCGGCCTAAACTGTTCCATGAACGCTGAAGGGAGTATGATAACAAATGACACTTGAGGAATATTATGAACTGATCAAGCCATATACGGACGCCATGAACCTGATTCTCACACGGCTGGAGATCCTGGACCATGACACGTACGAAAAAGAGGATTTCAAACCCATCCACAGCATCACGAACCGGATCAAAGAAAAAGAAAGCATTGAAAACAAACTCCGGAGGAAAGGCTCTTCCGGCAGCGTGCAGGACGCCAAAGCACTGCTCAAGGATATCGCGGGCGTACGGGTGGTCTGCTTCTTCGAACAGGATATCCGGCACCTGGTCGGCTCACTGAAAAAACAGTCTGACCTTATCCTTATCCGGGAGAAGGACTACATAAGTACCCCGAAGCCCAACGGATACCGGAGCTATCATGTTATCGTCGGTGTACCCACTTATTATATGAACAGTATGGAATATTATCCCGTAGAGATCCAGTTCCGCACAATCTCCATGGATCTCTGGGCAGCAATGGAACACCGGATCTGCTACAAGGCGCAGCCTTTTAACGAGATGGAGATGCGGAGCGCGTTCCGGCAATATTCGGAGATACTGGAAAAGATGGAGAAATCCTTCGAGGTGTACAGTGAGAACAACGAGACTTCCGCCTGAAATCCCCCGGTCAGAGACAAAACCGGCCGTCATGGAGAATCCCATCCATGACGGCCGGTTTTGCCATTTGTAACATGATACCGGATCCGACGATCCTATCTCTTTCCTTTATCGTAAATCTCGCCCAGCGCTTTCGGCGCTCTGTTATACTTCGAGAAGAAGATCAGAAGCAGCAGAGTCAGAATATAAGGAAGTGTCATGACCAGATCTGAATAGCTGCTGGGCTTCTCCAGCACCTGTACGATCTGATACCCTGCCGACCGTGCGAATCCGAACAGCAGACATGCCCCCAGTGTGGGAAGTATCTTCCAGTTTCCGAAAATCATTGCCGCAATGGCAAGATATCCGTAGCCCACGTAGATGCTTTCCGAAAACTGAGCCGAAATAGAATACGCGAAGCACATTCCTCCGATACCGGACAGGGCGCCTGACACCATGATCGCCACAGTACGGATCTTTCCTACATTTCTTCCGGCCGCATCAACGGCATGCGGGTTGTCGCCGCACGCTCTTAAATGGAGACCGTATCTGCTCCTGTACAGGACGAACCAAGCGATCACCGCAACTACGATAATGATCACCTCAAAGGGGTATACATTCGTAAACACTGCCCCGACAACCGGAATATCAGAAAGCACCGGGACCGTGAACCTGGACGATACGCCGAGCTGAAATTTGTCGGAAGGCTGGTTGAACACGCTCTTATTGACCTGTTTTGTCAGGAAAGCTGTCAGCGCCATGGCAAGGATGTTGATGACCACACCGCTGATGACCTGATTTGCCTTAAACTTCACGCACAGGAGTGCATGAAGCAGAGAATAAACCATTCCGCCGATCATTGCAAACAGAAACGCAAAATAGAAGATCACCTGCGAATCCGTTCCCTGAGTGCCCGATGTCAGCACGACAAAGAGCGCTCCGACAAAAGCTCCGAATCCCTGGAGTCCCTCGATGGCAAGATTGGTAACGCCGCTCCGCTCGCTGTAGATTCCGCCGATCGCCATGATAAACAGCGGCAGTGCAAATGAAAGACCATCAATGATTATTCTTGACATCTGCGTTCCTCCTTTCTGCTTCTTCCAGCTCCGTCTTCCACTTCTTCACCTCATATCTGATAAACGCGCTGCATGCGCTGAACAGAAGAATCAGTCCTGTGATAACGGAAGCGATCTCTGTCTCTATTCCCGATGCCGCGCTCATGTAACTGCTTCCTTTCGTCACTCCGGTGATAAGGAAGGAGGAGAAAATAACGCCGATCGGATTATTATTTCCGAGGAGCGCCACTGCAATGGCATCAAAACCGGTGTCCGTGAGTACTTTCGGCTGAATGGACTCCAGGTATCCCATATAATAGGTGACTCCGGCCAGCCCGGCCAGCGCGCCTGAAATCATCATCGAAACCACCATGGTCTTTCCCACGCTGATACCCGCATATCTCGCCGCATTGCGGTTCGATCCCACCGCCTTGATCTCAAATCCGAGGCTTGTCCGGTCCAGAAGGAATTTCATAAGTACCGCAATGATCACTGCCAGAATAATGCAGAGCGGAATGTCCACCTTCAGATCCCCCACCGTAACCTGCATCAGGGTCAGTCTGGATGCCCTGCTTACTGCCTTGGACTGCCTGGATATCTCATCAATATACCTGGTATTGATAAAGAAGCTGGTCAGATACTGTACGATATAATTGATCATGATCGTCGAAACAACTTCGTTGATATTGAACCTGTATTTGAGGAAGCCGACCAGTGCTCCGACCAGCATTCCCACCACGATTCCGATCAGTATGACAAGCGGTTTTGCGATCACAGCCGTCATTTCCGAATATCCTACCGTGACAGTCGCGACAAAGCCCGCAGCCAGCATCTGTCCGGACACACCGATGTTGAACAGTCCCGCCTTCTGTGCCACTGCCACAGACAAAGCCGCAAACATCATAGGCGTCAGCATGTTCAGAAAACTCATAAAATCAGTCAGCATTCCCTGATATGCCGAGTATGCCGGCTTCGGCATAAGGCCGCTTCCCTGCAGCAGATTCATGTAGGCAGTAAGCGGATATTTGCCCAGCCCGGCGATGATAATCATTCCTACAATGAGACTCAGGAGAATTGAAAATATCGGGATCGCGATAAACTGTGTCCTGTCATTTCCGAGAAGCTTAACACAAATTTTTTTCATTTACTTTTCACCCCCATCATGAATTCTCCCACCTGATTCATCGTAAGAGTCTCAGCCGGGGCGATCTTGTCAATAGCTCCGTTATAGATAACGCCGATCGTATCTGCGCAGTTCATGATTTCATCCAGTTCCAGAGAAATCAGGAGGATGGCTTTTCCTTTATTTCGCTCCGCAATGATCTGCTTATGAATATTTTCAATGGCGCCGATATCCAGGCCTCTGGTCGGCTGTACAAAAATCATCAGGTCGGACTGAAGTTCAATCTCTCTTCCCACAATCGCCTTCTGCTGATTTCCGCCGCTCATTGACCGCACCTGGGTCATCGTTCCCTGTCCGCTGCGGATATCATATTCCTCGATCAGTCTCTGTCCGTATTTTTCAAACTCATCCGGTCTCAGCACCCCGCCTCTGCCCGAAAAAGGCTCTTTATAATAGGATTTAAGAGCCAGGTTGTCCCGCAGGGTAAAATCAAGTTCAAGTCCGAACTCCTGTCTGTCCTCGGGAATATAGGATATTCCCTTCTCCGTTCTTCTGCGGATCGGCATGTTCGTGATGTCTTCGCCGTTTAGCATCACTTTGCCGGAGGCCACTTCCATCAGCCCGGCAATGGCGTCCGCCAGCTCGATCTGTCCGTTTCCCGACACACCTGCTATGGCAAAGATCTCTCCTCTGTGCACCTGGAAAGAAACATTCTTTACCACATCAAAGTTATCCTGATTGCGCACGGTCATATTCTGTACATCCAGTACCGTCTCACCGAATCTGGCCGGAGGCTTATCCACAGTAAAAGAGACTTCTCTTCCCACCATCAGGTTCGCCATGGTCTTTGTAGAAGTCTCCGCCACGTTCAGGACATCCACGATCTTTCCCCTGTTCAGGATCGCGCAGCGGTCCGCAACCTGTTTGATCTCCTCCAGCTTATGTGTAATCAGAATAATCGTCTTTCCGCTGTCCCTGAGGTTGCGGATAATCTGCAGCAGGAATTCAATCTCCTGAGGAGTCAGCACAGCTGTAGGCTCATCAAAAATCAGAATCTCCGCCTCACGATACAGCATCTTCAGGATCTCCACTCTCTGCTGGATCGAGACATTCACCTTCTCGATCACCTGAGTCGGATCCACTTCCAGTCCATATTCCTCTGAAAGCTTTCTTATATCTTCGTTTGCCTTCTTTATATCAACCGTGGGGAACAGGCCCAGCACTTTTTTTACCGGTTCCATTCCCATGATGATATTCTCTGCGATCGTATAGTTGGATACCAGCTTAAAATGCTGATGTACCATTCCGATATTCAGTTTTGTCGCATAGTTCGGGGAAGTGATATGCACCTTTTTCCCTTTTACGTAGATCTCCCCCTCGTCAGGCTCGTACATTCCGAAAAGCATGCTCATCAGAGTGGACTTTCCCGCTCCGTTTTCGCCGAGAAGAGCGTAAATTTCGCCCTTTCTGATCTGTATGCTCACGTCATCGTTTGCCACAATGCCCGGAAATCTTTTCGTAATATGTCTCATCTCAATAATATATTCTTCTGACATTGGCAGCTCCTGTTCTCTTCATTCATTCCGACGGGTTTGCAGTAAAGTGAAAATGGACAGTGTCACCTGTTAAGTGAACTGTCCATTCTGCATTACCTGATGTTTATTACTCCAGTCCTGGAAAGTCCTCCGGTGTACTGTCGCTGTCGCTTGAAGGAGGAACAATGGTTCCGTCTTTCACAAGCGCAAACGCTTCGTCAAGTGCCTTGATCGTATCATCTGACAGCTGCTGTCTTCCCTCTTCCTTAACATACCCGGTAGAATCTGTGTCAGCCATCAGAGTTATGTTCTGTCCCTCGAAGGATCCGTCCGCAATTGCATTAAGCTGTCTCTCAACATTAATGCTCATGCATTTCAGAACAGATGTCAGGATAATATTGGAATCTCCGTTTGCTCCGTCGTCATACTGATCTACGTCACATCCGATGACTTTCACATCGCCGGCCTCTTTCGCCGCCGTAAACACACCGTTTCCTGATGCACCTGCCGCAACAAAGATAATATCGCATCCCTCTTTAATCAGGGACTCTCCGATTACCTTTCCGGTCGCTTCATCCGAGAAGTTTCCTGTGTAGTTTCCGCCAATGTTCTCGTCGTTGTATGTTCCCGCATAGGAAGCAAGCTCCACGCACTCAGCGCTCGTTCCGAGTTTTGCGTTCGCATAGTTCACGCCTGCTTCAAAACCATACTGATAATTTACATTGGACGGGAAAGGCTGTCCGTTCACAACAGCGACTTTATTTGTCGTTGTCTCAAGAGCTGCAGCCATGCCTGCGAAGAATCCGCTCTCCTGCTCAGCGAACAGCATTGCATATACATTGTCAAGCTCTACTGTATTGCCTTCTGCATCTGTCGGATAGCTGTCGACAAGGATGAAATCCACATCCGGGTTATCCTGTGCCACCGTGCCGATTCCGGCGCACTGATATCCGAGGCATACCACCACGTCATAGCTTCCTGCGATCTCTGTGATTCTCTCAACTACTGTTGCCGGAACTCCTGTCTCCTCACGGATCGGTGTTACCTTTGCATCCGGATGCTCCTCGATAAATGCAAGGACGCCATTATAGTTATCCTCGTTAAACGAGCCGTCGTCCACACCATTCGGGCTTGAAACGATGGCAATATTCAGTGCATCTCCGCTCTCTTCTGTTGTAGAATCCTCTCCGCTGCCGGATGCTGCGCCGTCATTTGAATTGCTTCCGCATCCGATAACCATGGATGACACCATTGCCACGCAGAGAAATGCTGCTAACAGTTTCTTTTTCATTCTATAACTCCTCCTTCTTTGTTTTGATAAGTCTGGCTAATACTTTCCAACCAACTTATTAACATACATTTTAACACTTGTTCATCTGATGTGCAACGCCCTGTTGTTCAAAAATCTTCTTCAGGCTCTCGGTGTAGGGCGGCCTTGCCACACCATACTCTGTTACAATTCCCGAAATGAGACTGTGATCTGTCACATCAAACGCCGGATTGTAGCATTTTACTTCTTCCGGAGCCATAGGTTCGGTATAAAATTTTTTCTTGATCTCGTCCGGATTCCGGAGTTCGATCTTAATGTCATCCCCGGCAGGACAGTTCATATCGATGGTGGATGTGGGCCCCAGCACATAGAACGGAATCCCGTAGTATTTTGCCAGAATCGCCACGCCGCTGGTTCCGATTTTGTTCGCAGCGTCTCCGTTCGCCGCGATCCGGTCACATCCCACCAGGCATGCCTGCACCCATCCGTTCTTCATGACAATGCTTGCCATATTGTCACAGATCAGGGTGACATCAATGCCTCCTTTCTGCAGTTCATAGGAGGTCAGTCTTGCTCCCTGAAGAAGCGGTCTTGTCTCATCTGCAAATACATGGAACTCCATGCCTCTCTCCTTCCCGAGGAAGAGGGGGCCAAGAGCGGTGCCGTATCTGGAAGTGGCAAGCGGCCCTGCATTGCAGTGGGTCAGAATCCCGTCCCCGTCATGGAGCAGGGACAGCCCGTACTCGGAAATCGCCCGGCACATACGCATATCCTCCGCCTGGATCTCTTTGCTCTCCGCCAGGAGCAGTGCTTTGATCTCCTCCACCGGCTTATCCTGATTGGAGGTGACCACTCTCTCCATCCGATTCAGAGCCCAGCTCAAATTCACTGCCGTCGGCCTCGATGAATCCAGATACTCTTTGTCCTTTCTGAACTGTTCATAAAACGTATCATAGTCATCTGTCTCGATTTTATTCGCAAGGACACAGATCCCGTACGCCGCACAGATTCCGATCGCCGGAGCCCCTCTCACTTTCAGCTCAAAGATGGCGTCATAGAGATCTTCTGCCGTTCCCAGCGTCAGATATTCTGTCTTGTTGGGAAGCTGTGTCTGATCAATGATCACCACCGCGTTTTCTTCTTCATTCAGTTTTACATTGTCAATATGTGTTACATCTCTCAGTGTTTCCATCTTTCTCCCTTTCATCCGCAGAAGTTCTGCCTCTCTGCATGTTTCCGTTCTGCCTCCTCAGAACCGGAATCCGGCCTTGAATCCCCGGTAAGCAAATGCCTTCTCGTGGTCCTTCAGATCAAACAGCTCGATCTCCGGCAGAACGATCCTTTTCTGCGCCAGCATCCTCAGAGCCGGCTCAAAGGGACCGCACCGGCTGCCCTTGATGGTGATCTCATTTACCACGAAATAACTCATGTCCACATTCGCCGTCCCTGCATATGTGCTCTTCAGGATGATCGTTCCCTGCCGGCGGATCAGGTTCTTCGCAAGCTGAAGTCCCGACTCCGCTCCGGTGGCGTCCACAATGATCTCAAAGGTCTCGTCTGTCTCTGTCACCGTCTTTGCAAAGGGACTGAACTTCTCCAGCTTCTCGGGATGCTTCCCGATCACGGTCAGATCTGTTCCCGTCAGGTTCAGCACCTGGGCGATCATCAGGCTCAGCCTTCCGTCTCCCAGAACAGCCACTTTTGTATCCGGGCTGACATGCACCTGGGACGTGATCTCAAATGCAGCGGCCAGAGGCTCGGTAAAGATCGCCCTCTCCGTCGGAAGTTCATCGGGGACTCTGTGGATCAGATGGGTCTGCAGTGTCATGTACTCCGCGAAACATCCGTCCTTTCCTTCCATGCCGATGACCTTCCTGTCCGGGCAGTGCTTCTCCCTTCCCGTGCGGCAGTACAGACAGTGTCCGCATCCGGCGTTCAGTTCTCCCACTACCCGCTGTCCGATCAGGCTCTCATCCTCAGATTCTTCCACTACGCCCACAAACTCATGTCCCATCACGCCACGGAAGTTGGGCCGGTAGCCTTTTAACACCTCCCGGTCCGTGCTGCACACCGCAGCCATGAGGATACGGATCAGGCTCTCGCCTTCTTTGCAGACCGGTTTGGGAAGATCTTCCCGGTAAACCGCTTTCTCTCCGTCAAAATATAATCCTTTCACAAGTTCCGCCTTTCTGGCGCGGGGCATCCTAAGCCTCGTCGATCGCCTTTCCGATATCATGTCTCATATATTTGTTCTCAAACTGTACCCACTCGGTAGCTGCATATGCGTTGGCTCTCGCCTCTTTCAGGTCTTTTCCCTTTGCCGTCACGCCAAGCACGCGTCCGCCGTTGGTCACGATCTGATCCCCGTCGAATTTCGTTCCCGCATGGAAGCAGTAATACCCTTCATGCTTTTTGAACTCATCCAGTCCTGTGATGGGATATCCCTTTTCATATTTTACCGGGTATCCGTCTGACGCCAGAACCACGCAGACCGCCGCGTTATCCTCAAACTGCAGGTCGATCTGATCCAGAGTTCCGTCGATACATGCCTCCGCCACGTCGATGATGTCATTCTTCATACGCGGGAGCACAACCTGTGCCTCCGGATCGCCAAAGCGTGCATTGTACTCCAGTACTTTCGGGCCGTCCGCCGTCAGCATCAGTCCGAAGAAAATGACTCCCTTGAAAGGACGTCCTTCCGCAGCCATGGCGTCCACAGTCGGCTGATAGATATATTTCTCACAGAACTCCTCCACTTCTTTCGTATAGAAGGGGCTTGGTGAAAAAGTTCCCATTCCGCCCGTGTTCAGACCGGTATCCCCGTCTCCCGCACGTTTGTGGTCCTGTGCGCTGGTCATGGTCTTGATTGTCTTTCCGTCTACGAAAGAGAGAACAGACACTTCGCGCCCTGTCATGAACTCCTCGATGACCATCTCATTTCCGGCTGTCCCGAACTTCTTGTCCAGCATGATGGTCTTCACGCCTTCCTTTGCCTCTTCCAGGTTCTTACAGATCAGCACACCCTTTCCGAGTGCAAGTCCGTCCGCCTTCAGGACAATGGGAAACTTCGCCGTCTCGAGATAGGCAAGAGCCTTGTCCGGATCCGTAAAGTTCTCATACGCAGCTGTGGGAATGTTGTATTTCTTCATCAGATCCTTTGAGAACGCCTTGGATCCCTCCAGGATCGCCGCGTTCTTTCTCGGCCCGAAGGTGCGGATGCCCGCCTCCTCCAGAACATCCACAAGTCCTCCCACCAGAGGATCGTCCATTCCCACGATGCAGAGGTCGATCTCTTTCTCCTTTGCAAACGCCGCCAGTCTGTCAAACTCCATGGCGCCGATGTCCACACACTCGGCATACTCCGCGATTCCCGCGTTTCCCGGCGCACAGTAGATCTTGTCCGCCCGCGGGCTCTTTGCCACGCTCGCCGCGATGGCATGTTCTCTTCCTCCGCTTCCAACTATCAGTACTTTCATAACAGCCTCCTTTTCTTCTTCTGAAACCACAAAGGTGCATCTGTGATACCACAGACGCACCCCCCTTATACATGTCCATGCGCTATCCGTTCTGACGCAGCGCGGCTGCCTCTGCCTCAAGTGCTTTTCCACTCTCTGTCAGCACAGCAGTTTCCCGCGCGGCGCACAGCAGTCTATTCTGATATTACTGTCTTCCGGCCTTCCACCCGGACTTTTCCGCCCGCGATCAGGTCGATGGCTCTCGGAAGAATGATCCACTCCGCCTGTTCCATGACCCTCCTCTGGAGTACTTCCGGGGTATCTCCCTGCTGTACCTCCACAGCCTTCTGCAGGATGATCGGACCGGTGTCCGTACCCTCGTCCACGAAATGGACGGTGGCTCCGACCACCTTCACGCCGCGCTCAAGAGCCGCCTCGTGCACCTTCAGCCCGTAGAATCCTTTCCCGCAGAAGGAGGGGATCAGGGACGGATGGATATTGATCATCCGATTCCTGTACTTTTCGATCATCTCCGGCGGGATCACCACAAGGAACCCGGCCAGCACGATCAGATCCGGCTCGTAACTGTCTACTGCCTCCATAAGCTTCCCGTTGAAGATTTCCCGGGACTCATAATCTTTGGGGGATACGCAGCAGCTCGGGATCCCGTTCTCCTCCGCTCTTTTCAGCGCGTAGGCATTCCGGTTATTGCTGATCACGCCTGCGATCTGTGTGTTCGTAATCTTCCCGTCTCTCACCCCGTCGATGATCGCCTGGAGGTTGGTCCCTCCTCCGGAAACCATCACCACTATCTTTAACATAAGGTTACTCCTTTTTCTCCTGCCTCGATCTGCCCTACTACGTAGGGGTCCTCGCCTGCCGCGCGGATCGCGTCCATGGTGCGGTCCACATCGTCTTTATCCACAGCCAGAACCATTCCAAGTCCCATGTTAAACGTATTGTACATCATATGTTCTTCCACATCGCCATCGTCTGAGAGCATCCGGAATACCGGAGGAATCGGGTAGCTGTCTTTTCTGATCACCGCATGGGTTCCCTCTTTCAGCATACGGGGAACATTCTCATAGAATCCGCCGCCTGTAATATGGCTGCATGCCTTGATCTTCACGCCCGCGTCCTTGATGCTCTTCAGAGCCTTCACATAGATCTTTGTGGGAGCAAGAAGCGCCTCCCCGAGAGTGCAGCCCAGACTGTCATAATATGTATCCAGCGCCTCTCTCTTCATATTGAAGACCTGCCTTACCAGCGAGAACCCGTTGCTGTGGATCCCGGAGGACGCCATACCGATCAGCACATCCCCTTCTTTCAGATCTTCGCCTGTGATCATATCCTTCTTATCACAGACTCCTACCGCAAATCCGGCAAGATCATACTCATCCGGTTTCATCAGCCCCGGATGCTCCGCAGTCTCTCCGCCGATCAGCGCCGCGCCTGCCTGAAGGCAGCCTTCTGCAACGCCCTTCACGATATCTGCGATCTTCTCCGGTTCGTTCCTGCCGCACGCAATGTAATCCAGGAAGAACAGCGGTTCTCCGCCTGCGCAGGCAATGTCATTCACACACATTGCTACCGCATCGATCCCGATGGTGTCATGTTTATCCAGGATCATGGCGATCTTCACCTTCGTCCCGCATCCGTCTGTTCCGGAGAGCAGTACCGGCTCCTCCATCTCCCTGATCTTTGAGAGGGAGAACGCTCCGGAGAATCCGCCCAGTCCTCCCAGGACCTCCGGGCGCATGGTCTTCTTCACATGCTCCTTCATAAGTTCTACTGATCTGTAGCCGGCCTCTATGTCAACGCCTGCCTTCTTATAATCCATACCGTCTTCTCCTTTTCTATATCGGACGTCCACGTCCTGCTATTTCAGGTATTCCTCGTATCCTACTTCTTTCAGCCTGTCAGCCTTTGCCTGTACGGTATCCTTCATCTCTGCGGAATAATCCTTGAGCTTCTTCAGAAGTTCTTCGTCAGACACTGCAAGAATCTTCGCCGCAAGGATCGCCGCGTTCATTCCTCCGTCAATGGCAACTGTAGCGACCGGGATTCCCGGCGGCATCTGTACGATCGAGTAAAGAGCGTCCTGTCCGTCCAGGTTCTTTCCCGACATGGGAACACCGATGACCGGCATGGGGAATAATGCAGCGCACATTCCCGGAAGATGGGCAGCCATGCCTGCTCCCGCGATGATCACCTTGATTCCTTTTCCTTCTGCTGATTTTGCCCAGTCAAAAAACACATCCGGCATGCGGTGTGCGGAGATGATGGTCATCTCATAGTCAATCCCGAATTTTTCAAGCATGGAAGCAGCTTTGCTCATTACTTTAAGATCCGAGTCGCTTCCCATGACAATTCCTACTTTTGGCATTTTGTCTCCTCCTTCAGTGGTTCATTCAATACTTCCGTTTCCGGTAATACGAATCTTCCATTCTTTATTAGTATAATGTTTTTGCCTTCTTTTGTCACTACACTTATTTCTTCTAACTCTTCATAAGGTATGGTTATATCTGTGTGGCAGTGGAAATATGCCTTTGAGACGTCTTCCTTTCTCAGGATGGACACGGAGTTGTCCTTTGCCATGATCTCTTTCCCGTTGGGGTTGTAGACCCGGATGTCCTCACTCCAGGAATAACAGGTGTCTCCCACTGCAAAATGAGGTCCCGTCTTCTCTGCAATAAGAATGGGCATCTTCTCCTCGATTCCGTATTTTCTCGCCGCCACATAAGCGGTCGTGTTTGTCCCGATGGCAAATTCGCCGAGAGGAAGGGTCTGATGATTCTTCAGGACATTATCAAAGATATATTTTCTTCCTTCGTCCGGAGAGTCGAAATTGGAGCAGCTGTAATCGGTAATCTTTCCGTCCCTGAAAGTGATCTCCAGATCCCGGTACTCCAGGCCGTCCAGATACACCCGGCTGACGTTTAAAACCCCGTCCGTCCCTTCCAGAACAGGTGAAGTGAATACTTCCCCCACCGGGATGTTCACGTCTGCCACGCAGTTCTCGAACTTTGTCTCTTTCTTCGGATCGTCCAGATGGATAAGCTGTACTCTCAGATCCGTTCTGTTCGCTCCTTTTCCGAGCACATGGACATATTCACCCTGATCCAGAGCGTCAATCATGGTCTGCTGCACCTTTTCATACAGCTTCGCGTCCAGAGTATTGATACGGATCACCTCGTTGAATATCTCAGGATAGCGCTCCCCTATCTCCGGAACAGGATATGCGACGATGGTAAAACTCCTCTCGTCTCCCCGGATATATTCATTGGTGATCTGCCCGGACCTGTTGTCATACATCAGGGCCAGCTCACGCTGTTCCGAGGTATACCCGGGTGCTTCCGGTTTTGTCTCCGGTGAAAAAGGCTTCTCTCCAAAGGTCTCCATCACGGCCGGTCCCGCAAACTGCGCCGCCAGCTCACGTTTTTTCTCATACACGGTTTTCATGACTTCCAGCCTGCGCTCAACATAACGTTTGTCCATGAAAAGCGCCTGATCCTGTCTGTGGTCATACTCATACTGCCAGTTCGGAACCGCGCCGAAATATCCGATTTTATGATGCTCCCTCTTCGTGACCACACCGGACGCCGCCCGGTAGATCACCGGCCTAAGGCCCATTCTGCGGAAATTCTCGATTGCCGCGCGGATTACCCTTTCAAACCCAAGGCTGTAGCGGATATTTACAACGGATTTTTTTGAAAGGTCTTTGCCCGTGTTGATAAATCCGATACGGTATCCCTCCGTATAGACATCCGCCATCTTCTGTATGGTCTCCTCCGGGAGGGTACGCAGATGCCGCGCAGTTCCCAGCTCATTTTCCGTAATATATTCCCCGAACCGGTAGAGATATTTGTCATCCTCCAGATCTGCATTCTCGATGATGTCCGCCGCGAAAGAGTATTCCGGATCGATCTGTTCTTCGATCCGGTCCGCAAGAAACACATCACAGTAATCACTTGCATACCAGTAAATGATGTCCCGAATCTCTTTCGCATCCGGCTCGGCATTCTCCTCAAAACAGTTGTACACTTCAATGAAGAGCTCACAGAGAATGGTCAGATAGTCTGTCCGCCCTTCGAACACATACGGAATGCCGGAGCGCATTTCCGCATAGAGGAAACACAGCATCCCGCCTTTGTCTTCCCCCAGTTTTTTCACGGCGCAAGCCGGATCCGCATAGCTGTTTCCATAATTCTGCGGAAGAATATCCCGGTAAAGGATCTCATTCAGGCTCTGCATCTCTTCCAGTGTGCAGAGGTCCCATGTGCCGTCCGAAATCTTCCTCCTGATATTCTCCAGTTCCAGCAGAAAGATCGCCGTGTCCTGAAAGAAAGGCAGATATCGCTCCGATACTGTCTCCTCCGATACGATGCCGCGCAGTCTGTCCACCGCAAGGGCATGGCGCTCCTCACACTGTTCGTTTCTTTCTTTCTGTATCTCTTTCCAACCCATTGTTACATCAGTCCTCCTATAAATATCGCCAGGAACAGGAGCAGCGTCACGAAGCTGCCCGGAAGTCCGATCTTACATGTAAGATAATTTCGCTCCCTCTCATGAAATCCTTTCACCGACGCTCTGATCCCGAGCAGCGAAAGAACAAATGAGACTATGGCGATTCCGCCAACGATTCCGGCCGCTCTCCCCCGCTCTATATACGCATAAAGGATACAGCCTGCAAGAAGAACAAACGCAGCGGCAGCCAGCCAGCATGAAGCGATTCCCATACGGGAATGCCTGTATTTGGCCTGCCCGTATTTTCTGGTTCCACGCTTTTTCCTCTCCTTCTCCCGCTGTTTTTCTTCAACGTTTTTTCTTTTTCCGAACATAATGTTTTCTCCTTATCTGATTGCAGATCATAAATATGATATAGCCAAGCACTCCTCCTATTGTATTCAGAAGCAGATCATCCACGTCAAGGCTTCCCACTCTTGTGACAAGCTGAAGGATCTCCACGCAGAGACTTAGCAGCAGGCTGCAGAACAGTGTTTTGAAAAAACCCCTTGAGCTGCTCGCCATTGAAATAAAAAATCCAAACGGCATAAATATCAGGATGTTTCCGAACAGATTCGAAAATACCGCAAACGTTCCCAGCTGTTCACGATATGTAATAAACCGTTTGATCTCCCGGAACAGTTCCAGATTATAACGGTACTCATCCATTACCCCCTCTCTGCCATAC
>ERZ1090862.624-NODE-626-length-15899-cov-6.526256_pt1 | contig 15899 bp, 14 predicted proteins | sample MGYA00478481_ERZ1090862 | MGnify/ENA primary metagenome ERZ1090862 (study PRJEB33644, sample SAMEA5815745) | chicken gut metagenome | biome: Chicken; feature: Gastrointestinal Tract; material: Caecum | place: Ireland | collected 2019-01-01 | study: A study of the... | reverse complement strand
CGGCGAGCATTAACAAGTCCACTTTTTATGCTCATTATGCGGACATCTATAATCTGTCCGGGGAGATAGAGAAAGAGACGGTTATGTCCATTATAAACAGCATTGAACATCTGAAGGATTATTCGTTTGAGAATTCGGATGCTTTTACGAGAGCGCTCTGCCTGGCGTTTCTGTCCCAGATTTCCCTGATAAAGATCCTGTTTTCAGGAAAAGAACAGAATCATCTGGCAAACCAGCTGGATCGTGAGCTGAAGCAGGTGATTTTCCGGAAATATCCGGAGTATGAAAATGATATAGAGAAAAATATTCTGTTGTCCTACTGCATACAGGGGACTTACCATGCCTATCTGAATAATCCTGAGGCGGATACGGAGATCTTTGTCAGGACCATAGAGAAGATCGTTAAATGTCTGCAGCCGATGCTGTAGAGGAGGGGAAAGAGGGACGGCTCAGGCACGCCTTGTCATTTCAATATGCGGATGATAGAATGAGAACATAAGCCGGTTGTACGGCTCTGAGAGGAGGATGTTTATGAAAAAACTGTGGGCAGCGTCAGTGTGTGCAGGGGCAGTCCTGCTCTGTGCATGCTCCCCGGCGGGAAACACAGGCGACGGGCAGAACAGCGGCGTATCTCCGGAGAAGAGCGGCGGGAATAGTGAGATCATCCTGGCCACAACCACGAGTACAAAAGACAGCGGTCTGCTGGATGAGATTCTGCCGGTATTCGAGAAAGAGACGGGGTACAGCGTCAGCGTCGTCTCAGTGGGTTCGGGAGAGGCCATGACCATGGGAGAGAACGGAGAAGCGGATGTGCTGCTTGTGCATTCCCCTGAGGCAGAGGAAGAATATGTGGCGGGCGGTCATGCCGATGAGGACGGAAGGATGGACGTAATGTACAATGATTTTGTGCTGGTGGGACCAAAGGAGGATCCTGCAGGCATCAGTGCAGCCTGCCCCGATGATGTGGAGACGGCGTTCCGGACGCTGGCGGAGAATCAGTCTCGGTTTATTTCCAGAAGCGACGATTCAGGCACTCACCAGAAGGAACTGTCTGTCTGGGAAGCCTGCGGTATTGAGCCGGCGGGAGAATGGTATGTGGAGGCCGGCGCCGGAATGGGAGAGGTGGTTGAGATGGCCAATGAGATGCTGGCATATACGCTTTCAGACCGGGCCACATGGCTCAACATGGGACTGGATGAAGACCTCAAGATCGTATGTGAGAAAGATCCCGACGGGATACTCTACAATCAGTACGGAGTGATCTGTGTCAATCCTGACAAGAATGAAAATATCAATCATGAGGGGGCAAAAGCATTCCAGCAGTGGATCGTCTCAGAAGAGACTCAGGAACTGATCGGAGAGTACGGTGTGGAAGAGTACGGAAGTCCGCTCTTTACACCTGATGCACAGCAGGAATAGCCTATGGAAATTATCATCGAAGGAATTTCGGAAGCAGTCAGGCTGATCTTTTCGTTTGACAGAGAGGTGTTCGAGGTGGTCGGGCTGTCGCTTGAGGTGTCCGGCCTCTCTCTTCTTATCGCAGGGATACTCGGGATCCCGGCGGGACTTGTCATTGCGGGACGGCGCTTCCGGATGAAACATATGCTGATGCGTGTTATCTATACACTGATGGGAATGCCGCCGGTGCTGTGCGGACTGATTGTATATATCGTATTCATGAGGCGGGGACCTTTCGGCAGTCTCCGCCTGAATTATACGGTTACGGTCATGATTATAGCGCAGACTCTTCTGATCCTTCCGATTATAACAGGACTTACGATGAGCGCGGCAGGAGAGCGGACAGAAAAGATACAGCGCCTTGCCCGCACCCTTGGCGCCGGACGGCTTCAGACGCTCAGGCTTTCTGTTTTTGAACTGCGGTTCGGGATCATTACAGCGCTTGTTTCAGGATTCTCACGGGGAATCTCCGAAGTGGGAGCGGTCATGATCGTCGGAGGCAACATAGAGGGAAAGACACGCACAATGACAACATATATCTCTCAGCTTAAGGGGATGGGAGAGTTTGAGAGGGCAGAGGCGGTGGGGATTATCCTCCTGGTGCTTTCGTTCATTGTGAATACGGTGCTTTATAACATTCAGAAAGAAACGGTTCGGTGACAGCATGGAAGTAGAGATCAAAAACCTCAAAAAAGTGTACGGAGAATTCACAGCGGTGGACGTCCCCTATCTGTATTTTCCTTCCGGTTCCGTGACGGCAGTAGTCGGTCCAAACGGAGCAGGCAAATCCACTCTGCTCAGCCTGATTGCCGGACTGCCGGAGAAGAGCGGAGGACAGATACTGTATGACGGGGACGAAACACCGCCTCTGAGACGGATGACCATGGTGTTTCAGGAACCCTACCTTATCTCTTCCACCGTCGGGAAAAATATCGCGTATCCGTTGAGAATAAGAGGAATGCAGAAGGAAGAGATACGCCGGAGAGTGGGGAAGCTGGCGGATGAACTCGGACTCGGTCCGCTCCTTGACAGGCGCGTAAGAGGGCTGTCCCTGGGGGAGATCCAGAAGACAGCTCTGGCAAGAGCGGTTTCTTTCGGACCGGAGCTTCTGATGCTGGACGAGCCGTGTGCCAGCATAGATACACACGCAACTCTGGAGATCGAGAGGATGCTTCTGAAAAGTAACATGGAACGGCACACGACCATTATTCTGGTGACCCATGACCTGGCTCAGGCGCGCCGTGTTGCCGGACGGATTGTTCTGCTGAACCACGGAAAGGTCGTGGAGTGTTCGGAGACAGAGAGGTTTTTCAGGCATCCGGACCGGGAAGAGACAAGAAAATTTATAGAAGGGAAGCTGTTGATCTGACATGGAACTGCTGCATACAGATACACTGGAGGAAGCCAGAGAAAAACTGTGGAAAGAGACCGGGAAAATGGATATGGAAATCCGAAAGGTAAAGGCTCAGGAGGCGCCGGGGCGGATCAGCGCATCGGATGTGTTTTCAGATGAGAACATTCCGCCCTTTGACCGGTCTGTTGTGGACGGCTATGCAGTCCGGGCCAGGGAGACGTACGGTGCAGGAGAGGCATCTCCCGTATTCTTCAGGGTGACAGGACAGGTGAGGATCGAGGAAGCGGCCGGGACCCTTTCCGGCTGTCAGGAAGCGGTGCGCCTGCAGACCGGTTCCATGATACCGAACGGAGCGGACGCAGTCGTGATGTCGGAGTATACAGAGGAGTATGCGCCGGGAAGGATCGCCTGCATCCGTGCGGTCAGTGAAGGGGAAAACATTATCCGTGCCGGTGAGGACGTACGCCGGGGCGAATGTATCATCCGGAGAGGTCAGAAGATAGGCGTCGGGGAAGCCGGCATGCTGGCCGGTCTGGGGATAAGGGAAATCCAGGTGTACCTCAGACCGTCTGTGGCGATTCTGTCTACGGGAGATGAGCTGGCCGGCGGGGATGAACCTCTGACAGCGGGCAGAATACGGGATATCAATACCTCCGCGCTGTCGGCGGCGGCTCTGGAATATGGGATGGAGATCTGCCTTAGGAGAAGGATAAGAGATGAAGAAAGGGAGATACGGCAGGCAGTGGAGGAAGCTGCGGAAAAAAGCGATATTGTTCTCATCTCGGGAGGAAGTTCCAAGGGGGATAAGGATTTTACGAAGAAGGTTCTGGAAGAGATTACGGGAAATGTTTTTACTCACGGAATAGCTGTCAGACCGGGAAAGCCGACCATTCTTGCGTATGACAGAGAACGCAGAGCCGTCATTGCGGGACTGCCGGGACATCCCATGGCGGCCGTGATTATGTTCCGGCTTCTGATCCGTGACTGGTACCGCAGGAAGACCGGAAGTCCGGAGCCGCTTAAGATCCCGGCTGTAATGAAGGAGAATGTGTCCAGCAACCAGGGGAGGGCGGCCTGCCTTCCGGTCAGACTGGTGCCGGGGGCAGACGGATACGAGGCGGTTCCGGTCTATGCGAAGTCCGGAAGTATTTCAGCCCTTGCGAAGGCGGATGCCTTCATTATGATTCCCAGGAACAGGGAGGGGCTCAGGAAAGGAGAGAAGGTTAAGGCCGAACTGTTATGAAGCGGAACCTATATCTTGATATACAGGAGAAGGAAGAAGCGCTGGAGAATTTCCTGGGCGCTCTTGCGCATATCAGACCGGAGAAGCAGGTTGTCTCTGTGACAGAGAGCCTGGGACGGGTGACGGCGGAGGCGGTATACGCCCGCTGTTCCAGTCCGTCCTATAACTCATGCGCCATGGACGGAATTGCGGTGATCAGTTCCCATACAAAAGGCGCGTCCGAGAACAGTCCGGTCCTGCTGGAATATGAAAAGGATTATGTGGATGTGGATACCGGAGATATGATCCGCCCGCCTTACGACGCAGTCATCATGGCAGAGGATCTGATCGAGACGGAGGACGGGTACCGGATCATTGCTCCCACACATCCGTTTGCACATGTGAGAGCTGTCGGAGAGGATATTGTCACCAGCGAGATGGTTCTGCCGTCGGGACATGAGATCCGTGCCATCGATATTTCCGTGCTGCTGTCGGCCGGAGTGACAGAGATTCCGGTGATCCGCAGACCCGTGGCAGGGATTATTCCCACAGGGGATGAGATGGTGGATTTTCGGGAAGCGCTGGAAGGAGGCGGCCCGGAAGACGGGAAAATCATAGAGACGAATTCATGGATGTTCGACGGCCTGATAAGGGAGAACGGAGGCGCTGCAAAGCGTTACGGGATCGTACCGGATCGTCCGGAGATGCTTAAGAAGGCTGTGCTCTCGGCGGTGGAAGAATGTGACATCGTCATTGTAAATGCGGGCTCAAGCGCGGGAAGGGACGATTATACGATCCATGTGATCCGTGAACTGGGAGAGGTGCTGACTCATGGCGTCGCAATCAAGCCGGGAAAGCCGGTCATACTGGGAAAGGTAAAAGGCAGGCCTGTGATCGGACTTCCGGGTTATCCGGTATCTGCATACCTGACGTTTACAGAATTCGTGATTCCGGTGATGAATCTCTTTCTGAACCGTGAGAGGGGACGGGAGGAGAAGATAAAGGCAAGACTGACGAAGACGCTGATGTCAGGACTGAAATATGAGGAGTATGTTCGGGTGAAGCTTGGAATGGTGGACGGACAGATGATCGCTGCGCCTCTGAAACGGGGGGCCGGGGCATCCATGTCTCTGGTAAAGGCCGACGGATTCTGCGTGATACCGCAGAACAGTGAAGGTATTATGGCGCATGAGGAGGTTGAGGTAAAGCTTCTCAGAAAACCGGAGCAGATTGAGAAGACGCTGGTGCTGATCGGAAGTCATGACATCATACTGGATGTGCTGAATGATCTGATGACGGAAAAGCGGTCGGGCATGAGTCTGTCCTCCACTCATGTGGGGTCTCTGGCGGGGCTGATCGCTCTGAGAAAGAGAGAGACTCATCTGGCGCCGTCCCATCTGCTGTGCGAGGAGGACGGAAGTTACAACGAGGCGGTGGTCCGGGAGATGTTTCCGGGAGAGCGGATGGCGATTATCAAAGGAGTGAGACGGCGTCAGGGATTTATTGTGAAGAAAGGAAATCCTCTGAATATACGGTCTGTACGTGATATTACGCCGGAGATCCGTTATATCAACAGGCAGAAAGGGGCCGGCACCCGTGTGCTGTTTGATTATCTGCTGAAAAAGGAAGGAATCTCTCCGGCTAATATACAGGGCTATGAAAATGAAGCGGCGACACACATGAGCGTTGCCGTGGCGGTTCAGAAAGACAACGCGGATACGGGGATGGGAATCTATTCCTGTGCGAAAGCCCTGGGTCTTGACTTTGTGGACGCCGCATTCGAGGAGTATGATTTCGTGACATATGCCGAATATCTGGAACTGCCGGCAGTGCAGGAGTTTCTGTGCGCACTGACGGGAGAAGAGTTCGGCCGGCGCCTGGATGAACTGGGAGGATACAGCCGGGAGGAGATCGGGAAGATCCGGCTGATCGGCTCGTGACAGCTTCCGGCATGGAAAAGGAGGAGCTTTATGTTTGAGAAGAATCTGGAGTTCCTGGAAGAGGAAGAGACGGAAAAGATACGGGGTGTGAGAGCGGCAGTCATCGGACTTGGGGCTCTCGGACAGATGGCTGCGCATGAGCTTGTACGGGGCGGAATGGAGAGGCTGACTCTTGTGGATGGAGATGTGATGGAGCAGAGCAATCTTAACCGGCAGCTTTATGCCGACATCCTTACCCTGCACCATCCGAAGGCGGAGATTCTGTCAGAGCGGCTGGGAGATATCAGCCCCAGGCTGAAAATAAAATCATATCCGGTATTCCTGGACAGAATGAACGCGGGGGATATTCTCCGGGATGCGGACATGATACTGGACTGTGTGGACAATATCCATGCAAAGCTGTACCTGGAAGAGGCTGCCGAAGCGCTTGGAATACCTCTCATTCACGGCGCTGTGGAGGGATGGTGCGGACAGGCCGCAGTGATATACCCCGGGGACCGGCTCCTTTCAGTGATCTATGAAAAGCAGAGGGAGCAGAAGAGGGCGGCGCTGATGCCTGCGGTGGGCGTCATTGCGTCCGTGCAGGCCTGTGAGGCTCTTAAGATCGCCGCAGGAAAGAAGTGCGCATTGCAGGGGAAACTTTTCTGCGCAGACCTGCTGAACAGCGAATTCGAGTGTATTCCATTCAGCTGAGGACAGAAAATGAGGAGGTGGCAAAATGGCGTCAAAATACGGAGGCTATATGGGGAAAGTGCTGAAGATTGATCTGACTTCCCGGCAGGTATCCGAATATCCCTTTTCGGACGAGGACAGAGAACTCTATATCGGAGGGAAAACGATGGCGGCGAAGATCCTTGGGGATCATCTGACGGGGAAGGAGAAAGCGTTCTCCGAGGACAATCTTCTTGTGGTGACCACGGGACCCATGACCGGGTCAGGAGCGCCAAGCTCCAGCAGATTTAATATTTCAACACTGTCGCCCCAGACCGGATACATCACATCCTCCAACTGCGGAGGGCATTTCGGGTATTATCTGAAGAAAGCCGGTCTGGATGCCCTGATTCTGACAGGAAGGTGTGATAAGCCGACCTGGATCGAGATACAGAATGAAAAGGTCATATTCCATGATGCCGGGGATATCTGGGGGATGAAGACCGGCGAGACCCAGAAGGCGCTGGATGATAAGCTGCGAATGAAGAACGGACGTGTGCGCAAAAACGGCAAGATATGTATCGGTCCGGCAGGAGAAAATCTGGTACTGTATTCCTGCATTGTCTCCAATGAACGGGTCTCGGGACGGGGAGGAACCGGGGCTGTCATGGGCTGGATGAGGCTGAAGGCAGTCTGCGCGTCGGGCAATAAGGAAGTGCCCGTCCATGACAAAGAGAAGATGGTGAAGCACACCCGGAAATGGTTCCGTTATCTCAGAGAACACCCTCTCACCGGGAATCAGCTCCCCCGTCTTGGAACGGCAGGACTTGTCAGCGCCATGCAGATGAAGCATATCCTTTCGACGAAGAATTATACTTACGGGCAGTATGATGAGTTTGAAAAGGTCAGCGGAGAGGAACTGGCGGAAAAGTATAATATCGTGAATAAAGGATGTCTGACCTGCCCTATCCGCTGCGCCCGTACGGTAGAAGTAAACGGGCAGCAGGTAAAGGGGCCGGAGCTTGAGACGCTGGTGCTCCTGGGCGGCGGAATTCTGAATGACAATCTGGAATCCATTCTGAAATGGAACTATGAGCTGGACGAACTTGGAATGGATACAATCTCCTGTGCCAATACGATCTCCTACGCCATGGAAGCGAATGAAAAGGGGCTGTGGGATAACGGGCTGAAATTTTCGGAAACTGCGGAACTCTCACAGATCTTTGAGGACATCGCGTTTCGGAGAGGGATAGGAGATGAACTGGCTCTGGGAAGTAAAAGACTGTCGGAAAAATACGGCGGGAAGGAGTTTGCCATTCACGCAAAAGGCATGGAGCTTGCGGCTTACGAACCCCGCAGGGCAGCAGGACTGGGCCTTGGATATGCGACCAGCAACCGGGGCGGCTGCCATCTGAACGGAGGGTATCTGGTCATCCTGGAAGGACTGGGACTGTCAATGAATCAGACAACATATCACGGAAAAGCAGATCTGACGATGCTGTTTCAGGATCTGATGGAGATGATCTCCGCCGCAGGACAGTGTCTGTTCACCAGCTATGCATTCTTCCCGGCTCCGCTTATGAAGCACCCCAACGCATGGTATACCCGTCTGATCAACAAAGTGCTTCCGTACAGCGGCGCGGTCGTCCGCATTATTAACAAGTATCCGGAGATCGCCTGTTTTCATCTTCCGGTGTTTCACCACACGAAAGGCTTCGAGTATACGACAGGGATGAAAATGACGTTTGGAAATTATATCCGCTGCGGGGAGCGGGGATATAATCTGGAGCGGGAGATTAACCGACGTTTCGGAGTCAATGCGAATAAGGACGCCCTGCCGAAACGGCTGACACAGTCTCTGCAGGATCCGGATGATCCGGATTCCAGAGTGCCGCTGGAGAAAATGAAGAAGGTGTACTATCATGCCCGGGGCTGGAACAGAGACGGACTGCCCACAGAGCGGACGCTGCGGAAACTGAAGATATTGCAGGACACACGGAGGAGTGAGTGACATGGTCAGAGTAAAGATATTCGGCACGGCCAGACTGAAGGCCGGTGTGGGAACATTTGAACGGGATGTGAAAAATGTAGACGAGCTGCTGGATGCAATACCGAATCTGACGAGAAAAGAGGCGAAGGATCTGGTCCTGCTCGTCAACGGGAAACCGGCCGGGAAGAGGTACCGTTTCCGGGACGGAGATGAGGTTGTGCTGCTGGCGCCTGCGGGAGGAGGTTGACAATGAAGAAGAGAAAAGAGACACCATGGATCAATCCGGATACATGCGCCGGGTGTTCTGTCTGTGTGGTGAACTGCCCCATGGACTGTATTTCCATCGGGCCGCCGGAGTATCACGGAGATATACACACGATTGCCCGTGCGGATACGGATAAATGCACAGGGTGCGGACTCTGCGCAAAAGTCTGTCCGATCCGGGCGATTGAGATGAAAAGAGAGGGGAGCGTGAGGATTGCCATGAAGACAAAATGGACGGGAAAGAAAGTATTGTGCCGGATCTTCCAGTATGGAATGAAGATCGGCATGAATGTACTTCCGTGGAGCACGCCGAAGGTCCTTCGGGGATCCGGGGCTGTCAGGAAACTTCCGGCTGCGGTAAAGCGGAGAAATTTCAGCAGAGTGCTGATTGTGACGGACGGAACACTTATGAAGCTTCATCTTCTGGACGGAATGCTTGAAGAAATGAAAAAGGAAGGTCTGGAGTATGCGATCTATGACGGAGTCGCTCCAAATCCTACGGATGAAAATGTGGAGGAAGGCGTAAGAATGTTCCGCGAGAATCACTGCGACTGTATGATCGCTTTCGGAGGCGGATCTCCCATGGACTGCGCCAAGGGTGTGGGAGCACGGATCGCAAGACCAAAGAAAACAGTCCGGAAGCTTCAGGGACTGTTCCGCATACTGAGACCCATACCCGTTATCTTTGCTGTTCCGACCACGGCGGGCACGGGTTCCGAGACAACCATTGCGGCTGTGATTACAGAAGCGCAGACTCATCACAAGGCCTCAATGAACGACCTGTGTCTGATGCCGAGATATGCGGTGCTTGACCCGGAACTGACAGCGGGGCTTCCGCCGCAGGTGACTTCCACAACCGGGCTGGACGCGCTGTGTCATGCGGTTGAGGCATATACCAACAATACATACAACAGCAGGCTGGAAAAGCAGATGTGCAGAAAAGCGGTGCGGCTGATCTATGACAATCTCTGCCGGGCATATCAGGACGGTTCGGATATGGAAGCGCGTCAGAATATGCAGGAGGCTGCATTCCTGGCCGGACGGTCCTTTACAAGAGGATCGGTGGGATACGTCCATGCCATAGGACATACCCTGGGCGGACTTTACGGCACTCCGCACGGACTTGCCATGGCCATCCTGCTCCCCCATGTGATGCGGGCTTACGGGAAAGCTGTATATAAGAGACTGGCGGAACTATGTGACGTCTGTCAGATTCCATCTCCGGAGGACAGTGCACAGTCAAAGGCCGAGGCGTTCATCCGCTGGATTGAGGAGATGAAGGAGAAGATGGGGATTCCGGACCGTCCGGATATGATACGGGAAGAGGATGTCGATCAGATTGTGGAATGGGCAGAAAAAGAAGGCAATCCGCTTTATCCTGTTCCGGTAATATGGAGCAGGAATGAGTTCCGGGAATTTCTCCTTTCTGTCCGTACAGAGAAGGCGTAAGATTCGATTTGGGTCGAAAATCGACGATGGATGTGCTAGAATAGAATGAGATTTGAATTACAGAAAGGCGGGATATTATCATGAACAAAGAAGTACTGGACTATGTTGTTGAGAAAACGAATGAGCTGATCAATGCCCCTTCCTGCAGCAGGGAGGCAAAGGAGGCCGCGAAGGCCTGGCTGGATGCGGCAGGCACTGATAAAGAAGCAGAGGCAACGAAAGCATATATTGCGGAGCTTGAAGAAGACATCATGCCGGTGGATAACCTGATCGCGTTTGCCGAAACCGAGATGGGAGCGAAAGTCTTCGGCGGAGAGGAGGCCGCAAAAGGCGTTGCGGCTCACGGCAGAGAGATCAAGGCGGCAGGCGCGAAATACTGCGACTGTCCGGCGTGCGCGGCTGTGGAGGCGATTTTGGAGAAAAAGGACCAGATGGTATAAGCTGGTATAAAAAAACAGAGAGGATTTACATATGATAACAGTAAAAGAATACCGGGGACATATCAGAAACTGGGAGGAACTCTGCGAGCGTCTGGAGCTTCCGCTGGATCTGACAAGAGAAGAGCGGGAGGAGAAGATTCTGATCAGGGCATATGAGACCTGGGGATATGAGATGGCTGATCACATGCACGGGATGTTCGCGTTCGCGCTGTGGGATGATGAGGAGAAGAAACTGTTCTGCCTGAGGGATCATTTCGGGACGAAGCCGTTTTATTATTATGAAACAGAAGACGGAAAGCTTCTTTACGGCACAATGATACGTCAGATCCTGGAGCAGCCGGGATTCAAAAAAGAGCTGAATGAGGAGATGCTGCAGATCTATCTCAGTCTTACGTATGTGGCCGGTGAGAATACATTTTTCCGCGGACTGAAGAAGCTTATGCCGGGACATTATCTGATCTGGCAGAACGGAAAGCTGAAAGTTGAGCGCTACTGGACACCGACGTTTCATCCGGATGAGAGCAGGTCTCTGGAAGAATGGGCGGATGAGATCCATACGACAATTCAGGAGATCATGCCGGAGGTGAAGACGGACGACGAAACGGCTGAATCATTCCTGTCGGGCGGAGTGGATTCTTCCTATGTGCTGGCCATGTCGGATGTACAGATGACAGACTCCTGCGGGTACGATGAGCCCCGGTTTGATGAGTCAGGGCTGGCAAAACAGACAGCGGATATCCTGGGAAGAAAGAACTCCAGATGTCTGATTACACCGGAGGAGTATTTTGAGATCGTTCCGTATGTGATGTACAATATGGAGCAGCCTCTGGGAGATGCGTCCGCGATCGCGTTCACCATCGCATGCAACGCCACGGCGGAGCACACGAAGCTGTGCTATTCCGGAGAGGGGGCGGACGAGTTCTTCGGCGGATACAACATGTACCGCAACGCGGAAAGATACGGGGACAATCTGAAAACCTTCTATGTGGGCAACACAAACATCATGAAAGAGGACGAGAAGAAACGGATCCTCAAAAAATATGATCCGGACGTGCTTCCGATCGAACTGGTGCAGCATATCTACGAGGAGACAGAGGGACTGGACCCGCTGACAAAGATGTCTGATGTGGATATCCAGATCTGGCTGGAAGGCGACATCTACCTGAATGTGGACAAGATGAGCACGGCGGCAGGGCTTGAGATCCGGATGCCGCTTACGGACAGGAGAATCTTTGACATCGCATCCAGAATGCCGGCAAGGTTCAAGGTCAATGAAGAGCAGAACAAGGTGGCGTTCCGCACGGCGGCGGCAAAGGTTCTGCCGGAGGAAATCGCGTTCCGCAAGAAGCTGGGATTCATCGTGCCGATCCGTATCTGGATGGCGGATGACAGATACAACGGGGATGTGAGAAGACTGTTCCGCAGTGAGGTTGCGGAGAAGTTCTTCAATGTGGATGAGATCAACGCAATCTTTGATGATTATGTGGACGGAAATTCTGACAACTGGAGAAAAGTGTGGACAATCTATACATTCCTTGTGTGGTATGAAGAATATTTCATAAAAAGATGATCTGGCATTGAAAAAGTTTCTGTCCGGGTGTATCCTTTATAAGGCATTTGGAAAGCCGATTCTGACAGAGGTCTGAGAGAAGGTATACAAGAGATGGAGACAGTAAAACAAAACAGGATTTTCGACAATCGAAAGCTGGCTGCGCTGCTGGTACCACTGGCGGCAGACCAGCTTTTGAATTCGTTTATGGGGACCGTAGATACGCTGGTGGTGAGCAATCTGGGTTCGGCGGCGATCTCGGCGGTATCCCTTGTGGATTCGATCAATGTGCTGATCGTTCAGGCATTTTTCGCGCTGGCTTCGGGCGGGACTGTCGTGTGTTCCCATTATCTGGGATGCGACAGGAAGGATCACGCAGGGGAAGCGGCGCGGCAGCTGGTGTTTATCACGTTTATCATGTCGGTACTGATCGCTGCGGTCTGCCTGGTGTTTAACGGCCCGATACTGAAGGTCATCTTCGGAGATGTAGAAGAGGCGGTCATGGAGAACGCAAAGCAGTATTTCTTCTTTTCCGCTGTCTCGTATCCGTTTATCGCGCTTTACGATGACGGTTCCAGCATCCTGAGAGCACAGGAGAACAGCAGGCTCCCGATGCAGATATCTGTTGCGTCCAATGTGATCAACCTGGCTTTGAATCTTCTGTTTGTATGGGGATTCCGATTCGGAGTGGCAGGATCCGCGTGTGCCACGATGCTGGCGAGGATTTTTGCCATGGCGGCAGTTATGTACAAGCTCAGAAATCCGCGGCTGGATGTGTCCCTGACACACTATCTTGCGATACGGCCGGACTGGGGAGAAATAAAAAGGATATTGTGGATCGGTATTCCGTCGGGCGTGGAGAACAGCATGTTCCAGTTTGGAAAGCTTGCGATACAGTCTACGGTATCGCTGATGGGCACAGCGGCGATCGCAGCCCAGGGAATGACAAATATTATTGAGAACCTGAACGGAATCCTGGCGCTCGGAATCGGGATCGGACTTATGACAGTGGTAGGAGAGACCCTCGGGGCAGGAAGAAAAGAAGAGGCAGTGTATTATGTAAAGAAACTGTGTATTGTCTCGGAGATCGTCATAGTGGCCTCCTGCATTGTCATGTATGCGCTGACCTATCCCATCACCTATTTTGGGGGCATGGAACCGGAAAGCGCAAAAATGTGCATCTTCATGGTAACATGTATTACGATCGTAAAACCTGTTGTATGGGTCATGGCATTCATCCCCGCGTATGGCTTCCGTGCTGCAGGCGATGTGAAATTCACAATGACTGTATCCGTCATTTCCATGTGGTTCTGCAGAGTCACGCTTGCGATGATCCTGGCCAGAGTATTCGGCATGGGACCGATAGCGGTGTGGATCGGCATGTTTACAGACTGGACGATCCGGTGCGTGATCTACACAATCCGGTTCCGCAGCAGGAAATGGCTGAATCATCAGGTCATCTGATCACATTTGCAGCTGATCGGTCAGCGTTTCCAGAAGACGTGTATTATCATCGGGCATCATGATACAGAAACGGACAAATTCTCCATCCAGGCACTGGAAGGAGGAACAGTCCCGTATCATGAGCCCGTTTTTGATGCAGCTCTCAAAGATATCGGAAGAAGTCAGTCCTCCTTTTATAATATGCAGCAGAATGAAATTGGCATATGGGCGGAAGACTCTGCAGCCGGTCAGACCGGACAGGGTACGGTACATTCTGTCCCTCTCTGCGAGAATAAGAGAGCGAGTCTGTCCGATATATGCACTGTCTCTGAACATCTGCTCACCGGCAAAGGCTCCGATGCTGTTTAAGGACCAGGGGATCTGTTTTTCTTTCATTTTCCGGAGAAATTCTTTGTTCCCGGTGATCCCGTATCCGAGTCTCATACCGGGAGCGGCGAAAAACTTGGAGACGCCCCGCAGGATCATAAGGTTCCGGAACTCCCGGGTCAGCGGGACTGCGGTAACGGCGCTGATATCCGGGGCAAATTCCACGTAGGTCTCATCGATCATGACAAAGATGCCGTGTTTTTCGCAGAAACTGAGAAGCCGCCTCATATCATCCTGCATGACGGCAGAGGAGGTCGGATTGTTGGGATTGCAGAGAATAAGAAAATCATATCCGCCCGTGTCAAGCGCGCGGCACAGGTCCTCCACATCAAGCCGGAAATCGTTCTCTTCCTTCAGATGATAGTACTCCTGGATGCTCCCGGAGAAAGAGAGTTCCCGTGAATATTCGGAGTAGGTGGGTCCCAGGATGAGCGTCCGCTTCGGTGAGCGCGCCTCGATGAGAAGGGAGATAAGCTCACTGGAACCGTTGCCGGGCAGGATGAAATCAGCGGGGATGCCGCAGTATTCTGAGATTGTCTGCCTCAATGAGGCATACTCTCTGTCCGGATAGGAAGAGAGCAGGTCCAGGTGGGCGGAGATGGCATCCTTTACATTCTCGGAGAGCCCGAGCGGATTGACGTTTGCCCCGAAGTTTATAATATCTTTTTTGTCCAGATGGTAATATTCACAGATCTTTTCGATATCACTTCCGTGAAAAACAGGTCTTGTATTCATAGACAGTCTCCTTTATTTCGTCTCAAACAGGATTCCCAGCGTATTCGGCCCGCAGTGGCACGAGATCGTGCAGCTTGCTTTTGTGATATGGATCTCTTTGAATTTCACTGTTTCATCCACGGTCTTCCTTACCAGGTCGATATACTCCTGCGGAATTCCGGAGTGGGTAATGAAGAGCAGATCCGTATTGATGTCGGAATGTTTTGCAAGCTCATCCTTTACATATTTCACCAGAACCTTATCCAGGGCTCCGCGGTATTTCTTTCCCACGCCCATGCTTCCGTCGCGGTTGTCCACCTGGATACAGGGCTTCAGTTTCAGCATGTTCGCTCCCAGGGCGGTGACAGCGGAGCAGCGCCCGCCGGCATGCATGAAGGTGAGTGTATCAAGAATGAAGCTGGCGTGGCACTTCCTTGTCCGGGCTCTGAGAGCGTCCGCGATGGATGCGGCGTCCATTCCCTGTTCGATCATCTTTCCGGCCGCGACGACGAGAAGACCTGTTCCGGTGGAGAGGTTGCAGCTGTCCACGACATGGACATGCCCCAGCTCCTCTGCCGCAAGGCGGCAGTTCTGATAGGAACTGGACAGGGCGCTGCCCAGATTGATATGGATTACCTCGTAACCGTCCTCTACCCAGGGGCGGAAGTGATCCAGATATTCCTGGGTGTTTACCGCGGCGGTCTTTGGAAGTGTTTTATGGTCATAATATTTCTGATAGACCTGCTCAGGGGTAATGTCTACATTGTCTTTGTAATCCTTTCCGTTCAGTATGATATGGAGAGGATAGTAATGGACGTGGTAACGTCCTTTTAAGTCTGCATCGAGATCGCAGGTGCTGTCTGCGCTCAGGATGATCTTCTGATCGGTATGCTGTTCCGGCATATTCTTATCCTCCGTTTCGTTTTTGTATTTACAAGTATAACACAGTTGAAAAGTAAAGTCTGACAGAAAAATATTTTACCCACATTTTACGTGGATTTTTCACGATGCAGATAGAGAAAGATGCAGAATTACGAG
>ERZ1090862.613-NODE-614-length-16073-cov-7.742540_pt1 | contig 16073 bp, 12 predicted proteins | sample MGYA00478481_ERZ1090862 | MGnify/ENA primary metagenome ERZ1090862 (study PRJEB33644, sample SAMEA5815745) | chicken gut metagenome | biome: Chicken; feature: Gastrointestinal Tract; material: Caecum | place: Ireland | collected 2019-01-01 | study: A study of the... | reverse complement strand
TAGTACGCTACCGCAAGGAGTGAATAGAGCCCCCAATCGATAAAGAGTCCGTATTTTGCCTCTTTGAACCACTGCTGCTTTGTATACGGAATCCTGTCGATCTTCATAAATCCCCTCTCCTTCCTGCCGTTCTTTGGCTATGCTTTATTTGCGTGTCTAAAATATATATTTTTTACTGTTTTTTAACAATGTTTATTTCCAATGTTTTTTGTCAATTTCCCACATAAAATAAATTTTGTTCACCAGTTTTTGACAAAATTATCCCAACTCACTATAATGGGTTGATATACAAATCATGCACTTTGCACTATAAGGAGTCTGTCATGAAAAAAAAGCTCATCAGTTTTAACACCGGAACGATACGTTTTGACTACTTCCGCAATATGGTCCTGACTGCTGTTCTATTCATGGCTCTGTTGTTCATAGGCACTTCCGGGCTATTTTTGTATAACTCATTCTCTTTAAAAAGTGAAGACGCCCTCCACCAGCTGAACTATATTTCCGGGCAGTTTCAGTACTATCTCACTTCTGTAGATAACTATTCGAGAACTGTCCTTTCCGACTCACAAGTACAGAATTATATGCTAAAATATAAACGTGGGGACATCAGCCAACAGGACACTCTCAATGTCAGGCAGCAGATCTGCCAGATCATACAGTCTACTTCTTTTATCCACTCTGTCAGACTGTACTCGCTGGACGGTGATTATATCCTGGCTTCTGAATCTTTCTCCACGTCTGCCGACCTGGAAGACCTTCCAGACCGCACAATCTGGACAGTAGACATCCGTACCAAAGTAGGCAGTCCCGGTGAACAGCTCAAGGTCCTCTCTCTTCTTCGTCCCTTTTATGATATCTCTACAGGGAATCTTCTGGGATTTGTGGAGATTTCAATCTCTGAGCCTGCGATTTCCGGAATCTATGCTGCCCAGAGCGGACAGCAGAGGATCTTTATGATCGATTCCTCAGGCATAATACAAAGTACGGATATCTCATCCGAATTGGATACTTCTTATCAATATGGCAAAGAAATACTGGACAGCTCCGGATCAGGATATTTCTTTTCGGGAAAAGACCTGATCTTTTACAGTTACTTCCCCACACTGGACTGGCACATTGTCAGCCAGATCCCCTTTGCTGATTTTCTCAGTTCCATACTTCTTCTGTTCGGGATTTCTTTCGCGATAGCAATATTGATCATGGCAGTCTGCATATATGTATCGCAAAGAGTAGCCCACCGGGTAACTTCCCCGCTGAGCTATCTCGTTGCCCATATCCAAAAAGTAAAGGACGGCAGCTGGGAGCCCATCGATATCATCCCGTGCAATGAAGAGATCTCTACACTGTTCCATTCATTTAACGGTATGATCACAACCCAGACCAAAATGCGGGACGATCTTATCGAGGCAGAAAAACTGAAACGTCAGTTGTCTCTGTCTCTGCTGCAGGAACAGGTGAACCCACATTTTCTTTACAACACACTTGACAACATCTGTTCTCTTGCCGAGATTGACGAAAAGGATACTTTGATCCGCCTCACTATGAGCCTGTCGTCCTTCTACCGTTCCAGCCTCAGCAAAGGGCAGATGCATATCACTGTAAAAGAAGAATTAGATATTTCCCGTTCTTACCTGGAGATCATGCAGATCCGTTATATAAATAAATTTGACTATACGATTTCCTGCCCGGAATCCCTGAAAGAATGTCAGTGCATTAAGCTTCTCCTCCAGCCGGTTATCGAAAACAGTATCTATCACGGGATAAAAGAACTTTCCGGACACGGTTATATTTCTGTCCGGATAGAGGAAAAAGGAGACTCTGTCTGTTTTTCGGTAGAAGATAATGGAAAAGGGCTTTCCGCTTCTGACTATGACAGGCTGTGGACCGAGCACAGCGGACATTTCGGCATTAAGAACATCCATCAGAGGATCCAGCTTTACTACGGAAGCCGGTATGGGCTCACCATACACAACAGAGAGAAAGGCGGATGCATCACCGTCATCACGATCCCGAAAAGAAAGGGGGAAGTACAATGTCAACAAGACTGATCATCGCTGACGATGAATATTTTATTCGACAAAGGCTTAAAAAGATCATACCATGGGAAACTCTGGACCTTGAATTTTCCGGTGAAGCAGAGAACGGAAAACAGGTGATAGAACTGCTTGAAACGGTATATGCCGATATCCTTCTTCTGGATATTAAAATGCCACAAATGGATGGAATCGAGACCGCCAGATACATAAAGGAACGTTTTCCTCATATCCACATCATTATCCTCTCAGGATACAACGACTTTGAGTATGCCCGTTCCCTCCTTCGCTATGGCGTAAAAGAGTATCTGCTCAAACCGGTATCTGCAGAGGAATTGGAGAAAGCTCTTTCAGACTGTCTCGCCTCCCTTGAAGCAGAAAAGCGCCGGGATCTTGCTGTCCACATCTATCAGGAATATAAAAAGGACACCGCACTGGAAGCTGTGCGCACATCCTCCTCCACCTGGGCGGAACTGTGCGCTTCTTATCCTGAATTTTCCAGATATTCTTTCAGTTTTTTCTGTGCATTTTTCCTATCGGAAAATACTGGCAGTCCTCTTTCCGGGCTGGCAGACAGTTTTCGCTGCACCGGTTTTCTGTGTCATCACCGCCAGATTGGAGATTATATTTACATTCTCCAGATTTTTCTCCACACCCCGGAGGAGGCAGACCAAACAGGATCCTTCCTGACCGGCTTTTCGGACTCCTTCCAGGAATTCATATACATCACTGTAAGCTCAGTGTTCCCTGTGTCCGAAGACTGGTCCGTCCCTTACAAACACTGTACCGCCCGGCTGATGGATCGGTATTTTAAAGATCATTCCTGTGTGGAGAAAGCGGAAACTCCGGTACTACATTCCGGCACATATGAAGAAGTGATTGCATTGAGAAAGAATTTTCCGACTCTGCTGAACTCCCAGGATGAAGAATCCCTTCGCAGATATCTGGAAGACCTTTTTTGCGTATTGCGTCAAAGAAAAGATGCCGAGCTTCTTCAAATAATAGTCATTGAAATATTTACTGTATATCATATTTATTTCTCCGTGCCCGAAAACTCCTCCCAAAGCGTCCGTGACCTTGTCTCCTCCTTGTTAGAATCCGAGTATTCTCTTGACCTTGTTAAAGAGGAATGTATCTCATACGGACTGCAGTGTATCAGAGAGAGCTGTATCGCCCCCTCCGACACAATACTCTGCAATAAGATCATCGGCTATATCCATCAGAATTATGCCGATACCACCCTTTCAGTCGCAGAAGTAGCGGCCCACTTTCAGCTTCATCCGACCTATCTCGGCAGTGTATTCAAACGTGTCCAACATACTTCTCTTCTACAGTACATCTCCGAGGTACGGATCAACGAGGCTCGGACGCTCCTGAGAGATACAAACCTGAAAATATCAGAGATTGCAGAAAAGACCGGGTTTTCTGACATCTACTATTTCAGTAAGCGCTTTAAGAAGATCACCGGGTGCTCTCCAAAAGAATATGCGCTCAAGAAAAAAGAGGGGGATGTCACAAAATCATCTGATTAGGTAATGGAGCAGGGGAATCGCTCCTTTACTTTTTCAATCTGTTTCAAACAAAAACTGGAAATCCGCTCTGAACTCAGAGCATGAAACCTGTTCTTCGGCAGTCAGACAGGACAGAACATCCCCCGCAGAGATATCCCGCAGGACATATAGAAGATCTGATATGTCCGTCCTTCGGGAATAAAAACAGACACTTCAATCTGAGATCAAAGTGCCTGTTGATCTTTTATGTAATGATATCAGGGTCAAATAGACAAAACTCCAACGCAAGCTTGCTTGTGAGAGTGCGTAAGCACGAAGCAAGCCGGTATCATAGAGGTCAAATTCTATTTGACCTCAACAACATGTAATGGTGCCTTTCAATAGCAGATTTATTCGTTCAAACCTTCATCATAATATTTCTGTATCATCATCCCCGCCTGGTACGTCCGTCTCAGAAATGCTTCTCTGTCATCCTCCTGACAGTTTACTTCCAGCGTCAGCGGAAGTCTGTATGTAGATTGCGCCAGTTCCCGCATCACCTTATGCCAGTCAATCTCCCCTTCTCCGGGAAGAAGATGATAGTCAACTGTACGATTATTGTCGTGGAGATGAACCGAGTAAATCCTGTCTCTGTACTTCTCTATGATATTGGGCAGATTTTCTCCCCAGCTCATATATCCATGCCCCGTATCCAGACAGATCCCCATATATTCCGGGGGATATTCCTGAAGCAGCATATCCCACTGATCCGTCACATAATCTGCCGGCATATCAAACAGATTTTCCAGACAGATCCTTATCCCCTGCTCCCTGCAGTAAGGCTGAAGTTCATCAAAGGACCTCTTTACCCGGGCATAAAACGGTTCTCTCAGATCCGGTCTTGTTCTGAAAGTCTGATACGGCGGATAAAGATGCAGCACGATTTCTTCCGCTCCCAGGTACTTTGCCAGATCAATCCGGTTCTGTATCAGTTCTACTCCGGCTTTTCTGTTATACTCCCAATCAGATGTATAATCTTTTCTGTAATGTCCATTCAGAAGGTTTACATTCCTTCATGACCCCTTTGACGCATGGAGTGCTTTGGCCTTCAGACCGTATCTTTCCATCCAGTCCCTGATCTGATACATTTCATATTTTGAATAAGTATAGTCTCCTTCCCACTCGTGACACCAGTGGATATGGGTAAAACCGGCTTCTGAAATACTTTTCAGTAAATGTTCTGTTTCTTCAAGTCTGACGGCCTCCCCCGCAAAATCCGTTGCTATTGCCAGTTCTTTCTTTTCCATCAGCGAATCCTCTCTCTCTTTTCATTTCTTATCGCGAGAATCTACATCCCGTCTGCAGCTGCCGTAACAATACACTACGGCAGGATCGTTCAGACGTGACAGGGAAAAAGCCTGAAGATTACGCTAACAGAACAGCCCCTTCAGCGCAGGATAAAACTTTCTGAACTTCCGGTACCGCTCCTCATACTTCGCCACCAGCTCCGGATCCGGCTCCTCCGTGGCGACTACCTTCACCAGCTTCTTTGCCGCCTCCTCAACGGAAGGATACACGCCGCAGCCCACCGCTGCGAGGATTGCCGCGCCGTAGCCGGGTCCTTCCTCACTCTCGATGATATCCACTTTCATGTTCATGACATTGGCGATGATTTTCCGCCAGAGAGGACTTTTGGCTCCGCCGCCGCAGATCTTCGTCCGCTTCGGATCTACTCCGATGCTGCGTGCCACTTCCAGGGAGTCCCTGAGCCCGAATGCCACGCCTTCCAGCACGGCCTGGGTCATTTCCTCTCTAGTGGTATCCATGCTCATTCCGATAAACGCTGCTCTCGCTTCCGGGTCATTATGAGGCGAACGCTCTCCCATCAGATATGGGAGATAAAAGACCGTATTTTCTCCCAGCTTCGTGATCCCTGCCTGCTCCTCCTGATACTCTGTCGTCTTCAGGATCTCATCCATCCACCACTTGTTACAGGATGCCGCGCTCAGCATGCATCCCATAAGATGATAATTTCCATCCGCATGTGCAAAAGAATGAAGTGCATTATTCTCATCCACACCGAAGGTCCGGCTGGAAATAAAGAGTGTTCCGGAGGTTCCCAGAGAAATGTTGCATCCCCCGTCTCCTACAGTCGCAGTGCCGACCGCAGCAGCGGCGTTGTCTCCTGCCCCGGCGATCACTCTGACGTCCCGGGGAAGATCCAGCTCCTCTGCTATCTCCGGTTTCAGGCATCCCACCGGCTCCCAGCTCTCGTACAGCTTCGGAAGCTGTTCCTCTGTGATACCGCAGATCTCCAGCATTTCCTTTGACCAGCACTTGTGCTCCACATCAAGGAGGAGCATACCGGACGCATCCGAATACTCTGTACAGAACGTTCCGGAAAGCTTATACGCAAGATAATCCTTGGGCAGCATGATCTTACAGATCCGGGCAAAGTTCTCCGGCTCATTCTCCTTCATCCAGAGGATCTTCGGAACGGTAAATCCCGCAAAAGCAATATTGGCAGTATATTTAGAAAGTTTTTCCTTTCCTATGACATTATTAAGATAATCTGTCTGTTTGCCTGTACGGCCGTCATTCCACAGAATGGCCGGGCGGATCACGTCATCATTCTCATCCAGCGCCACAAGGCCATGCATCTGTCCGCCGAAACTGATCCCCTTTACCTGGGTCCTGTCACACTCTGATACCAGTTCTTTGATCCCAGCCATGCTCTGTGCGAACCAGTCCTCCGGCTTCTGCTCAGACCAGCCGGGATGAGGGAAATACAGCGGATATTCTTTTGATACGATCTTTTCGATCTTTCCGTTCTCATCCATCAGCAGAAGTTTGACCGCAGACGTTCCCAGATCTACTCCTATAAAAAACATAGTTCTTCTCCTTTTCTTTTCAAAAGACGGCCGCGCCCCAGAAAGGATGCGACCGTCCGGCTATACTTCTCTATCTTTACTTTACTGCATTTTTATATCTCCGCGGGCTCATTATCCCCAGGGATTCTCTGTGGGATATCTCACGCCTGCCGGCTGATTATATCCGATCTCCTCAACCGGAACACCGATGTATTTAAACACTTCGAAGAGTTCCTTTCCGAAATGTCCGAATGCCACCGCGCCGTGATGCGGGAAATTCTTCTCGATCAGCACATGACGGTAGAATCTTCCCATCTCCGGAATTGCAAACACACCGATGGATCCGAAGGACTTGGTCGCCACCGGAAGCACTTCGCCCTGAGCCACATAAGCTCTCAGCTTATTATCAGACGTACTCTGCAGACGGTAGAATGTGATGTCTCCCGGTACGATATCTCCTTCCAGTGTTCCCTGTGTCACTTCCTCCGGAAGGGTTCTTGCCATGATCATCTGATATCTCATCTCGCAGGACGTCAGCTTGCCGGAAGCGGTATTTCCACAGTGGAATCCCATGAAAGTATCCTTCTGTGTATACGGGAATTTTCCTTCAATGCTCTCTTTGTACATATCTGCCGGAACTGTGTTGTTGATGTCCAGAAGAGTCACTGCATCCTGGCTCACTACTGTTCCGATGAACTCGCTCAGGCATCCGTAGATATCAACTTCGCAGGAAACCGGGATTCCCTGAGCGGTCAGACGGCTGTTCACATAGCAGGGAACAAATCCGAACTGTGTCTGGAATGCAGGCCAGCATTTTCCGGCGATCGCCACGTATTTGCGGTATCCTCTGTGCTCTTCCACCCAGTCCTTCAGTGTGAGTTCGTACTGAGCCAGCTTCGTCAGGATCTCGGGCTTCTTGTTTCCTTCGCCCAGTTCTTCTTCCATCTCTTTTACAACCGCCGGAATCCTCTCGTCTCCCTCGTGTTTGTTGAACGCCTCAAAGAGGTCAAGTTCTGAGTTCTCCTCGATCTCAACTCCGATATTGTAAAGCTGCTGGATCGGAGCATTGCATGCGAGGAAGTTGAGCGGACGTGGTCCGAAGCTGATGATCTTCAGGTTGTTCAGTCCTACTACCGCGCGGGCGATGGGCTCGAACTCGTGGATCATGTCAGCGCACTCTTCCGCTGTTCCCACCGGATATTCCGGTATGTACGCTTTTACATTGCGAAGTTTCAGGTTATAGCTTGCGTTCAGCATACCGCAGTATGCGTCGCCGCGTCCCTGTACCAGATCGTTCTGGGTCTCCTCAGCGGCAGCGATAAACATTTTGGGTCCATCAAAATGTTTCGCAAGCAATGTCTCTGATATCTCCGGTCCAAAATTTCCGAGATAAACTACAAGTGCGTTGCATCCGGCTTTCTTGATATCCTCGAGAGCCTGTACCATATGGATCTCGCTCTCAACGATGCAGACCGGACATTCATAGACTGTGCCCTCACCGTATTTCTTTGTATACGCATCGATCAGCGCTTTCCTTCTGTTTACGGAAAGGCTTTCCGGGAAACAGTCCCTGCTCACCGCTACGACTCCGATTTTCAGTTCTGGCATGTTATTCATAGTTGGTTCCTCCTCTTTTATATGATATGTAAAAATATGTAACCTTTTTCTTTTTCGGAAGTGATCCTGCCGCCGGACATTTCCGGGCAGGTCACACGCTCAGACCTCCAGGTTTTCTCCCCGCAGTCCGCAGAAGGCGCCTTCGATCCCCGCCTCCTCGTGGGCGATCAGCCATTTGTTCACTGCTGTGAGAAGACGGTTTTCTCCCTCCTTAGCCGGCTCGAAAGGCAGATCCTCATTGGTCCCTTTCGGAAGTACGATCACACATCGAAAGCCTCCCTCTGCCACGCTGCATGGTGCATAATGAAGTGTGGTAGCATACAGTTCCACAGCTGTTCCCGCCGGAACGAAAAACGCTTCCGCTTTCGCTGTATCATAGATATCGCCTTCTTCAATATCCTGCTGCCTTCCCAGCAGAAGGATCAGATCCGTTGCCGCGATATCAATCTCCGAACTCCTGTGATACTCCAGCGCATTCAGCTTATGATTATCGCCGTTACAGTATCCGATCTGGATCGGCAGTCCTCCGAATCCCTTTCTGCACACCTCCGCGGCTTCCGGCACCTCCTCCAGCTGCTCCACGGACGGCACATACACAACATCCTTCGGCAAAGGCGTGTGCTCCATCTCCTTTAAGATCTTCTCAAAAGAGAATTCCGTGACCACTTTCCCATACTTGCCGAAGGACGCATCTGTCAGTTCCATTATCTTCATTTATCTGACCTCCTTCTTCCCTGCTCTATAAACTGTTGAGGTCATTTTATCAACTTTTCTTCTTCTTTACGACCAAATTATTGGCCTTTTAATGCCCATTTCTTATCCTTTCTTCTTATACTCACTTGGAAGCATCCCGTACTTCTTCCGAAAAGCCCTTGCCAGAGCCTTGCTTCCGGAGAACCCGTTCCTGAGAGCCGCTTCCGTCACGCTGTATCTCCCGCTCTCCAGGTCCTTGACAGCATACCCCAGTCGAATGCTCTGCAGATAGCTCTTGAAAGTGATCCCCGCATATTTCTGAAACATCCGCGAGAGATAGGTGGGGGAATATCCGAAGATCCTCGCGATCTCCTCAAGGGAAAGATCCCCCGCGTAGTTGTCCTTCATATAAGATGTGATGGAAGACAGACGGGTCAGATTCCGGTTTTTTCTCATAAACCCCTCGTCCACTTCCGTCAGGCGGTAATCCTTCACCAGCAGATACATAATGTTATAAAAGATACTTTTCAGTTTCATATCATAGCCGCAGCCCTTTTCGCAGTGCACCTGATACAGTTCTTTTATAAGCGCCATGAACCGCTCGTCCCTTTTCCCCGGTTCATGAGTAAACCAGATAAACTGTTCTCCCGTAAAATAGTTTTCAAACATTTTCAGCGGGATCTGGAGCACCACTGTCTCATTGGGATCCGGCGAATCGATGGCATGGACCTCGTTGGAGTTCACTATCATAAACTCATCCTCCGAAAGGTCCCACAGCCTGTCCTCCAGATAGAACCTCAGGCTCCCGCGGCACACTGCGAAGATCTCTATAGACCGGTGCCAGTGTTTCTCCCGGTGATAGTTCCCTTCCCGTCCCTCGAACAGGAATATCTTAAACGGCAGTCCCTCCTCAGGAACGACCAGCTCATGCGAAAAACTCATAAGTTTCCTCCATCTTCCTCCGTCAGTCCGTCTCTCCCCGTTATGAGACCGGAGACTGAATTTATTTTATCTGCTTCTTCTCAATTATAACGTAATATTCCGGCTTTATCATCCCCTCTTAAACAGAATCTCACGCCCGTTGCCCCTCCCGCTCTCCTGTGCTATATTTAATAGATATTGGGAGAATTTTTCCCTGTCCTCATACTTAATTTATTCATGGAAAGGAATCGATTCTATGACAGAGATCCTGATCATCGAGGACGACAAGGGCTTAAACGCCGGCATTGCCATCGGACTCGGAAACGAAAACTATCATTTTACAGGATGCAGCACCCTGGCAGAGGCCAGATCCGCAGTCAGAGACAGCAGATTTGACCTGCTCATCCTGGACCTGAACCTTCCCGACGGAAACGGCTACGACTTTCTCCGGGAATACCGGCGCCAGTCCGATACCCCGGTCCTGATCCTCACTGCCAACGACCTTGAGGTAAACGAAGTCATGGGATTCGAGCTGGGAGCCAACGACTATGTGACCAAACCCTTCAGCCTGGCTGTCCTGCGGGCCCGGATCGAGAACCTGCTGAAGATCAGCGCGGGAAGCCGGAAGATCACCGGAAGTCACACTGGTCCCGGTGCGACTGTTTTCTATCAGGACAGTTCACTGCTCCTTGATCCGGCACACCAGCGGTTCGAGAAAGACGGCAGGGCACTCTCCCTGAGTAAGACGGAACAGCGTCTCCTGCTCACCCTCCTTGAAAACCGCGGGAACACAGTTCCCCGGGACCGCCTTATAGAGACGGTCTGGGACGGGACGGAATACGTGGATGAAAACGCCCTCCCCGTGGCGGTCAGCCGCCTTCGCTCAAAACTTGAGGACACGCCTTCCCATCCGGTCCATATCCGGAATGTCTACGGGATCGGCTACGTCTGGAAATAAATCCATCCATTAATCCACCTTGAACAGGAGGCCGATAAACATGAACCCCTTTGGGACCAAACATACCTTTAAACTTCTGGACCAGATGCTGGACGACGCCATGAACGGCACGTTCCGCGAATCCGACTACAACGAGACAGAACTCTCCCGTCTGGAAACGAAATGGATGCGTTTCTTAAGTGCCTCCGCGCTTAGCCGGGAAAACCTGGAACAGGAGCGCAGATCCATCCAGGGACTGGTCTCGGATATCTCCCACCAGGTCAAAACCCCCATTGCAAACCTGCGTCTCTATGAAGACATTCTGGAAGAACGTCTGGTAGGAGATGATCGGGAACTGATCCGCCATCTTATCCGGGAAACAGAACTTCTGGAGTTTCTGATCCATTCTCTCGTCAAAATCTCCCGTCTTGAGACCGGGACCATACAGCTCTCCCCGGAAGATCAGACCATCCTCCCTCTGCTCCGGGACGCACTGGATCGGGCGGAAACAAAAAGCACCGAAAAAAATGTGACCCTGAATGCCGACGGATGTAACCCGGAGATCCGGGCACGTTTTGACCGGAAATGGACCTCGGAAGCCCTCTATAATATCATCGACAATGCGGTCAAATATACTCCTCCCGGGAGCAGCGTCTCGGTCCGTATTGAAGAATACCCCATGTTTGTCCGCATCCGTGTCCTGGATCACGGCCCGGGTGTCACAGAGGATGAGATTCCCCATCTGTTCGACCGTTTCTACCGCAGCCCCCGCTTCCACGAAAAGGAAGGCGTCGGGCTCGGGCTCTACCTCGCCCGGGAGATCATACGGAAAGAGGGCGGATATATCAAAGTCGACCCGAAGCCTGACGTCTCTTCTGAGGAACCGGGGCCAGGCGCAGAATTTTCCATCTTCCTGAGGAAATCCTGATCTGCCGACGTATCCCAACTCTTTCGAAACTGTTAGATTTGAGAAAGTGTGTGGAAAGATTGTTATGGTAAAGTCTATTCATAAAAGTGGATAGACTTTTTATCATATGGGAAAGACTCGCGAACGAGTCTTGAATCAGAAGGAGGCAGACCTATGCAGAACATCTTAGAAACAAAAGAGCTTCGAAAATATTACGGCACAGGGGCCAATCAGGTCCGAGCCCTGGACGGGGTATCCCTCTCCGTAAGGCAGGGCGAGTTTGTGGCCGTAGTCGGGACATCCGGTTCCGGCAAGTCCACTCTTCTCCACATGCTTGGCGGACTGGACCGCCCCACCGCAGGGAAAGTGTTTGTTGACGGGAAGGATATCTTCTCCCTGAAGGACGACGCCCTCTGTATCTTCCGCAGGCGGAAGATCGGTTTCGTTTTCCAGAGCTATAACCTGGTACCCGTCCTGAATGTGGAGGAAAATATCACCCTCCCCATCGAGCTGGACGGAAACCGGATCGACCGTGATTTCATCCGGGAGATCGTGGGGATCCTGGGACTGGAGCAGAAACTGAACAGCCTGCCCGCCGAACTCTCCGGAGGACAGCAGCAGAGAGTCGCCATCGCCCGGGCCCTTGCCACGAAACCAGCCATCATCCTGGCAGATGAGCCCACGGGGAATCTGGACTCTGCCACCAGCCAGGACGTCTTAAGTCTCCTGAAAGTGACGGGCGACCAGTTCGGGCAGACCATCGTGATGATCACTCACAATGAAGAGATCGCCCAGACCGCTGACCGGATCATCCGCATCGAGGACGGCCGGATCGCGGGCGCCGGATACAAAGGCGGTGATCACCATGCGTAAGGTAAAGAACAAAAAAGTGATCCGGAAGCTTTCCTCCCGCATCCTTTCCGCCAGACGTTCCAAAAATCTGATCGGGCTGGCAGCCATCCTTCTGACTACCATCCTGTTCACAACCGTATTCTCTGTATGCGGGAACCTGCTCCGCAGCCAGACCGAATCCACCTTCCGACAGGTCGGCGGGAACGCCCAGGCCGGTTTCAAAAATTTCACCATGGCGGAATATGATCAGATGAAGGACGATCCCAGGATCCGGGATGTCTCCTACAACATTTTCGTGGGGAACGCGGTAAATCCGGAACTGAATAAAATCCAGACCGAGGTGCGGTACTACGAGCCGTTGAACGCCCGCCAGAGCTTTGCTTATCCGACTAACGGAAAGCTGCCGGAAGCGCGGGATGAGATTGCCATGAGTACCCTGATCCTGGACGCACTGGGCATCCCTCATGAACTGGGGCAGAAGGTCACTCTGGACCTGAACATCCACAATGAGGTCCGGACGGATACCTTTACCCTGTGCGGTTTCTGGGAAGGAGATCCGGTCATGATGGCCCAGGAGGCCGCGGTGTCAAAAGCCTATGTTGATCTGGCGGCGCCCCTTGAGACAACGCCTTATTATGAGACGGACGGAACAGATTTTTCCGGATACATGAACGTCAGCTTTGATTTTCCTACTTCCTTCGATATCGAGGGACAGATGGAAGACCTGGTACAGAGGTGCGGTTTTGACGGATCGCTGATCAGCCCCAGCGTGAACTGGGCTTACAGCTTTTCCAGCATCGACTGGACCACGGTCTTCATTCTGGCAATCCTGATCTTCCTGATCATGCTGTCAGGCTACCTGATCATTTACAATATCTTCTACCTGAATATCTTCAGCGACATCCGTTTCTACGGACTGCTGAAAACAGTGGGTACCACCGGAAGACAGCTTAAGAAGACCGTCCGCCGTCAGGCATGGACCCTCTGCCTTTTCGGGGTACCCGCAGGGCTCGCCGCCGGATGGGTATTCGGCAGACTGCTGACTCCTGTGATCACCAGCATGCTCACCTCCACGGACGTTTACTATTCCGTAAATCCGCTGATCTTCCTGGGCTCTGCTCTGTTCACGGTACTTACCGTATATATAAGCTGCATCAGGCCCTGCCGGATCGCCGCGAAGGTCTCTCCTGTGGAAGCAGTCCGGTTTACGGAAAAAAGCGTACGGAAAAAATCACGGAAGACGAGAAAGACGACGCCTCTGAGCATGGCGCGGGCCAATCTGGGACGCAATAAACGGAAACTGGTCCTGGTAGTCCTCTCCCTGTCCCTGAGCCTGATCCTGCTCAACAGCGTCTATACCATCGTGACAGGATTTGATATGGACAAATATCTGGCTGACAAACTGCTGACAGATTTTGAAGTATCCAGCGCCTCCATCTACAATTTCAGTTCACCTGAAACAGACTATGCCGGGGTGACCGAGGATTTTCAAAAGGAACTTTCTTCTCAGAAGGGAGTTACAGACATCGGAAACATCTATCTTGCCGGAACCGTGCACAACTACTCCGACACCGAGTGGAAGACCGTGGAACAGATCATGGATGCTCCGGAAAACAGCGAATATTTTTCCGATCCCATCATGGAGGAAGCCTTCGATTATGTCAGGACTTCCCATCGGACCAATGTCGATGTTTACGGAGTGAACGAGAATGCAGCCCGGTACATCACACCGGAAGACGGAACTTTTGACTGGGAAAAATTCAAAAGCGGAGATTATGTCCTCGCGAATACCTTTTCCCTGGACGGAGAAACATCCACGCCGTTCCTGGAGCCGGGCGATGAGGTCACCATCGAGTTCAGCGATACTGTATCTAAAAAATATACTGTGCTCGCGGTAGCCCAGATGCCAACGGCGCTGAGTTCCCAACGGTATGGACTGATGGAGGAAGAATTCATCCTTCCGGACACGGAATTCCTGGCTCAGTTCGGGGCCCGGCAGCCTATGAAGACCGTATTCAATGCAGAGGATGACTGTCAGACGGAGCTAGAGACCTGGCTTGAGGATTACTGTACAAAGGTAAATCCGGATATGGATTGCCGGACAAAGGCGGACTATCAGCAGGAGTTCAACAATCTGAAACAGACCTATGCCGTAACCGGCGGGATCTTAAGCATCATCCTGGCGCTGATCGGGCTTTTGAACTTCATCAACGTGACAGCCACCTCCATCCTCTCCCGCAGACAGGAACTTGCCATGATGGAATCCGTGGGCATGACCGGGACACAGCAGCGACGGATGCTCCAGTGGGAAGGCTTATACTATGCGCTCCTCTCCCTTCTGATCAGCTGCACTGCCGGAGTCGGCGCAGGATACGCACTGGTCCAGGCGTTCGCAGGACAGATGGACGTCTTCACCTGGCGCTTCACCCTGCTGCCCGTCGCGATCTGTACCCCGTTCCTGATCGCCATCTCCCTGGCGGTACCGGCAATATGCTACGCAAATGCCAGGAAACAGTCTGTGGTTGAACGGCTGGGTGTTACGGAATGACCTGGTGTCTCACCATTTTCCTTTTTGCTCATATATTGATATCACAAATGCATTGCGCCGGGGCATCTGCCTCTCCGGAGACGGTTCTCCCGGCGCAGGTTGTTGAAAGGATGTTTTTCTATGAGCATAAAAGGACTTGATGTCAGCAAATTTCAGGGAGAAGTAGACTGGGAGCGGGTGAAGGCGGCGGGATATAAATTTGCCATGCTCCGTGCCGGCTATGGATTTAATACTGTTGACGAGCAGTTTCGAAGAAATGCCTCTGAGTGCAACCGGATCGGTCTCCCCATTGGCGCCTACTGGTTCTGCTACGCAACCAGCCCCTCGTCCGCAGTACAGGAAGCTGACGGATGTGTAAATACCATCTCCGATTACAGGCTGGAATATCCGGTCTGCTATGATATTGAACAGGCGACCATAGACTATGCTGCCGGACAGGGCGTCACGATCACCCCTGCCCTCGCCCGGCAGCTCGTTCAGAGTTTCTGCGACCGGATCGAGGCCAAAGGCTATTACGCCATGTTCTACAGCAACAGAAATTTTCTGGAGCAGTATCTGGGAAATGATCTCTCCAAACGTTACTCTCTCTGGTATGCGCGCTACACGGATACCTTCGACGGGACAGACTGCAGCATGTGGCAGTATACCAGCCAGGGAAACGTTCCTGGCATCAGCGGAAATGTGGATCTTGACCTAAGCTACGTGGACTTTCCTTCCGTTATCCGCAGCGCAGGCCTCAACCATCTGTCCGGGACTTCGCCTGCACCCTCCCCGTCTCCGTCCCCCTCTGCGGACTATATCACCTATGTGATCCAGCCCGGTGATACATTGAGCGGTATTGCCGCACGGTTCGGCACCACGGTCTCCGAACTAACCAGGATCAACAAGATTTCAGATCCGGACCGCATCTATGCCGGAAATACTATCAAAGTTCCGGAAAAATCCGGCTCTGCAACCCGGACCTATACGATCCGCCCCGGTGATACACTAAGCGGCATTGCCAGTCGATACGGGACTACAGTGGCAGCGATCGCCCGGTTGAACAATATCCCGGATCCGGATCGCATCTATGCCGGAAAGACCATCCGCATCCCGAATTAAGAATGTTTCACTCCTGATTCCTGCCTTTTACGGTTTATGATTCATTAAAGATTTTTCTTTTTCTTTTAGACTTTAAACATAATTTAGACACATTTTCTGATTAT
>ERZ1090862.610-NODE-611-length-16093-cov-6.333583_pt1 | contig 16093 bp, 13 predicted proteins | sample MGYA00478481_ERZ1090862 | MGnify/ENA primary metagenome ERZ1090862 (study PRJEB33644, sample SAMEA5815745) | chicken gut metagenome | biome: Chicken; feature: Gastrointestinal Tract; material: Caecum | place: Ireland | collected 2019-01-01 | study: A study of the... | reverse complement strand
GAGAACGGCGTATGGAGTGCTCGCCAGTATCGTGGGCATCTTCTGCAATGTCTTTCTCTTTGCGGTTAAATTTACGGTGGGACTTATTCTGAACAGCGTGTCTGTCACAGCGGATGCGTTCAATAATCTGTCCGACGCAGGATCATCTATTATCGGGTTTGTCGGTGTGAAGATGGCAGAGAAACCGGCGGATGCGGATCATCCGTTCGGACATGGGAGAATGGAATATATTGCCGCGCTGGTGGTATCCTTCCTGGTGATCGAGGTGGGATTTACCTTTCTGAAGGATTCGATTGGAAAGATCCGCACACCGGAAGCAATCAGCTTCAGCGTTGTCTCGGTAATTATTCTTCTCCTCTCCATCGCGGTAAAACTGTGGCTCGGCCTGTTCAACAGAAAACTGGGAGAGAAGATCAACTCCAAGGTGATGATGGCCGTATTTGCGGACTCCATGGGCGATGTAGTTACTACTGGAGCAACGATCCTTTCTCTTGTGTTCTTTGGCGTGACCGGAATTAATGTGGACGGCATCGTGGGCGTAGGAGTTGCCCTTGTGGTTATGTGGGCCGGCATAGGAATTGCGAAAGACACGCTGGAGCCTCTGATCGGAGAGGCGATCGATCCGGAAGTGTATGCCAGAATAAAGAAATTCGTAGAAAGTTATGACGGCATAGAGGGGACGCACGATCTGATCGTACATAATTACGGCCCTGGAAGGAGCATGGCATCTATCCATGCAGAGGTGCCGAACAATGTGGATATTGAGAAGTCTCACGAAATCATTGACCGGATCGAGCGTGACGCGGGAAAACAGCTGGGGCTTTTCCTCGTAATCCATATGGATCCGATCGAAACCAGAGATAAATCGGTTCTGAAGATACGTGAAAAAACAGCAGAGATACTTAAGGAAATCGATCCTTCCTGCAGTATCCATGATTTTCGGGTGGTTCACGGGGAAAATCAGGTCAATCTGATCTTCGACATGGTAATTCCGATAGAGTACGATGAGGAGATGAGAAGTGAGCTTCCGCAGCGGCTGTCAGAACGCCTGAAAGAGGTGGATTCCCGGTATCAATGCGTGATTACCGTAGACTACGACTATGTAGCAAAGCAGGACGAAGAGAAATAAAGAAAGAGACAGAAAGGAAGGAACCGCACATGTATGAATTCGAGAGCAGGGTACGATACAGCGAGATCGATCACAGAGGCACCATGACGCTGCCGGCTCTGATCAATTATTTTCAGGACTGCAGCACTTTTCATTCAGAGGAAGTCGGGCTTGGAATGGAGCGTCTTAAAGAAGAGAAAAAAGCCTGGGTTCTGTCTTACTGGCAGGTGATCACAGACAGATATCCGAAACTTGGAGAGCGCATTACCATAGGGACATTTGCCACAGAGTTCAAAGGGCTTTACGGAAACCGTAATTTTTATATGAAAGATGCGCAGGGAAACAGAATTGCCTGCGCCAATTCCATCTGGGTATTCATGGATCTGGCGAAGGGACGTCCGGCCCGTCCGGGAGAGGAGCAGATTACTCCGTACGGAACATGCCCGCCTCTGGATATGCCCTATGAGGGGAGAAAGATCGATATGCCGGAAACATGTACGGATATGGAGCCGTTCCCGGTACGAAAATATCACATTGATACCAATGAGCACGTGAATAACTGTCAGTATGTGCAGATGGCTCTTGAGCTCCTTCCGGAAGAGCCCCTGATCCGCCAGATCCGCGTTGATTATAAGAAATCGGCCGTACTGGGGGATATGATCTACCCGAAGCTGTCAAAGGAAGAGGGGCGTACGGTGGCGGAATTGTGTGACCAGGCAGGAAAACCATATGCCGTAGTGGAGTTCAGGTAAGACGGCCGAGAAGATCTTCCAGTACATCCTCTACGGAATCCGTGACATGTGATGCGTACCGGGAAATGCCGGGTGCAGCTCCGGACATGGCGTAGCTTGTGCCGGCAAGTTTGAGCATTTCAACGTCATTGTACTGATCTCCGAATGCCATGCATTCCTCCGGGCGGATATGAAGCGTATTCAGAAGAGCGGAAAGCGCGGTGCCCTTGTTGGCATCGGGAGCGATGAAATCGATCCATATATTTCCTGATGTGACGACCTTGATTTCTGCTCCGAACTTATCGTTCAGGTCACGGAGATATCTGTCCATAAGTTCGGGACCGGCAGACATACAGGCTACGGCGATTTTTATGACCGGCCCCTGAATCTGTGTGATATCAGGAACGATCTCTGTACGGTTCTTCAGCACATGAATGATGTGATTGACGAAAGCAGGATCATTGTCTTCGATCAGGCAGGTATCCTCGCGTGAAACCACAATTTCCAAATGGCGTTCCTTTTTCAATTCTCTCAGTATGCGGAAGGCCAGATCATCCGGAATAATTCCTCTTGAGATAACTTTTCCCTGACAGATACAGAGAGAGCCGTTTTCTGCAATGTAAGAGATCTCGTCCCGAATGGGCGCGAAAAGGCGGCGTTCATTGGCGTACTGACGTCCGCTGGCAGCGGCAAAATGGATTCCTTTTTCAGTCAGTCTGTGGATCAGGTCCAGAGCGCGGGGAGTAAGTTCCTGAGCCCCGTTCTGAAGAAGGGTTCCGTCCAGATCGCTTGCAATCAGTTTAATCATGATGAAAATCCTCCGTGTGAACAAATTTTACTGAATATGAGTTGCAGCCCGCATATGCAGTCCCTTTATCACATACCAGACTATAACCAATATACAGCAAAAAAGAGTCTGAGTAAATGGATTTCCGGGGCGGATTGCGTAACAAAAAAGAAATACTTGTAACTCTTTTGTAATAGTAATATAATAAGCAGTGTGCATATCCGGATATTTCCATACGGTAAGGCGCATAAATATTTAGAGTAGAAATAAAGAGGATGGCAATTATGGGAAAATATTTTGGGACGGATGGTTTCCGCGGAGAGGCTAATGTGGTGCTGACAGTTGAGCATGCGTTTAAAGTTGGACGCTATCTCGGATGGTATTTCGGACAGGATCACAAGGCCAGAGTGGTAATCGGAAAGGATACAAGACGGAGCAGCTACATGTTCGAGTATGCTCTTGCCGCAGGACTGACGGCATCCGGTGCCGATGCATATCTGCTTCACGTTACGACGACGCCGAGTGTATCTTATGTAGTGAGAACAGAGGATTTCGACTGTGGACTGATGATATCTGCAAGCCATAACCCGTTCTATGACAACGGGATCAAAGTGATCAACAGCGCAGGGCATAAGATGGAAGCTGAGGTGGAAGACCGGATCGAAGCTTATATTGACGGCGAGATCGGCGAACTTCCGCTGGCGACGAGAGAAAATATCGGTCGTACCATTGATTATGCTGCAGGAAGAAACAGATACGTGGGACATCTGATCTCACTGGCTACAAGGTCTTTCAAGGATATGAGAATCGGTCTCGACTGCGCCAACGGAAGCTCCTTTACTATCGCGAAGAGTGTGTTCGATGCGCTGGGGGCAAAGACCTATGTGATAAATAATGAGCCTGACGGTACGAATATCAATACCAACTGTGGCTCCACGCATATCGAGGTACTTCAGAAATTTGTAAAAGAGAAGAAGCTTGATGTAGGATTTGCGTTTGACGGAGACGCTGACAGATGTATCGCCGTGGATGAAAACGGTAATGTGGTAGACGGTGACAGGATTATGTATGTCTGCGGAAAATATCTGATGGAGCAGGGGCGTCTGGCCGGAAACACCATTGTGACCACGGTAATGTCCAATCTGGGGCTTTACAAGGCATGCGATAAGATCGGCATGAAATATGAACAGACGGCTGTGGGAGACAAATATGTCTATGAGAACATGCTGAAAAACGGATTTGTTCTCGGAGGAGAGCAGTCCGGGCATATTATCTTCAGCAAACATGCAAGAACAGGAGACGGAGTCCTGACTTCGCTTATGGTGATGGAAGTCATTCTTGAGAAGAAGCAGTCGCTCGGAAAACTTGCAGATGAGGTGAAGATCTATCCGCAGCTCCTTAAGAATGTACGCGTGAAGGATAAAAAGACTGCGCAGGAGAATCCGGCTGTTCAGGAAGCCGTGAAGAAAGCAGCCGAAGCGCTGGGAAGCGACGGACGGATTCTGGTCAGAGAAAGCGGTACGGAGCCGGTGATCCGTGTTATGGTAGAGGCGGCTTCGGACGAGATCTGTGAGAAATATGTTGACAGTGTAATCAAAGTGATTGAAGGGGAAGGAATGTGCGAGTAAATTTCTCCGGTTTGAATCCTTCCTGATGACAAAAGCAGATGAGAATCGCATTTGCAGTGTGAATCCGACATGATTCCGAGGCATCTTTCATAAAAAATACAAGACGTCAAACAGGGTCGGCAGATAATGCCGGCCCTGTTCATTGTTAACCTGGAATTTTCGATTTTACAAGATCTTTTTCAGACAGATCCGTTTACTCCACGACTTTGATCCATCCCTCCGGGGCTTCGATATGTCCCATCTGGATTCCTGTCAGTGTGTCGTACAGTTTCTGGATCGTCGGTCCCATTTTTTCCATTCCGCTCGGGAAGCAGATCTCCTGTCCGTGATTTACGACCTTTCCGACCGGTGAGATAACGGCTGCGGTTCCGCACAGGCCGCACTCTGCGAAGTCTTTTACTTCATCGAAGTATACATCTCTTTCTTCAACTTCCAGTCCGAGGTAATGCTCTGCTACATACATCAGAGATCTTCTTGTGATGGAAGGCAGGATCGTCGTTGAATGAGGAGTAACGACTTTATTGTCCTTTGTGATGAAAATGAAGTTGGCTCCGCCTGTCTCCTCAACTTTTGTCCTTGTAGCGGAATCCAGATACATGTTTTCGTCAAATCCGTTCGCGTGAGCGGTTACGATTGCATGAAGGCTCATGGCATAGTTAAGACCTGCTTTAATATGACCTGTTCCATGCGGTGCGGCGCGGTCGAAGTCGGATACGCAGATCGTAATCGGCTTTACGCCGCCCTTGAAGTACGGTCCGACCGGTGTGGTGAATACCCGGAACTGATATTCGTCGGCAGGTTTAACTCCGATGACCGGATTGATGCCGAACATATACGGTCTGACATAGAGCGTAGCACCAGAGCCGTACGGCGGAACATATGCGGCATTTGCCTTGATTGTCTGAACGACTGCGTCAACGAACCGGTCTTCCGGAAATACCGGCATCTCAAGACGTTTCGCAGAATCAACCATACGGGCAGCATTCAGATCAGGGCGGAAGGTAACGATGTGTCCGTCTTCTGTTGTGTATGCCTTCATCCCTTCAAATACTGTCTGGGCATACTGAAGTACGCCGGCGCACTCGTTCATCACGATATTCGGATCATCGATCAGCGCGCCCTCATCCCATTTTCCGTCTTTAAAGTTTGCAACATATCTTTTATCTGTGGGTACATACGCAAATCCAAGATTTTCCCAGTCAATGTTTTTCTTCTCCATTGTATATCCTCCATTCCTCTGCAACAAGCAGTCCGTCAACTGTTTACTCCGCCATTATAATACTACAGATAAGAAAAATCAAGAGTGCGCTCGGTTTTCGGTCAACAGTCTGATCCTGCGCGTAGAATAAAGCCCTGGCCGATGCAAGCTTGCTTGTAATCGGACAGGGCTTTATTCTACGCATAGGGCGGACGCCCGCGAGCGAGAAGAAGCGCGAAGCGCGGAATCGAGCTTGCGCAGGATCAGAAGGAAGAAGCCTGCGCAGAGAGGACGCCCGCGAGCGAGAAGAAGCGCGAAGCGCGGAATCGAGCTTGCGCAGGATCAGAAGGAAGAAGCCTGCGCAGAGAGGACGCCCGCGAGCGAGAAGAAGCGCGAAGCGCGGAATCGAGCTTGCGCAGGACCGCGATCTTATCTGCTGATGATCAAAGTCTGATATCCTGCCCTTTTCAGCCTCTGTTCCATGGCGGCGGCTTCATCAAGTGTGGGCCAGGCGCCTACGGTCACCAGGTAAAGTCCGTCTCCTTCCGACAGCTCCGCCGGAAAATCCAGTTCCCGGAGTTCGCGGACAAGGCGGTCGGCATTATCCGGATTCCGGTAGGCGCCGACCTGAACCGTGTATCCCGAGGCGCCGCCTGTATTTCCGGTATCAAGCGTGCCAAGGATCCCCTCCGCTATAGCCAGAGCGATATCGTCGAAATTGTCATCAAAGAGCCGGTTGTCCGTGTCAGAATTGATGAATCCTACCTCTACGAGGACAGCAGGCATTTTGGTGCGCCGGAGGACCACGAGACCGGGTCTTGCCTTGACTCCCAGATTGACGAAGCCGATCGATTCAAGCTGATCATTGATGTTCTCGGCCATTTCGAGCTTGATCCCGGACTTGTCATATACAAGTGACTCGACACCGGATACCGCGTTGTCTGTAGGATAAGAATTCCGGTGAATGGAGATGAAGAAGTCCACTCCGGCATTATTGGCCTCCATGGCTTTCTGATAGGGGGACTCGTAGATATCGGTAGTCCGTGTGTACTCCACATCTATACCACGGTTCTGCAGAATCTCACCGACCGCCAGTGTGAGCGCAAGAGTGTCGTCTTTTTCCTGCTGGCCGTTATAGACCGCTCCCGGATCGCGCCCTCCGTGGCCGGCATCAAGCATGATAGAATAAGGCATGATAATATGTTCCTTTTCAGATTGTTCTGTATTATGATATGCAGAACAGACAGAAGGTGTGCCGGGGAAACGCGTGTACCGCGGAAATCTGACAGAAAAGCGGGGAAATAAAAAGGACGGCCCGAAAAAAGGCCGTCCTCATATTCATTTCAAATTTATCACAGCTGTTCCCCGGAAACGGCATCTGCCGCAACGTTCCGGGAGCTGTCTGCCGCGTCAGAACCCGGGCTGCTGATTTTATCCGTTTCCTCAGAATCGGTGTGCTCACTGCTCTTTTCCGGAGAAATACTTTTTTCTTTCTCCGCCTCTGTGACGTCATCTGTTTTCTCAGGAAGATAGACATGTATGCTTTCCACTCTGTTTTTATCCAGTTTCTCTACTACGAGACGGATGCCGTCCTCGGTACAGACCTCGTCGCCTTCCTCGGGAAGACGGTCCAGCTGTCCGATGATGAATCCTCCCAGAGAATCGTAATCCTCTGCCTCCAGAGAAGTTCCCAGCCTGTCATTGACGTCGTCCAGGTTTACAGAACCCTCCACGATATATTCGCTTTCTCCGATCTGCTGAACAGGATCGTCCTCCTGCTCGTCATATTCATCGTGGATTTCACCCACAATCTCCTCGAGAATATCCTCCAGAGTAATAAGACCTGCCATCTCGCCATATTCATCCAGAACAATGGCGATATTAAAAGTGGAAGCGCGCATCTCCACAAGGAGATCCGAGATGCTTTTGTATTCGTAAGTAAAATGCGGTTTGCGCATGATATCCCGGATGTTGAAATTTCCGTCCCGGTCATACAGAAGGAGATCCTTCATATTGATGATGCCGACGATGTTGTCCGGTGTTTCCTCATATACCGGGAGACGCGTAAACTTGTCTTCGCGGAAGATGGCGATGAGCTCGTCGTATGTGTTGTTCACATCCGCAAACGTAACATGTACTCTGGGAACCATGATGTCTTTGGCGTTGGCGTCGTTCAGATCGAACACATTGTTGATCATTTCCCGTTCCCCTGTCTCTATTACGCCGTTCTCGTGACTTACATCAACAATGGTGCGGAGTTCGTCCTCTGTCAGACTCTTCTTCTTCGCATTCGGATCCACCCGAAGAAGGAACATGATTCCGCGGGAGAACAGGTTGATAATGAAGATAACGGGAGTCATGACTGTCATGAATACCCGGATCACTCCGATGTATCTCAGAGCGATTTTCTCAGCGTTTATGGTGGCGTAGTTCTTCGGGGTAATCTCGCCGAAGACAAGAATTGCCACTGTCAGTACCGCCGTTGCGATACTTACCATGTATCCGCCGAATGCATATGCAAGTGTGGCTGAGAGAGAAGAAGCAGAAATGTTGACGATGTTGTTACCTATTAGTATGGCGCTCAGCATTTTGGAAGTGTGATTTCCTGTGATGTCAAGAACAAGCCGGGCACGTTTGTTGCCCTCGTCCGCGAGCGCGCGCATGCGGATTTTATTCACTGTTGTGAGTGCCGTCTCAGAAGATGAGAAAAATGCCGACAGCATCAGAAGAATAATCAGTATGATAAATTGAAAAGTGTCGCCAGAGTCCACTGTGTTATTTTCACTCCTTTAATAAAATGGTACGCCGGGATACGGCGTACAAAAATTTACAGATACCGGTTTATTATACACTGATTTATCTGATTTTGCAACAACGGGACGGTGATACGTCCGAACTGCAACTTTACATTAAAGTAAGGTTGGATTATAATAGGGAGACGAATAATCAAAGAAATGGAGTTGACCTATGAATCTGTATGAAGAACTTTGTGCCATAGCAGGAGAAGAAAATGTATTGAGAGATGAGCCTATGTCAAGGCATACCACATTCCGTATCGGCGGGCCGGCGGACTATTTTGTCACGCCTTCGGAAGCGGGACAGATCGGAAAGATCACAGATCTGTGCAGGAGACAGGGCGTTGATCATTATATCATCGGAAACGGGAGCAATCTCCTTGTCGGAGACAGGGGATACCGGGGAGTTATCATACAGGTGTTTAAGAATATGAATGCGGTTCGGGTGGAGGGCAGCGTGATCCGCGCCCAGGCCGGGGCTCTTCTGTCGAAGGTGGCCGCCGCGGCATGTGAAGCGGAACTGGAAGGATTTGAATTCGCGTCAGGGATCCCGGGGACGCTGGGCGGGGCAGTGCGCATGAATGCCGGCGCTTACGGAGGAGAGATGAAGCAGGTCCTTCAGAGCGCCTCGGTCCTGACTCCGGGTGGAGAGATTCTGACTCTTCCCGTTGAGGAGATGGGAATGGGATACCGGACCAGCATTGTTTCAAGGAAAGATTATGTGGTTCTGGAAGCTGTGCTCTCTCTGAAAAAGGGAGACAGAGAGGCGATTCGCGCCAGGATGGATGAGCTCCGCACAAAGCGCGTGGAGAAGCAGCCGCTGGAATACGGAAGCGCGGGAAGCACATTCAAGAGGCCGGAAGGATATTTTGCAGGCAAACTGATTCAGGATGCAGGGCTCCGCGGATTTCGCGTGGGAAATGCCCAGGTGTCTGAGAAGCACTGTGGATTTGTGATCAATCTGGGAGGCGCCACGGCTGAAGATGTGAGCAGGCTGATGGAGAAAGTGATCCGCAGGGTGGAAGAAAATTCGGGAGTCCGGCTTGAACCGGAAGTCAAGAGGATAGGAGAGTTTTAGACGATGCGTTTTGTTATTGTGACGGGAATGTCCGGGGCGGGCAAGTCTACGGCGCTGAAGATGCTGGAGGATATGGGATATTTCTGTGTGGATAATCTGCCCATACCCCTCCTTACCGGATTCGCGGAAATGCTTGACGCGCCGGAGTCGGAAATGAAGAAGGCGGCTCTCGGGCTGGATGTGCGCGGAGGACAGGACTTCTCCGGGCTGGAGGAGAACCTGAAAACTCTGGATGAGAAGGGGGTCAGGTATGAGATCCTTTTCCTCGACGCCAGCGATGATGTGCTTGTGAAAAGATATAAAGAGACAAGACGCCAGCATCCGCTGAGCGGATCCGGGCGCGTGGATACGGGGATTGCCAGGGAACGGGAAAAAATCGCGTTTCTGAAAATGAAGGCCACATATATTCTGGACACGAGCAAGATGCTGACAAGAGAGCTGAGAATTGAGCTCGAAAAAATATTTGTGGACGGCCAGAGTTTCTGCAATCTGTATATCACGGTAATGTCTTTCGGATTCAAATACGGCATCCCGCAGGATGCGGATCTGGTATTTGACGTGCGCTTTCTGCCGAATCCCTACTATATTGATTCGCTGAGGGAGAAGACCGGGAATGATCCGGAGGTGCAGGACTATGTCATGCAGAATGACAAAGGCAGGATTTTTCTGGAGAAGCTGAAGGATATGATGGAATTCCTGATTCCGAATTATATCCTTGAGGGCAAGAATCAGCTTGTGATAGCCATCGGATGTACCGGAGGAAAACACCGTTCGGTGACATTGGCAAACGCTCTTTACCATATACTGGAGAAAGAGGAAAGTTATGGCGTGCGCATTGAACACCGGGATATCGGGAAAGATAGCATCACAAAGAGAAAATAAAAGGTGAGAAACATGTCATTTTCTGGAAAGGTAAAGGAAGAGCTGGCGAAGAACATCAGCAGGGCGAGGCACTGCAGGATTGCCGAGCTGGCTGCTTTTATCGGAATGTGCGGCACTGTGGTGATAAACCGTTTTGATTTCTGCAGTGTAAAAATACACACAGAAAATCTTCTTGTTGCAAGAAAAGTCTTTACATTGATAGAAAAAACATTTAATATAAAGACTGATATCGCTGTCAGGAGGAATGTGGCAAAACAGACGGTATCCTATGCGGTCATCCTCAGACGGCATGAGGATGCGCTGAGAGTTTTGCAGGCGGTAAAGATGCTGGATGAGCATTCGGGGAACGCGGAAGAGCTTCACGCCGTGAATCCCCTGATCGTACAGCAGATGTGCTGCCGGAGGGCTTTCCTGCGCGGCGCGTTTCAGGCTTCCGGCTCCATGAGCGATCCGAAGAAATCATATCACTTTGAGATCGTCTGCTCATCGGAGGAGATGGCGTGCCAGATCAGGGATCTGATCTGCAGCTTTTCCATGGACGCCAAGATCGTGCCACGTAAAAAATCCTATATCGTTTATTTAAAAGAAGGTTCCCAGATAGTAGATATACTGAATGTCATGGAAGCGCATGTGTCTCTCATGGAACTTGAGAATGTCAGGATTTTAAAAGAGATGCGCAATTCTGTGAACAGGAAGGTAAACTGCGAGACTGCCAATATTAACAAGACAGTATCAGCAGCGGTAAAGCAGGTTGAGGATATTACATATCTCAGAGACACGATCGGGTTTGATCACATGCCGGAGGGGCTGGTGGAGGCAGCGAACGCCCGTCTCGCTAATCCGGATGCGACTCTGAAGGAGCTGGGAGAGTCTCTGACTCCTCCGGTGGGTAAATCAGGTATCAACCACAGACTTCGTAAACTGAGCGAATTGGCGGACAAGGTGAGGCGAGAACAAGGAGGAATATTATGATAAAAACATCTGTTGTAGTTAAAGCAGACAAAGGCCTTGACGGAAGACCTATCGCATTGCTGGTCCAGGAAGCAAGCCAGTATGCCAGCAAGGTATATATTCAGGTTGGCGAGAAGAACATTAATGCGAAGAGCATTATGGGAATGATGAGCCTGAGTCTGGCAGGTGGCGACGAGATCACTGTTGTAACGGACGGTGAGGATGAGAAGAAAGCCGCAGAGGGAATCAGAAGTTTCTTTTTAGGTACAAAATAAAATCTGCAGCTGCCGGGAGAACCGGCAGATGAAAATAGACAGACGGACGAACAGAGGCTGTGCATTATGTACAGCCTCTTGGTATATCCGAAAGGAACCGGCGCTGCCCCGGAGGGCGGGCGCTAAGAATGTCAGGAGGCTGAATAAAATAATGAAAAAGATGCTGTTCATTTATAATCCGAACTCTGGGATGGGGCTTCTGAAGCCAAAACTGTCAGATGTACTGGATATTTTTGTGAAAGCAGGATTTGACGTCACAGTGTATCCGACCCAGAAGTATCATGATGCAATACGGAAGATGAGAGAATACACAGAAGACTATGATCTGATTGTGTGCAGCGGAGGCGACGGGACGCTTGATGAAGTGGTGAGCGGAATGCGTCTTCGGGAGAAACAGGTGCCGATCGGCTATATTCCGGCCGGCACGACCAACGATTTTGCCAGAAGCCTGCACATTTCCAAAGATATACTGGAAGCGGCGGACACTGCGGTAAACGGTGTTCCGTTTGCCTGCGACGTGGGAAGGTTCAATGACGATCATTTCATATATATTGCGGCATTCGGTCTTTTTACGGATGTGTCATATGAGACGAAGCAGAGCATGAAGAACATTCTGGGACATCTGGCGTATGTCCTGGAGGGGACGAAGCGCATTTTCAATATTCCGTCCTATCGGCTTAAAGTGACCCATGATGATAAAGTGATCGAGGATGAGTTCATGTACGGAATGGTGACAAATTCCAGGTCTGTTGGCGGATTTACGGGGATCATCGGAAGAGATGTGGTGTTTGATGATGGAGAATTTGAAGTGACACTCATTAAGACGCCGAAGAATCCGATCGAGCTTAATGAACTTCTGAGCGCTATCGTTATGAGGCAGATTAATACGGAACGCATGTACTCTTTCCGGTCAGGTGAAGTGAGATTTGAGTCCCTGGAGGAAATTCCATGGACACTGGACGGTGAATTCGGCGGAGTTCACGATGAAGTTGTGATAAAAGATGAGAAACAGTCTCTTCAGATAATGGTGAAAGAAGAAGCTCTGGAAAAAATTTCGGAAAAGGGCAAAAAAAATTAAAAAAACACTTGCATTCTGTAAAAAGCTGTTATATAATAAAACTCGCTCGTGAGAAAGAAACACACGGGCGAGAACATAAGGCTCCGTGGTCAAGCGGTCAAGACGCTAGCCTCTCACGCTGGAATCAGGGGTTCGATTCCCCTCGGAGTCACTGAGAAACATCTGCAGATCCTGCAGATGTTTTTTTGTTTTCTGCACTCCGGAATTTTTGATTGTCTTTTCCCTGTGGATAAGCTATAATAAAAAAAGATTGAGAACAATCAAATAACCCCGGCGCCGTATATTGCGGCGGGGATGTTAGAAGTGGAGGAGAAGAAAATGTTAGTATCAGCAACAGAAATGCTTCAGAAAGCAAAAGCAGGCCACTATGCAGTGGGACAGTTCAACATCAACAACCTTGAGTGGACGAAATCAATCCTTTTGACAGCACAGGAGTGCAATTCACCGGTTATCCTCGGTGTGTCTGAAGGCGCAGGAAAATACATGGCAGGATACAAGACTGTTGTAGGAATGGTGAACGGAATGATGGAAGAGCTCAACATCACAGTTCCGGTAGCTCTTCACCTGGATCACGGCAGCTATGACGGATGCCTTAAATGCGTGGAAGCAGGCTTCTCATCCATCATGTTCGACGGATCACACTATCCGATCGATGAGAACGTGGCTAAGACAACAGAACTCGTTAAGATCGCTCATGATCATGGCATGTCTCTTGAGGCAGAGGTCGGAGCTATCGGCGGAGAGGAAGACGGCGTTGTAGGAAAAGGCGAGTGCGCTGATCCGGACGAGTGCAAGAGAATCGCTGATCTCGGAATTGATTTCCTTGCTGCAGGAATCGGTAATATTCACGGTGTATATCCGGACAACTGGGAAGGACTGAGCTTTGAGACTCTGGACGCAATCCAGCAGAAGACAGGAGATATGCCGCTCGTTCTTCACGGCGGTACAGGTATCCCGGATGATATGATCAAAAAAGCAATCAGCCTTGGCGTAGCTAAGATCAACGTAAACACAGAGTGCCAGATCGTGTTTGCAGAGGCAACACGCGAGTACATCGAGGCCGGAAAGGACAAGCAGGGCAAGGGATTTGATCCTCGTAAACTCCTGAAACCGGGCGCAGAAGCAATTATGGCAAAAGTGAAAGAAAAGATGGAATTATTCGGATCAGTAGGAAAAGCCTGAAAAATTTTGAGATAAAAAAACAAAAATTTTGCTTGCCTTTTTCGGATGATTGAGGTATACTTTCACACGTAGAGAAGAACAAGGGCGTTCCAACATAGCTTGGAGTGCCCTTTTTTCGTAGGGATGAAAGTTTTCCTGCGAAGATCCTCCGGGCCTGCTGCTGAAAGGCAGGGGAAGAGGGCTGCGGGTGATGATTCACCGCATGGCTTCCCGGAATGGAAAAGAAGAAAAAAGGAAGGGATTAATATGAGTACAGAATTGATCAATGTAGCCGACATTTTCGGGGAGAACGTATTCAATGATACGGTAATGCAGGAACGTCTTCCCAAAAAGGTTTATAAAAACCTGAAAAAGACGATCGAGGAAGGAAAAGAACTTGATCTGGAGACAGCTGATGTGATTGCTCATGAGATGAAGGAGTGGGCAATTGAAAAAGGAGCTACCCACTATACCCACTGGTTCCTGCCTCTGACAGGTGTAACAGCGGAGAAGCATGATTCCTTTATCTCAGCTCCGCTGCCGAGCGGAAAGGTACTGATGAGCTTTTCAGGAAAAGAGCTTATCAAAGGCGAACCGGATGCGTCCTCATTCCCGTCAGGCGGATTGAGAGCGACATTCGAGGCGAGAGGATATACTGCATGGGACTGCACGTCTCCGGCGTTCGTAAGACAGGATGCAGGCGGAGCTACTCTGTGCATCCCGACAGCGTTCTGTTCTTATACAGGCGAAGCGCTTGACCAGAAGACACCGCTTTTAAGATCCATGGAAGCGATCAACAAACAGGCGCTGAGACTTCTCAGACTGTTCGGAAACACTACATCCAAAAAGGTTACGCCGTCCGTTGGACCGGAGCAGGAGTACTTCCTCGTGGATGCAGAAAAGTTTGAGCAGAGAAAAGACCTGATATATACAGGACGCACCCTTTTCGGAGCGATGCCGCCTAAGGGACAGGAACTTGATGATCATTACTTCGGAACAATCCGTCAGAGAATCGCAGCGTTCATGAAGGATGTGAATGAAGAGCTGTGGAAGGTCGGCGTTACGGCCAAGACACAGCACAATGAGGTGGCACCCGCACAGCATGAGCTGGCTCCGATCTACTCAGAGGCGAACATAGCGGTAGATCACAACCAGATCGTTATGCAGACACTGAAGAGAGTGGCCTGCCAGCACGGACTGAAGTGCCTGCTGCATGAAAAGCCGTTTGCGGGAGTAAACGGTTCCGGTAAGCACAACAACTGGTCCATCACTACAGATGACGGAATCAACATGCTGGATCCGGGAAAGACTCCTCACGAGAATACCCAGTTCCTGCTTGTGCTGACATGTATTTTAAGAGCGGTAAATATGCATGCGGACCTTCTGAGAGAGTCTGCGGCCGATCCGGGAAATGATCACAGACTTGGAGCAAATGAGGCGCCGCCGGCTATTATTTCTGTTTTCCTCGGCGAGCAGCTTGAGGATGTGCTGGAGCAGCTGATCAGCACAGGAGAGGCAACACACAGTCTGAAGGGCGGAAAGCTGGAGACAGGAGTGAGCACGCTGCCGGATCTCGCGAAAGACGCTACAGACAGAAACAGAACTTCACCGTTTGCGTTTACCGGAAACAAGTTCGAGTTCCGTATGGTGGGATCCCGCGATTCCATCGCTTCACCGAATATTGTGCTGAACACGATCGTTGCAGAGTCCTTTGCGGATGCGTGTGACGTGCTGGAGAAAGCGGATGACTTCGACAAAGCAGTGCATGATCTGATCAAGCAGTATGCCACAGAGAATCAGAGAATCGTCTTCAACGGCGACGGATATTCCGAAGCGTGGGTTGAAGAAGCGGAGAGGAGAGGACTTCCGAACATCCGCTCCATGGTTGAGGCAATTCCGGCAATGGTTACGGATACGGCGATCAATCTCTTCGAGAGATTCGGTGTGTTTACAAAAGCAGAGCTTGAATCCCGTGCCGAGATTCAGTATGAGACATATGCGAAAGCAATCAATATTGAGGCCCGCACTATGATCGATATGGCCAGCAAGCAGTTTATGCCGGCATTTATCAAATATACAAAGACACTTGCGGACACAGTGAACTCCGTGAAGGCTGCAGGGGCAGACGCATCTGTTCAGATGGAATGCCTGAACGAAGTGACGGAGCTTATGGGAGAGACAAAGAAGGCCCTCGATGCGCTTGTGAAAGTGACAGACGAGGCTTCACAGAAGGAAGAGGGAGCTGTACAGGCGAACTTCTACCACTCTGATGTGTTCCCGGCTATGGAAGCTCTCCGCGCTCCGGTCGACAAACTGGAGATGATCGTAGACAAAGAGGCATGGCCGATGCCGTCATACGGTGATCTGATCTTTGAAGTGTAGTCTGATAAACAGAGGCTGTACTCATATACATAAATATAC
>ERZ1090862.599-NODE-600-length-16228-cov-39.215977_pt1 | contig 16228 bp, 14 predicted proteins | sample MGYA00478481_ERZ1090862 | MGnify/ENA primary metagenome ERZ1090862 (study PRJEB33644, sample SAMEA5815745) | chicken gut metagenome | biome: Chicken; feature: Gastrointestinal Tract; material: Caecum | place: Ireland | collected 2019-01-01 | study: A study of the... | reverse complement strand
TCGGCTCAATGACGACTTAAAATTGGCACAACGAATGGCTACATTGTTTTCAAAGGGAACATTTTGAAAACCGCCCCACTTGCAGTAAAAACTGTATGAACTTTGCATAGGATTGCCAAGCAAATCCATACATAAACAAGTATAGCATAAGTCTCAAAGATATTCAAGTCAACGGTTTTTTCGTTGGCGAACTCAATTTCATACCTTATATATAAAAAGGAGAAAGCCATGCCAACCTATCAATTACAAATTAAACAGGTGGTGGACTACCCACGCTGCCGGATATACCGGCAGTTCGTCCGCTTTCTGATGGAGGACCGGAGCATTCGCGTAGGCGGAGGCTCCGGCCTTTTTTATTTTACGGTACTTTGCAGCTACGCAAACTTCCGCACCTCATATCGCCGCATCGACGGCATCAGCTATACCGTCTACCCTGGCGAATGGGTCTGCACCCTCAAGGAGCTGTCCCAATGGTTCCGTACCCGGTTCCAGTGCCAGGCGTTGGCCGTACTGGAACGGCTGCAGAAGCAGAACCTTATTTCCTTTCAGACACTGGGCCGCGGGAATGTAGTCCGCTATAAGATCTGCGACTGGGCGCGGCATAATACGGTCCTGGAGTACAATGCTCCCTGCCAGAAGGACACCGGCTTTTTCTTCCTGCCGGTTTCCGTTGCCACCGACCTCATCAGTTCAGACCGCTGCTCCGAGATGGACATTGTGCTGGACCTGTGGGTATCCGCCATCTACAACGACAATCAGGTGCAGGGGTCAGACCTGGGGCCGGTGGTCTATTTCCGCAACGGCACCGGAAATCCCCTTGTCACCTACACCGAGCTGGCTGCCCGCTGGGGGCTGTCCCGGGCGACAGTCGGCCGTGTCCTGAAAAAGCTGGCCGCGCTGGACTACATCTCCCTCATGTCCTTCCCTGGCCGGCATGGCAGCGTAATCTATCTGCAAAAATATCTGTCCACCATGTTCGAGATTTCGGATGTGATGGTGGATAAAGAGGAGGTCGCTATGACGCTTAACATACGCCTGGAACTCCCGAAGGAGGACAGCACAGGCCACGATGCCCCTGCCTTGGAGCATGAGGTCATCGTTTCAGATGAACTCGCCAGCGTTTCAAAATCGCACATTGAAATTATCCTTCAGAAAATGGCGCAAATCCTGATGGCACAAGGGATTTCATGCTTTGGCTGCCCGCTCTCTCGCTACAAGTTATATCCCTTATCGGGCGACTGCCGGGAAGATTTACTTCCCCGCGCGCGAGAGCAATCCTTGCTGCGTTTTGGCCTTGCTGTTCTGTGCGGGAACAAGCAGGTCGCCACTTTTGAACTTACACTCTCTCCCTCGGCGGAGAATTGAACAGGAGGTCTTACCATGAAGAAATTTGTTGAAAAAGATGTCGCAGAAAACCCTCTGTACCATGATACCTGGAAACTGCTGAAAAAATATCGCGACGTGGTTTGGAGCTTGGAGATTTCCGTCCAGCATGTGCGGGCCAAGTTCGAGATCGAATACGGCACTTCCATCGAGGAATTTCTGGATTCCGTCTACCTGGCCGGCGCAGACCTGAACGGGAGTGACATTGAGCACCATGCCAAGTGCATTGAGCGCAGCCACAAGATGCTGAAACTCCTGGATTCGGCAGTCGAATTGCTCCGCACCCGCCATAAGAACGGCGAGGCGTATTACTGGCTGCTGTACTACTCCTTCCTCTCCCCCCAGCAGCTGAAGAATGTGGAGGAAATCATCGAGAACCTGCGCCCGCACATCCGGGACATCTCCTTCCGCACCTACTACCGCAAGCGGCGGGAGGCCATTGACGCCCTCAGCTCGGTGCTGTGGGGCTACACCTCCAAGGACAGTCTGGATGTGCTGGAGCAGTTTTTCCCGGAGCCAAAAGCCACCGAAAAAAAGGCGGGCAAATAATTGGCACACTTCGGGATTGAAATTGGCGCGTTCCTGCCCTTGAGCCGTAAATCCCTATGTGTTAGACTGAATATGCTCAAACTTGTATCCAAAACTGAACGGGCGGCGAACAGCACCTTTTCCAAGGTGCTTTTTTGCTGCCTAAATGGTCTTTGGCCGGAGAAGGAGTCCACATCTGCACGACGGATGCGGGCTCCTTCTTTGCTTTTTTGAGCGACGAACATCACATTTGGATTGGAGGTCCGCAAATTGAAAAAACTGAAAATTCCTCAACAGCAGCGGCGGGAAGACGATAGCAGCCCGCCTCGTCGAGTTTCCATCGGCCGGATCGCCTATACGGCGTTCCTCTGTGTGACGATGGCAATGATGTTCTGCCAGCCGGCCTTTGCCGCAACCGATGTTTGGACGAAGGCCAAGGAGATCATGCAGGATGTCTACACGCAGATCCTCGCCATCTCCACCATTGCGGCCATCGTGACCGCCTCGGTGGCGCTTCTGCTCATGAACTTTTCCCGCTCCGGCCGGACAGTCGATGAGAGCCGGGCATGGCTGAAGCGTATCTGCATCACTTGGGCCGTCCTCAATGGTCTTGGATTCATCATGGCTTATGTGACGCCTCTGTTCTCTGGTGGTCAGTGGACAGGCTGATCGCCGCCGCAATATACCCACTGGAAGGAGGCGTAAGCTATGGGTATCCTGGATGGCATCGTTGAATGGATCGCGGAGCAGGTAATGGCCGGCCTTGACCTGGTGACCACTTCGGTTTTGGGCGCTCTGGGCTGTGACATGGCTGTTTTTCTGCGGTACTTTCCCGCTGCCGAAACGATGTATAGCGTCTTTGTGGCGCTGGCTGTCGGCATTATCCTGCTGAATTGGGTCTGGCAGCTGTTCAAAAACTTCGGCCTGGGTGCAGGAATCGTGGCGGAAGATCCGGTCAAATTGAGTATCCGGTCGGTCATTTTCATCCTGCTGGCGCTCTTTTCCGATGAAATCGTCAACATCGTGCTGACCATCGGCGGCACACCGTACCGCTGGATCATGGATTCGGAGCTGCCGCCCCTCAGCTTTGCCGATTTTAACTCGGTCATGCTGGTGATTATCGGCGTTTGCGCCAATGGCGCTGTGGCGCTGATCACCTTGATCCTCGTCATCATCCTGGCCTGGAACTACCTGAAATTGCTGCTGGAGGCGGCGGAACGGTATGTTCTGCTGGGCGTGCTGGTCTATACGGCGCCGGTCGCTTTTTCGATGGGCGCAAGCCAGACCACATCGAACATTTGGAAATCCTGGTGCCGGATGCTGGGCGGGCAGATTTTTCTGCTGATTATGAACGCCTGGTGCCTGCGCCTGTTCACGAGCATGGTTGGCTCTTTTATTGCCAATCCGCTCTCTTTGTAAGGAGGGGCGCTTTGAAAAGATTCAAGAAAATTTTGTTCCTCGCGCTGATGGTTGCAGCCCTATCCTGCCTGTTCTGCCAGCCGGCCTTTGCCATCTCTGAGGAAGAAGTGCAAGCCCAGGTGGACGCTGTGGGCAAGGAGGCGGTTTCCGGCAATGTCCTGATCTGGTTCATGTGTGCGATAGGCTTTTTGAAGGTATCGCAGAAAATTGACTCGTTCATGGCAAGCCTGGGTGTCAATGTAGGACACACCGGCGGCAGTATGCTGGCCGAGGCCATGATTGCGGCCAAGGGCATCGGCGGCTTTAAGAACTTTTCCAGCCATCACTTTGGCGGCGGACGCAGCAGCAACTCTACCCATGTCAATGCCAATGGCGGAGGTGGGAAAAGCGGCGCCGCCGGATTCGGCGCAGGCTTTGCCAGCGGCGGTCTGGCCGGCGTGATTAAGCGGAATGTCACGAACAATGCCGTCAAAACGGCCACAACGCCCTCGGATGCCAAGCCTTCCGGCCTCGGCGGTCTTGTGGGCGGTGCTGCAGGCGGTGTTGGCGGCCACATTTATTCTTCCTCGGTGAGCAAGGGCGGCAATTTTGCAAATAATGTCATCGGTTCCGTGGCTACTGGGAACATCACCCAAATGGGCACGATCACCGGTGAGAAGGCGGTTGAAGCCCTGCACTCCTATATGGGCCACACGGCACTTGGGCCTGGGGCAGAGAATATCCCCACCTACCAGAATGTCGAAATCGGCGGCGGCCGTATCACCGGCACGGAGGTCACACCGGAGCACCCGGAGGGCATTGCCTTCGGTATGTACCATGCAGACCAGTATGTTGCGCCGGAGGGCCAGTACACGACAGTTCACGCCGTAGACGGCACTGCCTGGTATAAGCAGTATGCGGTAGACGCGGTGGACAAGACGCCCTACATGGCTCCGGACGGCTCGATTGCCTATAACGAGTCCATTGTGAAGAAGCTGCCGCCCACCCCCAAACGAAAGGATAAGATCTGATGGCTGAAGAACGCAAGGACAGCTTTGCTGAAACGGTAGACACTGCAGCCTCTGCAGCACATACGGTCAAGGGCGCCATCAAGGCCGGCAAGGCAATTTCAGGCGCGGCCAAGGGCGCTGCAGCCGGTGGTCCCTATGGGGCTGTGGCCGGGGCAGTCTGGGCCGGACGCAAGCATATCGGCAAGATCATTGCCGTTATTGTCATTTTGCTTCTGTTGCCGGTCCTGTTTGTTTTGATGCTGCCCGGGCTGATTTTCGGCGGTTTGATCAACGCTTTTTCGCCGGCAGACACGGAGCAGCCTGTCCTCAACAGCGAAACTGCAATCGTGGAGAACGCCAACGACATCACTTTTACCATCAACTCTATCTTGGGTGAGGCGCTGGACGATGTGATGGCCCGCATTGAAGCGGACTTTGCTTCTTCCGGCGCTGACCAGATGGAGATTAAAAATCCCTATTCCTCCGGCCCTGTCTACAACGCCAACCTTATCATCTCGCAGTATTGCGCTGCCCGGGATGAAGACTTTGAGAGCATATCACTGGATGACCTGGCCGCTGTCCTGCGTGAGAACAAAGAGAATCTGTACTCCTATACCAGCGCGCGGGAGAGTCGTGAGGTCACATCGGAAGACCCGGAGACCGGGGAGGAAACCACAACCACCGAGATCTGGATGGTCTACACCATCCGCTACAACGGCGAGTCCTATCTTGCCGACCATGTTTTCGCGCTTACGGATGAGCAGAAAGAGCTTGCCTCCGATTATGCCTCAAACCTGAGCATGTTCCTGGGGGACGGCCTGCTGCAGAACCTGACGGAATGGACTGGAAACAGCATCCCCTCTCTGGGCGATGTTACCTTTACAGACGGCGTGACGCCGGTAGTCTATTTCAACCAGCTGGACGAGCGTTATGCCAGCCAGCCCTACGGCACCGACAATATCGGCGGCTACGGGTGCGGGCCTACCGCTATGTCCATTGTGGTATCCTCTCTCACGGATGAAACTGTGGACCCGGTGGCGATGGCTCAGTGGTCTTACGAAAACGGCTACTGGTGCAAGAGCAGCGGCTCTTATCACGCTTTGATACCCGCCGCCGCTGAGGCATGGGGCCTGCCGGTATCCGGCTGCACGACTTCCGAGCCCCAGCGGATACTGGACGCCCTGGCTGAAGGAAAGCTGGTGGTGGCGATTATGGCAGAGGGCCATTTTACTTCATCCGGGCATTTTATCGTTCTCCGTGGCGTGAAAGACGGTCAGATTATGGTGGCGGACCCGGCCAGCTATAAGCGCAGCGAACAGCTCTGGGATCTATCCATCATCCTAAACGAAGCAAGCCGCCGTGCTGGAGCAGGCGGTCCTTTCTGGATCATAGGCTGACCTGCCCCTCGGCTGCGGAAACGAGGTAATACATGAGCAACAAAAACGACCATGATACTTATATCATACCGCCGAATTTTATAGAAACAGGCACTTTTTTCGGCGGTATGTTCCGTGCGCGGAATGTAATCGAGGCCGGCATCCTGGTGTTTGCCATCGGGGCGCCGGTTTTTCTGTTCCTTCCGTTTGGGCTGACCACCCGCATCATCATTTTGTGCCTGACTGCTCTTCCGGTGGGGCTGGTCGCTTTGATCGGCATATCCGGGGAGAGCCTTTCGCAATTCCTGGTCATTTTTTTGAAATACCTGCGAAACCGCCGCGTTGTCGGCGGTGATGGTGCGCAGCCGGAGGAAAAAGCGGCGCCCTCCAAATCGGCAGGCAAGCATCTCAAACAGCGGCCTCCCAAGGAGAAAAAGCCCAAGGCCCCGAAACGCCGGCGGTCCGGTGAAGCGGATTTCCCGGCCGAGTTTGACGAAGTACACGGCTATGAGATCCGTGAAAAGCTCCGGCCCAAGAAAAAAGCCAAAAAGGAGCGCCCTGCCAAGGCCAATAAGGCGAAAAAGAAAGCAAAGAAGCGCCCTGAAAAGGAACGCCTGCCCAGACGCCCCGCCCATATCAAGGAGCAGAAGCTCGCCTGCCTCAATCCGGTGGCGGATTATCTGCCCATTGAGAAGGTGGAGAACGGCATTATCTACACCAAGGACCATCGGTTTGTCAAGGTGGTCGAGGTTGTCCCTATCAATTTTATGCTGCGGAGCGCAAGAGAGCAGAGGAATATCATCTACTCCTTCGTTTCGTACTTGAAAATCTCGCCTATCAAGCTGCAAATCAAGGTCCTGACCCGCCGCGCGGATATTAACCGCCACCTGGACACGGTGCGTCAGGAGATGGCCCATGAGGAAAACGAACAGTGCCGCTTGATGCAGGAGGATTACCTGAACTTTGTGCAGCAGGTCGGTTCCCGTGAAGCTGTGACTCGGCGGTTCTTCCTGATTTTTGAGTATGAGCCCTGGGCCAATACCCGGCGGTCAGAGCAGGAAGATGAAGCGATCCAGTCCCTCCAGAGCGCCGTCCATACGGCCTCCAACTATCTGCGCCAGTGTGGGAATGAGGTCATCGTCCCTGAAAACGAGGATGAGTTTACCGTTGATGTCCTCTATAATCTGCTGTGCAGGAACGAGAGCGCCGTCAAGCCGCTGTCGGTGCGGGCGCAGGAGGTGGTGGCGCAGTATATGGAGCATGGCTGGGAAAGTGAGATCGATCATATCCCGGCGGCGGAGTTTGCCGCCCCCCGGAGCATTGATTTTTCCCATGGACGCTATATCTGCATGGATGGACTGTACTATGCCTATCTGCTGATTCCTTCGGACGGGTACAAAACGCAGGTGCCTGCTGGCTGGCTGAGCCTGATCGTCAATGCCGGTGACGGCATCGACATGGATATGTTCCTTGCCCGCCAACCTAAAGAACGCATCATCCAGCGGGTGGGCCAGCAGCTCCGTATCAACCGCTCTAAAATCAAAGACGCCAGCGACACAAACACCGATTTTGACGACATCGACGGCGCCATCCGGAGCGGATATTTCTTAAAGGAGGGTCTTGCCAACAACGAAGATTTTTATTACCTGAACCTGCTGATTACTGTGACAGCCCCCACTGTGGAGGATTTGGAGTGGAAAGTCAGTGAAATGAAAAAGCTCCTGCTTTCGCAGGATATGAATGTCAGCGCCTGCCACTTCCGTGAAGAGCAGGCGTTTCTTTCTGCCCTCCCGCTGGTCTCTATGGAGAAAGGGCTCTATGAGCGCGGCAAGCGCAACCTGCTGACGGGCGGCGCGGCCAGCTGCTATCCCTTCACCTCGTTTGAGATGTGCGATGACAATGGCATCCTTCTGGGAGTCAACAAATATAACAGCTCCCTGATTATCGTGGATATTTTCAATTCCGCGATCTATAAGAACGCCAATATGGCGATCCTGGGCACCAGCGGCGCAGGCAAGACCTTTACCATGCAGTTGATGGCGCTCAGGATGCGGCGCAAAAACATTCCCGTTTTCATCATCGCTCCTTTGAAGGGGCATGAGTTCCACCGGGCCTGCGCCAATGTGGGCGGTGAGTTCATCCAGATCTCCCCGGCCAGCCCGCACTGCATCAATGTTATGGAAATCCGCAAGGTGGATCGGTCGGTCAACGAAATGCTGGACGGCCCCGGTATCCAACTCTCGGAACTGGCGGCGAAGATTCAGCAGCTGCACATTTTCTTCAGCTTGCTCATTCCCGATATGAGCCACGAGGAACGGCAGCTGCTGGATGAGGCCCTGATCCGCACCTACAACGCCAAAGGCATTACCCATGACAACGCCTCTCTGGAAGACCCGGCCAATCCGGGCCACTACCGGGAGATGCCGGTGCTGGGCGACTTGTATGAGATTTTGAAGGCCGCCCCGGAAACCACCCGAATGGCCCATATCCTTAACCGCCTGGTGAACGGTTCCGCCAGCACCTTTAACAAGCACACCAATGTGCGGTTGGATAACAAATACACCGTACTGGACATTTCCTCCCTCACCGGCGACTTGCTGACTGTGGGGATGTTTGTCGTGCTCGACTTTGTGTGGGACCGCGCCAAAGCTGACCGCACCGAGGAAAAAGCCATTTTTATCGACGAGTGCTGGCAGCTTCTTTCCGGCGCCGGCGCCACAGGCACCCGGCTGGCCGGTGATTTCGTGCTGGAGATTTTCAAAACCATCCGCGGCTATGGCGGTTCAGCGGTCTGCGCCAGCCAGGACCTGAACGACTTTTTCAATCTGGACGAGGGCCGTTTTGGGAAAGGCATCATCAACAACAGCAAGACCAAGATCATCCTCAATCTGGAGGATGACGAGGCAGAACGGGTCCAGGAGACCCTGCACCTGTCCGACGCGGAAACGATGGAGGTCACCCACTTTGAACGCGGCAACGGCTTGATTTCCACCAATAACAACAACATCATGGTGGAGTTTAAGGCCAGCCCGCTGGAAAAGGACCTGATTACCACCGACCGCCGCGAGCTGCGTGAAATTTTGGAGCGCAAACGCCGCGAGCAGGAATCTGCGTAGGTTCAAATGATATATATGCGAGGTGAATCCCATGTTTTGATGTACCGCGCTGGGTGTGCGTCTATATGACGCCTTCCATGAAGAAAAGCGCCGGTTTGACGCCCAGATGGCGTCTTTCCGGCGTTCCAATATTCGATAAGGCGTTCCGATGACGCCTTGATGACGCCATTTGATAAAGGAGGTGAGCCCCCATGAAGACCAGGGCTGAAATCTATGGAAATGAGGCTGCGGACTTGCTGCGGACGGTCACAATGTACCCTGGCCTCAGTGAACAGCAGCTTCTTTGTTTTCACCCTGGCAAAGAAGATACGGCAAAGGCCCTGCTCTCCCACCTGGAGAGGCAGGGCCGCATTTTTCAAACAGAGAGCGGCGGCTATTTCCCGGCCGGCCAGTCAGCTAAAATTGACCGGGCGCTTGTCCGGGCAGTATGGGTCCTGCTGGACTTCATTCAGCGGGCCGATTACCATGCTCCCGCTGATTTTCCTGTCAAGCTCGTTTTCTTTGCCGATGGCGAACTCTACGAGGTGGCCTGCGTTGAGGACGGGCAGGAGGCGCTTGTCTGCCATGCCCTGCGGGGCAATAAGGGAGGCAGCCGCCGCATTATTCTGGTCGATTCACCGGAGCAGATCGCCAAAATCGACTGTCCCGGCATTTCCGGGTTCTGCACCGTAGAGGAAAACGGCCAGACACACTATTTCAAGAAAGCAGGAGGCACATGATTGGACCGAAAACTTATATCCCGCCGGATCGGGAGCATTCTTGATGATATATCCCGGCTGAGCAACGCGCTGTATGCGATGGACACCACCGACATCCAGCGTTATCCCGATAACTATGAGACCCTTTCCACCGATGCCGCGCTGCGGGCAGAGCGTATTGCCTGCCGGCTGCGGCATCTGATTTATTCCAGCACGACGATCCGCAAGGGCGATTATCTTAAATCCGCCAGTGTGATGCACGGCATCACCATCACCTATGAAAACGAGGTGCTTGCGGTGACGCTGCCCAGCCTTCTGCCAAAGCGCAGGCAGCGGCAGAGCGCCGAGTTTCTGCTGGACCCCCTCTATTTTGCCCTGGAGCAGTACGCCAAAGAGAACACTTTGCCCCACTACCGGGAATGTGTTGTCTGCTTCGCCCAGGTGTATGACCAGGCGCTCCCCACCAGGCGGGTGCGCGACTATGACAACTTGGAGGAAAAGCAGATTTTAGATCTGCTGTCCTCTTTTGTAATGGCTGATGATACCGGCCTGCTGTGTGATGCCTATAACACCGCCGAGCTGGGCGAGCAGGACTGCACGATGATTTTCGTCATGGAGAAGCACCGCTTTCCCGGTTGGCTTGCAGAGCATAAATCAAGCCTGAAATCCATCTCGGATTTTTGAGCATTTTGGGCCCCTTGCGGCCCGACATCCCGCGAAGCCGCCGAAAGCCCCGGATTTTCGGGCTTGCGGCCATTTGGGAGAAGCTTTATTTTACCGAAGTTCTCAGTCATTACGGTAAAAATCCAGCACCGACAAAGGAGGTGATCCCTTGGGAAAAGCAGCCGCACTTTTCCACAGCCGGATACGCTCCCGTTCCGGCTTTTATCGCTGACCGCCATCTCTGGAGAGTTCCCAACCAGCCAGCTGAACCGTCTCCCGGCCAGCCCTTACTATTTGGAGGCGGTCGTGACCTCGCTCAAAAAGAGCGGGCTGCTGCGGACCTACTACCGCGACAGGCTCCGGGGCTATCGGCTGGGGGCAAAGGCCAAGGCCGCCCTGCTGGACGGCTGGCCGGAGCGTTTCTCTCCCTACCTGACCGGCGACACCGACACCAACCGCCTCAAGAGCGAGGTGAACCGGCGGCTCCGGCTCCACCGCCTCGCGGAAACCTATGTCACGATGGACAATGCGGGGATCGGGCTCTTTCAGGATGAAAAGCCGAAGGTCTTTTCTCCGCAAGGCTATTGTGGCGAAGCCATCGAGTATCCCGCCTTTTACAGTTCCCGGGAGGTCAAGGAAATGGGGATCGACACCACGCAGGTGCGAAGCTCCCGGTTTACGGGGGTGCTTCTGGCGCCCACCGGCATTTTTGTCACCTACAACAGCAGCGCAGCCCTGATGAAATGGCGCTGCAAGTCTGAGATGCGGGTAAAGGCGCTGATGTGGAGTGTCCTGTGCCAACAGCGTCTGGCCGGGCAGTACCGCGCCGAAGATGTGCATGGGCTGGTGCTGGGCGACAGCATGGAACTGGCCTACCAGATGCTCACCAGCACCGGCGGGGCCAAGCACGACTATTTCATGCTGGACGGCAGCTACGACCATTTTTATTTTCTCACAAATAACCACCAGGGGGAGGTGATCCTTGCTTTACTGTGTGACCCCTTGAAAACCGCAGAGCTTAACCGCATTCTGTCCCAGGGATTGATTGCCGGAAATGCCGGAAGGGCCATAGAGCAGGATGCCGCGGAGCGGGACGGCACGCCGGTTCTGTTCGGCTATTCCTGCGACTTGCCCCGGATCGCACGCTTTAATACCTCCCTCGACCTGATGGACCGCCCCGGCACACTGATCTGCTTTGACTTCCAGGCAGATGTGCTGCGCCGCTACTGCGGCGGCCGGGTCCGTTTCCAAACCATTGATTTCACAAAATTCGAGGGGAGGTTGTTCCCATAAATAAGAAGAAACTCATTGCAGGCCTGATCGCTGCGCCGTTCGCCATCCTTGCGATCCTTTACGCAGGCGGCTTTCTGGGGCAGATATTGGGCAACTACGCGGCATGGAAACAGGGCGGCGGCATCCCCGGAGACGGCACATCTCCGGCGGCAGCGTCGCCCGATTTTATTACCTGCCTGACCTCTGTGCTCCATCCGCCCTATGGGGTGTACGGGGTGCTGATCTGCATTGGCCTGCTGGCGATCCTGCTGCTCATGGTCATGCGGATGGGATACAGCGACGCCGGCGAGTATGACACGGATCGGAACTTTGTCTATTCGGCCAAGGGCACTTACGGCACCTCCGGCTGGATGAGCCGCAAGGAAATGGCAGGTGTGCTGGATCTGGTGCCGGACCTGCGCAAGCACAAAGGCGTTGTGCTGGGGATGCTGGACGGGAAAGCCGTCTGTATTCCCGAGAATCCCCGTATCAACGGCAACCTGGCCGTGTACGGCTCCAGCGGAAGCATGAAGACCCGGTCGTTCTGTATGAACCGCATCCTTCAGGCGGTAATCCGTGGGGAATCGCTGATCATTTCAGATCCGAAAAGCGAACTCTATGAAAAATCCAGCGAATACCTGCGGGAGCAGGGCTATTGCGTCAAGGTTTTCAACTTGGTGTTGCCGGAAAACTCAGACAGCTGGAACTGCCTTTCCGAAGTGGAGGGGCAGGAACTGATGGCGCAGCTTTTTGTGGATGTCATTATCAAGAACACCAACAGCACCGGCAAGGGCGACCACTTCTGGGACTCCTGTGAGATGAACCTGCTGAAAGCCCTTGTCCTCTATGTGGACCAGAGCTATGCGAAAGAAAACCGGAATATCGGCGAGGTGTACCGGCTGCTGACGCTGAACGGAGAATCCGACTTGGATAGCCTGTTTGATGTTCTACCGCCCACCCATCCGGCCAAAGCCCCCTACAGCCTGTTCAAGCAGGCCAGCGACACGGTGCGCAGCGGCGTCATCATCGGCCTTGGCTCCCGGCTGCAGGTGTTCCAGTCGGAACTCATCAAGAAGATCACCACCCGGGATGAGATCGACCTGGAACTGCCCGGTCAGGAGCGGTGCGCCTACTTCCTCGTTACCAGCGACCAGGACAGCACCTTTGATTTTTTGGCAAGCCTGTTCCTGTCCTTTTGCTTTATTAAGCTGGTGCGGTATGCAGACAAGAACTGCGAGGGCGGCAAGCTGCCGGTTCCCGTCCATATCCTGGGGGAAGAGCTCACTGCCTGCGGAACCATTCCGGACCTCTCCCGCCGTCTCAGTGTGATTCGATCCAGAAACATATCCATGAGCTGCGTCTTCCAAAACCTTGCGGGGCTCCAAAACAGATACCCGCTCAATCTCTGGCAGGAAATTTTGGGAAATTGCGACGCGCAGCTGTTTTTAGGCTGCACAGACAGCCTGACGGCGGAATTCATTTCCGAGCGCACCGGTCTGGCTTCTGTGTCAGTGTCCAGTAAATCCAAGCAGCTGGGCACCTGGCGCATTTCCAATTATACGCCGGAGTACCGGGAGACCTCCGGTGTCGGCAAGCGGCCCGTCCTCACCCCGGATGAAGTGCTTCGTCTCCCGATTACACAGGCGCTGGTTATTATCCGCGGCCAAAAGGCCCTGAAGGTAGAGAAGATGGACTACTCCAAGCACCCGGAATCGTCCAAGCTCCGCGACTGCAAAGCCTCCGCGCACATTCCTGAATGGCGCGAGTTGGAGGAACAAGCGCAGCCGAAACCTGCCGCCGCGCCGCCCCCGGCCCCCAAGCCGAAGGAAAGCGCCCCCAAGAAGCCGGCGGCAAAGAGAAAACCGAAATCTTCCGGTACGCCGGCTGCCCCGAAATCGCCCCCGTCACCGCCTGCTTCCGAGGCCCCGGACGGGATCATCACCACAGACAAGGACTCGATCCTTTCTTAAATTCACAACATAAGGAGGTTTTTACTTATGGCAACCAAGAAAAAAGAATTGCTTGAGCAGGAAAATACCGCACCTGAGACCACGGTTCCCGTGGAGAACGCTCCGCCCCCTGATGAAGCGCAGGCTGATATGGCGGCGCCCGCTGATGGCGGCGATTTGAATGAGCTGCTGGCCTCTATGGACCAGCCGGATGAAGAGGCAGCCACCATTGAGGATGACGGCAGCCTCCCGGAACTCACCGAAAGCGAAATGTTTGGTGAGATGGACACCAATGCTACGGCGGCAGACGCCCTTCCCGGCGATGATGACGCCGCTCTGACAGAGGGCCCTGACAGTGATGATGGCGAAGGTGCCTCTGCTGTTCCCGCTGATGATGGTGCGGCCGATGTCCCCGGTGAGCCTGTTTCTGGAGCGGCTGAGGAACCGGAACCGCCCAAGCCCAAGCGGGCCACCCGCAGGAAAAAGACCGCACCGGCTGAGAGTACGGAGCCGGCGGAAGGAGTTCCCGCAGAAGCAGAGCCTCCTGCGCCGATGGCTCCCGCTGAGGAAGATGTGCCGTCTGATGATAGTGAAGCGGCTGCGGCAGAAGCTCCTGCCTCTCTGGCCGAACCGCTGGCAGAGGCCGCCCCTGCTCCCACTTCTACTCCCAGGCGCACCGCCGCTCCCCGCCGCAGTGAGCCTTCAATCCTGACCATCCGCAGCCGGGAAGATGTGGAGACGCAGGAAGACCGTGAGGACATCATCTGGCATGAGATCCACAACGCCTACCGCACCCGCCGCATCCTCACCGGCAAGCTGGGCGGCATTGAGCAGCTGGACAACCGAAAGACGGTGGCTGTGGTGGACTACAAGGGATTCCGCATCATCATCCCCCTGAAAGAAATGATGATCAATCTGGGCCGCAGCCCCTCCGGCCAGGAATACACTGACCTGATGCTGCGCCAAAACAAGATCCTGGGGAATATGCTGGGCGCCGACATTGACTTTGTGGTGCGGGGCATTGACTCCAAGACCCGCAGCGTGGTAGCCAGCCGCCGGGAGGCCATGATGCGCAAGCGCCAGACCTTCTATTTCGATCTGGACCCGGATGGGATGTACCGCGTCTACGAGGGCCGGATTGTCCAGGCCAGGGTCATCGCTGTGGCGGAAAAGGTCGTCCGAGTGGAGGTGTTCGGCGTGGAATGCTCCATTCTGGCCCGAGACCTTGCCTGGGACTGGATCGGCGACGCCCATGAGCGGTTTGCTGTGGGCGATGAAGTGCTGGTCCGCATCCTCAGTGTGCGGCGCAACAGTTTGGAAGACCTGGGCATCCGGGCCGACATCAAGAGCACTTCGGAAAACACTGACCGGGACAACCTGCAGAAATGCCGCATCCAGGGCAAGTACGCCGGAAAGGTCACCGATGTTCATAAAGGCGTGGTCTATGTCCGGCTCGCCAATGGCGTCAATGCGGTAGCCCACTCCTGCTACGACTACCGGATGCCCGGAAAGAAGGATGATGTGTCCTTTGCCGTCACCCGCCTGGATATGGAGCGGGGCGTGGCCGTGGGCATCATCACGCGCATCATCCGGCAGAACCTGTAATACAAATACGGAAGCCCCCATTCTGGCAACGCACTGCTATGTGCGGTCAGAATGGGGGCCTTTTATTGTTTTCCGTTACTCCGGAATACAGATTTGCTCTGCCTGATTTGGGGATAATTTTTCCCATACCCCCAGCAGATGCATTTTCTCATCGTACACATAACATATGTTTTCATGGGTCAAGCTTCCAGAAATAAGTTTGCTCTCCTTAAAAAAACAAAGATCTTCTGGCTTGTTCCATACAACGCCGTTATAAAAAATGCTATCATAGTTGAAAAGAAGAATCCTCTTGGATTCGTTTGTAAAACGGAAAATATAGATTTCCATTTTTTGATCTTTTGGAACACATTGCCCAAACCAGCGTTCTGTGTAAATAATCTGTATATCTCCATGCAAATCTGCCGAAAGGGACAAAGCCACCCTTGCCTATTTCTGAATGGGAAAAAGAGTATGCCACCCTCAGCGGACAGAGGACAGCGGAATATACCAAGCTGAAAGAAACCCGCGCCGAGGTTGCCGAGCTGCACAATATCCGCAAGTGCGTTGATATTGCCCTGAAAGCAGACCAGCCGGAGCAGACCCGCGCCAAGCGTCACGAACAGGAGCGATAAGGGAAAGGACGGGCAAGCTATTTTGCTTGTCCGCCCTATGTACTGTTCGATTTCAGAATTTATCGAGACATTTCTTCTGTTCTGCGTCCGATATACTTCTTATGACATTCAAGCTGGTGTTGTAATCTTTCTGCCAACTGAAAACATTCAGATTTTTCGCAAAGTTCAATTCCAAATTGCAGTAAACGAATGTCTGTTGCTAACGGAAGTTCGTCAGAATTATCAACTGCCCACCACGGAAATACCTTGCTACTTTTTTCACTTTCCGCAATCAAAAACATATATCCAATAAATTCGCCACTCCTACGGACAAAAATATATTGTGGCAAAGTATGACCTTTAGACTTCTCCATTTCATTTTTCATACAAGAAATACTACCATAAGCCGGAGTAAATCCAAGCCCATTGAGTTGACGAAGGGCTTTGTCTTTTTCATGTTCTGATAAATCATGATAATTGATAATTTCGTCTGACACTTTACCTACCGCCTTATTCGCAATCTTATATTTTTATTATACGCAATAGCTATGAACAATTCAACCACAGAAAGCGAGGTATCAACCATGTACTACACCCAAGAACAGATAGACCGGGCGAACCAAGCCGACCTTGTTTCTTT
>ERZ1090862.594-NODE-595-length-16258-cov-9.812442_pt1 | contig 16258 bp, 13 predicted proteins | sample MGYA00478481_ERZ1090862 | MGnify/ENA primary metagenome ERZ1090862 (study PRJEB33644, sample SAMEA5815745) | chicken gut metagenome | biome: Chicken; feature: Gastrointestinal Tract; material: Caecum | place: Ireland | collected 2019-01-01 | study: A study of the... | reverse complement strand
GCCTCGGTGGGGGCCGGTTCCTCGGTGGGGGTCGGCTCGGTGGCCGTGGCGGATGTATCCTCCGGCACGGGGGTCGCCTGGGTTTCCGCCGCCGCGGTGGGCGCCGGGGACGCAGCGACTTCCGCAAAGACTGATGCGCCGCCGGAGGAAGCCAGCATCAGCAGGACCAGCGCCATGGCGGTGATCCGCTTGCCAAGCTTCTGGGTAAATTTCTTCATGTGGGTTCCGTCCTTTCTGTAAGATCCAGACGTTTAGCGCCGGGTCGAGCGGTTGCGTTTGCGCTGCACGACGATCAGCACGACCAGAACGATGGCCGCGACCAGCGCCGCCACGGTGCCGCCGGTCATCAGCGCGGTGCTGAGCCCCGATTTGGCCGTGTCATTGTCGGTGATGGATTCCTCCGGCGTGGTCTCGCCGCCGGGGGCCTGGGCCAAAGGCGTTTCGCCTTCCGCGATCTGCTCCTCGCGCTCCTGCGCCAGGCCCTGCCCTTCCTCATTGACAGCCTGGTTCATGCCGGTGGTGTCGTCGGTGATGCCGGTGATGCCGGTGCCGGCCGCCGGGCCGGTGGCGTAGGCGGGGCCGGTGACCGTGCCGCCGGTGACGGTGGTCACATCCTCCACATAGGTCACGCCGGTCTCGGTGCGCTCGGTGGTAACCGTTTCGATGTTGGTGATGATGGTGTTGGCATACAGCGTATCATTCACATCGCGGTAGTAGATGGTGTAGGTCCGCTTGGGGCTGTAGTAGCTGTGGCGGTAGGTATCGCTCTGGCCGCCCAGCCGGACATAGGTGTTGTCGCCCGCGGTGAACTCCGCCGGGCAGGTGATCTCGGTGTCGGCGCCCGGGTTGACCATGACCGACTCGCTCTGCAGCACCGCGCCGTCCGCGATGTTGACAAACTGCAGGGTGACGGTGTAGCTTTCGGTGGGCACATAGCCGTCCGGCGTGTAGTAGACATACTGCACGAGGTTTTCGCCGCCGTAGGTATAGGTGTAGGTCTCCTGCGAGGGAACATACCCGGCCGGCGCATGGGCCGCGGCGTCAAATTCCACCGTTTCGCCCGGCTCAACGTCCATCGTCTCGGCGCCCAGGCGGGTGTTGGTCGTGCCGTCCATGAGGATCAGATTCCAGGTGACGGCCTCGTCCGCGACCGTTGCCTCGTATTCAAAATAGTAATCGTTTTCAGCCCGACCCGGCACCAGCACCAGCTGATGGTATTCATTCAGCTGGTTGCCGTCGTCCTTGAGCGTGTACTGCGTTGCCTTGCCAGACTCAATCTGCACGAAGCTTTTGGGAACGGTGTACAGGTAGGTGGTGGTGGTCAGGTTGACCTCGTCAACCAGAATGTCCTCACCGCCTGAGGTATAATGGATTTTGACAAGGCCGGTCTCGCCTTCCGTTGACGCATAGGCATTGCAGAGGACCACGAAGTCGATCTGACCGTAATAGTCCGCTTTGACGATCTGCACGGTGGGATAGTAGTACAGGTCCTGCTCCCCATCCTGAACCAGGAAGCGATTGACAAGAACCACTTCCTTGGGGGTATCGCCGGTGTGATCCGGCGTGATGTTGACAATCGTGTCCGTCTTGAGGATGTTGCCCTGGTTGTCCACATAAGTAATGCTGCCGTCCAGCGGGGTCGGGACATAGGGTTCGTACTCGGCATAGTACTTTCTTGCCGTTTTATCGTACTGCATGCCTTCGGACACCAGGTTATAGTCGGTGTCGGTGACCTGGTCGTAATAGGTCGGCGGCGGCTCGATCCCTCCGACATTCGTGCCATTCACCACGCTGCCGATCAAGACATCCTGTTCCGGATCGCCATTCGGACGGGCATAGATTCCAGCCATGGAGGCTTGGGCTATCGGCTTATTCGTAGCGCTCACCGCACGCCCCGTATACACTTGGATTGAGTACTGGGTCACATCGCTGTAGCCCTCCCCCAGGTCCTCCAGGTCGATCCCGACCGAATTGACCCCACTGCCATCCGGGGTGGTATAGTGTACATGCTGGTACACCGGAGCCCCGTCATACAAAACATCGTAGAACAGATTGGTCGCGTTGCCGCCGTTGATGTCAAACTGGACATAGTCGGTCCCGTAATAGACTTCGCCGGTGATGGTGACCGCGCCCGATGCGGTGGTCCCTGCGGAGCCCGCCTCGCTGCCGGTGGCGTCGGACGCCCCGGCGCCGACAGAGGGATCGGCGGTGGTCGAAGCATCCTCGGCAAAGGCTGACAGCGACAGCAGAGCAGCCAGGCTGAGGACGAGCAGCAGGGCTGTGATCCGCTTTTTCATTGTTTGCTTCATGGATTCTCACCTTTCTCGTTGATTTTGGGGCCGGGCCCCTGGGGGAAGGCGGTCATTCGCCGCCGATGTATTTGGCCGTGACCACCAGCTTGCCCTCACCGCTGACGGTGGCGCAGGTGCTCAGGCTGAGGACCTGGTCTTCGGCGGTGACGGTGACGCCGGTGTCATAGAGCGAATTTTCCTTCACCTGCTGCAGGAAGCTGCCGAACGCTTCGTCATGGGCGAAGCCGATGGAGTACAGCGGGCTGCTGTCGTCGGCAAACTGCACCGCAAAGATCTGGTAGCGGCGCACCCCTTCCGGCGTATAGAGGGTGAAGCAGCCGGTGCCGTTGCGGTAGAAGTCTTCCTCCTGATAATCCAGCAGGCCGGCAAACATACTGCCGTCCTGCATGTGGTGGCCGTAGATCAGCACATAGGGGTCGGTCAGCGACTGGTTGGCGCAATCCATAAACAGGCTGCCCGCTTCGGAGTGGGTGCCGTCCGGCGCACGGCGCAGATAATATTCATTATCCTGTGCGTGAAGCACAGGATAATCGATGACCGGCCGGTCATCGAACTGCAGCCACCCCACCACGTCCGGGTATTGGGCCTGCAGCGCTGCAAAATCCACCGTCAGGCTGCCTGCGCTGGCCGGCGTACCCTGGCCTGTCTCGGCGTCCTGGGCGGCCACAGGGGCCGTATAGTCTGCGCTGAGCTGGTCATACGCCGCGCGCGCCTGGTAGTAGCCATACAGGCGGGAAGCGATCCAGAGCACGCCCCCCAGCACCGCAAGCCCCACCAGCACCTGGACCACCGTGATCCACCGGTTGGCGGCTTGTCTGTTTTTCAAAAGATCTTCACCCCCTGCAGGTATGGGCCGATCCGTTTTTGCGGTCCCCTTCGGGCGCAGCCGGCGCACAGGCCGGTCCGCCCCGGCGGCGGGTTGGCAAAGGATTCAGCCGTTTCCTGTTTTTGTGCGAAATATGTAGGACCTTTTCTTTACATTATTGAATGTACCGATACGACATGGCAGTCATAACTAGGTATATTATTTCACTTTTCAAGCAAAATGCGATAGGTCACAACGCCATCAGCTTGCACAAAGTTTTGACGCTGTTTTGGGCGGAAACTGACAATTTTGGGACGCAGCTGCGGGAAATCTGCCTCCGGCGGCTCGGGCCGATTCCTCTGTGTAAAATTGCATCCTCTTTCTACAGAACGGACCGGCCCGGCCGGCGCCATCTGATCGGGTTTTCTTGTAAAAATCAAGACGCTGTCTCATTCGAATCCTTCACACCCCGGTTGCGCCGCCCCGCGGCCGGCCCGGGGGCCCTCCCCCGCCCCACGTGCGCCCCAAAAAAGCGGCGTTGGAAGGGAAAATATCCGTACATCGTCCGCCGGCGCCGCGTATTCAGCCCGGCGGGCGGCCGGCGCCCGGGGGAGGAGGATTCCGGGTTTCGTCTGCAAATGGTTTCGTCTGCAAATGAATGGGAAATGAATACAAAAAGAGGTATGCAGCCCCTTTCGGGATACCACATACCTCTTTGCATTCTCTGTTTCCCCGGCGGATCCCCGGGACCCACCGAGAGCGTCTCCCCCGCCCCACCCGCCAGGGTCGGGCAAAGCAGACGGAATCAAGCCGAACTCAGCCCTTGATGGCAGCGGCGACTTCGGCGGCGAAGTCCTCGTTGCGCTTTTCCAGGCCCTCGCCCTTGATGAAGTGGGTGTACGCCGCGATCTGGATGTCGCCGCCCAGCTCCTTGGCGGTGGCCTCGACGTACTTCTTCACGTCCATGTTGCCGTCCTTGATGAAGGCCTGGTCCACCAGGCAGTTCTCCTTATAGAACTTGCCCAGCTTGCCAATGGCCATCTTCTCCTTGATGGCGTCGGGCTTGTTGGCGGTCTTGGGATCGTTGGCCATCTGAGCCAGGATGATCTCCTTCTCCTTGGCGATCACGGTCTCGGGCACAGCCGCTTCGTTCAGGTAGCTGGGGCTGGCCGCAGCGATCTGCATGGCGATGTCCTTGCCGAAGGCGGTGAAGCCCTCCTTGGCCGCGACATCGTCGCTGGTCTCAAACTTGACGATGACGCCGTGGGTGCCGCCGCCATGGACATAGGCAGCGCAGTGGCCCTCATAGCGGGCAAAACGGCGGACCTTGATGTTCTCCTTGATGACAAGGATCAGGGCCTTCAGGGCGTCGTCCACAGTGCCCTCGCCCATCTTGCAGGCCATCAGAGCCTCCACATCGGCGGGGTTCTGCTCGGCCACGACCTGGGCCAGATCCTTGGTGAAGGCGACAAACTTCTCGTTCTTGGCCACGAAGTCGGTCTCGGCGTTGACCTCGACCACCACGGCGCAGTTGGGGAAGGTGGCGGCGTAGACCATGCCCTCGGCGGCGATGCGGCCGGCCTTCTTGCTGGCGGTGGCCAGACCCTGCTCGCGCAGGATCTCGATGGCTTTCTCAAAATCGCCGTCGGCCTGGGTCAGCGCCTTCTTGCACTCCATCATGCCGCAGTCGGTCTGCTTGCGCAGTTCCATAACGTCCTTCGCAGAAATAGCCATAACGTATTATCCTTTCTGTATAAAGATGATGGTGTTATACGGAACGGTCGCTCACTCAGCGGCAGCCTCGGCGGCCGGCTCCTCCGCGGCGGGGGCGTCCTGCTCGCCCTGCTTGCCTTCCAGGGCGGCGTCGGCCATAGCGCCGGAGATCAGCTTGACAGCGCGGATGGCGTCGTCGTTGCCGGGGATGACGTAATCGATCTCATCGGGATCGCAGTTGGTATCGACGATGGCGACGATGGGGATGTGCAGCTTGCGGGCCTCGGAAACGGCGATGCGCTCCTTGTGGGGGTCAACGATGAACAGGGCTTTGGGCAGGCTCTTCATGTCCTTGACGCCGCCCAGGTACTTGTCCAGCTTGGCCATTTCCAGCTGCAGCTTGACCACTTCCTTCTTGGGCAGCAGGTCGAAGGTGCCGTCTTCCTGCATGGTCTTGAGCTGCTCCATGCGGTCGATGCGCTTGCGGATGGTGCGGAAGTTGGTGAGCATGCCGCCCAGCCAGCGGGCGTTGACGAAGTGCATGCCGCAGCGGGTGGCCTCGTCACGGATGGATTCCTGCGCCTGCTTCTTGGTGCCGACGAAGAGGATCTCGCCGCCGCCCGCGACGGTCTCGCGGACGAAGTTGTACGCCTCGTCCAGCTTTTTCACGGTCTTCTGCAGGTCGATGATGTAGATGCCGTTGCGCTCGGTGAAGATGTACTTCGCCATCTTGGGGTTCCAGCGACGGGTCTGGTGGCCGAAGTGGACACCGGCTTCGAGAAGCTGCTTCATAGAAACGACTGCCATAGGTATTTCCTCCAAAAAATTTAGTTTTACCCTCCGCACCGCGAACTTGTTTTCTAACCCCTGCCGCCAGTATCGGCGGTTTTGGGCACAAAAAAACAACGCAATGCGTGTGTATTGCCGAAATACTATACCACACATTGCGTTGTTTTGCAAGCATTTTTTTGAAAAAGGGACGGTAAAAAGGGAAAACCGCCCCGCGCCCTCAGATCGAGATGGTGTTGGCAACCTCGATCTCGCTGTCCTCGATGGTCTTGTGCATCGAAAGGGCGACGTTCACATCATAGTCCACGATCTTGCCGCCGGAGACCGCCACGACCCGGTTGTAGATGCCCTTGTCCAGCAGGTCCACGGCGTGGTAGCCCATCAGCGAGGCGTTGACCCGGTCCCGCACGGTGGGCGAACCGCCGCGCTGGATGTGGCCCAGCACGGTGGCGCGGGAGTCCACGCCGGTGGCCGCCTGGATCTGGTTGGCCAGTTCCTGGGCGCCCACGACCCCTTCCGACACGATGATGATGAAATGCTTTTTGCCGGTGGCCTGGGTCTGGCGCATCCGCTGCAGGATGTCCCGCTCGAAATCGAAGGGGCGTTCGGGCAGCAGCACGGCCAATGCGCCGGTGGCGATGCCCACGTTGAGGGCGATGTAGCCGGCGTGGTGGCCCATGACCTCCACGACGCTGCAGCGGTCATGGCTCTGGGTGGTGTCCCGCAGCTTGTCGATGGCCTCCACCGCGGTGTTCATGGCGGTGTCGTAGCCGATGGTGTACTCGCTGCAGGCGATGTCGTTGTCGATGGTGCCGGGGATGCCGACGCAGGGCACCCCCTGGTTGGCCAGGGCCCGGGCGCCCATGAACGAACCGTCGCCGCCGATGACCACCAGCGAGTCGATGCCCAGTTCCTTGCAGCGGGCCAGGGCCTTGGCCTGGCCTTCGTGGGTCTTGAATTCCAGGCAGCGGGCCGTGTACAGGATGGTGCCGCCGCGGTGGATGATCTCGGACACGCTGCGCACGTTCATCTCGTACACTTCGCCGTTGATCAGGCCGTTGTAGCCACGCTGGATGCCCAGCATCCGGTAGCCTTTCGAGATGCCGGTGCGCACGATCGCACGCACCGCCGCGTTCATACCGGGGGCGTCGCCGCCGCTGGTCAGTACGCCGATGGATTTGATCTCCTTCGCCATATTGGTTTTCCTCCCATTGCATTGAAACAGCAGGGTGCTTGTTTCTTTCGGGTTTTCGGTCTTTCCGTTTTCTCTCCCAAACAGGCGGCACTGCGGGCCGCGCCGGGGCCGCCCGCTCACGGTTGTTAAAAGCGTAACGATTCCCCGTAATTTCCATTATACCATAGAACGCGGCCGGTCTTATGGATATATCTTGCAAAAGAATGGATTTATTTTGCCTCACGGGCGATCACATGGCCCTGGCCCAGAATGCGCTCCAATTCGGTGCGCAGTAGCGGGCAGTCGTTGGCCCACAGGGACCGGGGCGCCCGCATATACCGGCCGGTATCCTCGAACTTGAAACAGACCGGCGTGGAGCCGTCAAAGATATTGTGCAGCAGGTTTTCCACCTTTTTCATCTCCGGGCAATCCCGGGAAGGCGCCAGCAGCCAGAGGCTTTCCACCCGGGGGGCCGCCGGCCGGCGGCGTTCCCCGCCCTGGTTTTCGGCAAAGCTGCGGTCGGGGTCGTAGCCCTGCACCGGCAGCACCCCCTCCACCAGCAGGCGGGTGCCTTCCTCTTCCTTATAGGAGACACGGCCCTGGGCGATGACGACGGCGTTTTCCTGCAGGATGTGGCGGCATTCGGCAAAGACCCGGGGGAAGACCAGCAGTTCCATCGTGCCGGTGAGGTCTTCAACGGTGGTGAAGGCCATGAGGGTGTTGGACTTGGTGGTCATGACCTTGTTTTTGACGACGGTACACAGGATGGTGACCATCCGGTTGTCATAGCCGCGGGCCTGTTCCTCGTCGGCCAGGTCGGCCAGCGTACAGCTGGAGACCCGGGCGGCCAGTTCCCGGTAGGCGTCCAGCGGGTGGCCGGACAGGTACAGGCCGGAGACCTCCTTTTCCATCTTGAGCAGCTCGGCGGCGGGGTATTCGGGCAGAGCGGGCACCCGGAAGTCCTCGGCCGCGGCGGCGTCGCCGCCGGCGCCCAGGGCGCTGAACAGGTCCAGCTGGCCTTCCAGGTTCTGGCGGGCGTCGTTTTCCACGCTTTTCAGGATGGCCTCCACGCTTTCCAGCATTCCGCGGCGGCTGGGTTCCAGCCCGTCGAAGGCGCCGGCGCGGATCAGGCTTTCCAGGGCGCGGCGGTTGAGTTCGGCCCCGTGCAGCCGCTTGCAGAAGTCGTACAGGCTGCGGAAAGGGCGGTTTTTGCGCTCCCGCACCACCGTGTCGATGAGGTTGCGCCCCACCGACTTGACGGCGTTGAGGCCGAAGCGGATGCTCTGGCCGTCCACCGTGAAGCCGCCGCGGGAGACATTGATGTCCGGCGGCAGCACCTTGATGCCCAGGCGCTGGCATTCGGATGTATACTCGATGACCTTGGCGGTGTTGTCCAGCACGCTGGTGAGCAGCGCGGCCATGAACTCCCGCGGGTAGTGGCATTTGAGGTAGGCGGTCTGGAAGGCCACATAGGCATAGCAGGCCGCGTGGGATTTGTTGAAGGCGTAGGAGGCAAAGCTGCTCATATCGTCATAGATGGCGTTGGCGGCGTCCTCCGGGATGCCATTCTGGATGCAGCCGGGGCACTCCTTGCCGGGGTCGGTGCAGCCGTAGACGAAGTGGGCGCGCTCGGCCTCCATGACCTTGTGCTTTTTCTTGCTCATGGCCCGGCGGACGTTGTCGGCCTGGCCGAAGCTGAAGCCCGCCAGTTCCCGGCAGATCTGCATGACCTGCTCCTGATAGACGATGCAGCCGTTGGTCACATCCAGGATGTGGGCCAGCTGGGGGGTGCGGTAGCGGATCTTGTCCGGCTCCTTGCGGTTGCGCAGGTAGGTGGGGATGGAGTCCATCGGGCCGGGGCGGTACAGCGAGATCAGGGCGATGATGTCTTCGAGGTTTTTGGGGCGCAGACCGGTGAGCACCTGCTTCATGCCGGTGGATTCCAGCTGGAAGACCCCCTCGGTCTCGCCGCCGGTGAGCATGGCGTAGGTGGCGGGGTCGTCGTAGTCGATGCTCTCGTGGGTGAAGTCGGGGTGGGTGCGCCGGACCGCGGTCTCGGTGTCGTGGATGACGGTGAGGGTGCGCAGACCCAGGAAGTCCATCTTGAGCAGGCCCAGCCGCTCGATCTCGGTCATGTTGAACTGGGTGACCGGCACGCCGTTGTTGGACCCCAGCGGCACATACTCGGTGGCCGGTTCCCGGGTGATGACGACGCCGGCCGCATGGGTGGAGGCGTTGCGGGGCATCCCCTCCACCTTCAGGGAGGTCTCGATGAGCTCGTGGATCTGGGGGTCGCCCTCATACAGTGCCTTGAGGTCGGGGGAGACTTCCAGCGCGTGGCGCAGCGTCATCTTGAGTTCCATCGGGATGAGTTTGGCCACCCGGTCCACTTCCTGGTAGGGCATCCCCATGACCCGGCCCACGTCCCGCACGGCGGCCCGGGCGGCCATGGTGCCGAAGGTGACGATCTGGGCCACATGGTCCCGGCCGTACTTTTCGTTGACATAGTCGATGACTTCCTGCCGGCGTTCGTAGCAGAAATCCACGTCGAAGTCGGGCATCGAGACCCGCTCGGGGTTGAGGAACCGCTCGAAGATCAGGTTGTAGCGGATGGGGTCGATGTCGGTGATGCCGACGCAGTAGGCCGCCAGGCTGCCCGCGCCCGAACCCCGTCCCGGCCCCACCGGGATGCCGTGGCTTTTGGCATAGTTGATGAAGTCGTAGACGATGAGGTAGTAGTTGGTGTAGCCCATCTTTTTGACCACGCCGATCTCATAGTCCAGCCGCTGGCGCAGCTCGTCGGTGACCTGGCCGGGGTAGCGGCGCTCCAGCCCTTCCCGGCAGAGTTTTTCAAAGTACGCCTGGTTCTCCATGCCGCCGGGGGCCTTGAAGTAGGGCAGCTTGGTCTCGCCGTAGTGGAAGTCGAACCGGCACTGTTCGGCGATGCGGTTGGTGTTCTCGCAGGCTTCGGGCACCATCGAGAACAGATCGTACATCTCATCGGTGCTCTTGACATAGAATTCATCGGTCTGGAACTCCATGCGGTCGGCGTCGGCGATGGTCTTGCCGGTCTGGATGCACAGCAGGATGCTCTGCATCTTGGCGTCCTCCCGGCGCAGGTAGTGGGCGTCGTTGGTGGCCACCAGCGGGATGCCGGTCTCCCGGGACAGGCGGATGAGCTGGGGCAGCACGATGTTGTCTTCCTCCAGGCCGTGGTCCTGCAGTTCAATGTAGTAGTTGTCCGCGCCGAACAGGTCCCGGTAGTACAGCGCGGCCTGTTTGGCCCGCTCATAGTCCCCGGCCAGGATGGCCTGGGGCACCTCGCCGGCCAGGCAGGCGGACAGGCAGATCAGCCCTTCGTGGTGGGCTTCCAGCAGCTGCCTGTCCACCCGGGGTTTGGAGTAGAACCCTTCCAGAAAGCCCGCCGAGACCATCTTGATGAGGTTTTTGTAGCCGGTCTCGTTTTTGCACAGCAGGACCAGGTGGTTGTTGCCGTCGATGCGGTTGACCTTGTCGAACCGGGTGCGGGTGGCCACATAGACCTCGCACCCGATGATGGGCCGGATGCCCGCGGCCACGGCGGCGTCGTAGAACTGCACGCAGCCATACATAACGCCGTGGTCGGTGATGGCCACGGCGGTCTGGCCCAGCTCTTTGACGCGCTCGAACAGCCGGTCGATCCGGCAGGCGCCATCCAGCAGGCTGTATTCGGTATGCAGATGCAGGTGGGTGAACTGGCGGGGGGAAGTTGTGTCAGCCATGGGTCTCCTTTCCCGGTGCGTCGGGGGATGCGGGTGGAGGGTCCTGCAGGCGCTGGGCGGCCTGCTGGATCCGCTTGAAGCGGTGGGAAAGCCCCGCCTTGCTCACCGGCGGGTCGAATTTCTGCCCCAGCTTGGCCAGCGGCAGGTCGGGGTAGGCCATGCGCAGGCGGGCGGTGTCGGGCAGCGGGGCGGGCAGGGCGTCCAGCGCACCGGCCGCCTCCAGCGCACGGATGGCCAGCTGCACCTGCACCGTGGCCTGCACGCTCTTGCCCAGGTTGGCGGTTTCGCAGTTGGACAGGCGGTTGGTCTTGTTGCGCATGTCATTGTACATCCGCTGTTCCATGATCCGCATGGCCGCGTTGCCGGCGCCCATGAAGGTGAGCAGGTCCTCGATATGGTCGCCGGCCTTGATGTAGACGGTGCTGGCCCCTTTGCGCAGGGCCCGGTGGGGGTGGAACTCGTGTTCGGCCAGGATGGCTTCCAGCTGCTGGGAGAGCTGGTAGCGGGTGGACAGGAACTCGATGTTGTAGCCCTTTTCCGGGTCGGTGGCGGTGCCGCAGCACAGGAAGGCGGTGGACACAAAGCAGGACACGCAGTTCTGGCAGCGGAAGCCGTCCGGCCGGATGCGCAGGGCGGTTTCCCGGCCGGTATGGCCGAAGATCTCCAGCATTTTGGCGGTCTGGGCCGGGTCCTTGACGCTGAACTCGAACACCGGGCCGGCCGGGCGCTCCTTGCGCAGCAGCGTGCCGGTGATGCCGCAGCGGGCGTACATGCGCTGGGCGAAATTGGCCACCCCTTCGGTCTCGGTCTGCAGCACGATGCCCCGCTCGTCAAAATATTTGCCGAAGCAGGCCACCGCATAGGCCGCGGCCCGGCAGCAGCAGGGGCGGGTGATCTTGCGGCGCAGGATCTCGTTTTTCACATCCTGGGAAAAACTCATGCGTCTGCCCTCCCCCTTTCTCCTGTCATGGTATTGGATTCACATTGTCCGCCTGGCGTCCCGGTGCATCACGATGGGCTGGTAGCCCAGCCGGGTGCAGAACTCGCCGAGCTTGCGGGCGAAGGTGATGGACCTGTGTTTGCCGCCGGTGCAGCCCACGGCCACCACCAGCTGGCTTTTGCCCTCCTTGACATACAGGGGCAGGGAGAATTCCAGCATGCTCTCGTACCGGCGCAGCAGCTCCTGGGAATCCGGACTGTTCATCACATAGTCCACCACCGGCTGGTCCAGGCCGGTGAGTTCCTTGAGCTCAGGCACATAGAAGGGATTGGGCAGGCAGCGCACGTCCAGCACGATGTCCGCCTCCTGGGGCAGACCGTACTTGAAGCCGAAGGACAGGATGGTCAGCGACATGGGGCACTGGTCCTGCCCCAGAAACAGGCTGCAGATGCGCGCCCGGTTCTGGGAGGCGGAAAGCTGGGAGGTGTCGATCAGGTATTTGGCCCGCTCCCGCAGCGGCTGCAGGATCTCCCGCTCCCGGCGGATGGCCTCGTCGATGGGCAGCTGCCCGCCCTGGGCCATGGGGTGGATGCGGCGGGTCTCTTTGTAGCGCCGGCGGATCACCGCGTCGGAGGCGTCCAGAAAGAGGATGTCGTACTGCATCTTCTTGTCGTCCAGCGCCTGCAGGGCCGTCTCCACCGCTTCGCGGGAGCGCAGGCCGCGGATGTCCATGACCACCGCCACCCGCTGCAGCTGGTTTTCGCCCTGCAGGGCGAAGTCCACAAGGCGGGGCAGCAGCCCCGCCGGAATGTTGTCGATGCAGAAATAGCCGATGTCCTCAAGGACATTGGCGGCCATGGATTTGCCCGCCCCGGACAGGCCGGTCACCACGAGAAAGTTCATTGGGGGATTCCTCCTTGTCTGGGCCGCGGCGGGTCACTGGACCACGCGGATCTCCCGTTCGAGGGTGTGGCCGGTCTTTTCCAGCACGATGCGGCGCACCTCGTCGGTCAGGCGCAGCACGTCGGCGCAGGTGGCGCCGCCGGTGTTCACCACAAAGCCGCAGTGCTTTTCGCTGACGGCGGCGCCGCCCACCCGGAAGCCCCGCAGCCCGCATTCTTCAATGAGCTGGCCCGCAAAACAGCCGGCCGGGCGCTTGAAGGTGGAACCCGCCGAGGGCAGGTCCAGCGGCTGTTTGGCCCGGCGGCGGGCCATATAGTCCTCCATCCGGGCGCTGACCGCCCCGGGGCCGCCCGGGTCCCGGGTCAGGGTGAAGGAGGCTTCCAGGATGCACCAGGGCCGGATCTCGAAGACGCTGGTGCGGTAGCCCAGGGCCAGGTCGGCGGCGGGCAGGCAGGTCAGGCGCAGCGCTTCGTCCAGGCAGGCGGCCGACTCGATCACCCTTTTGATCTCGCCGCCGTAGGCCCCGGCGTTCATATAGACAGCGCCGCCCACCGTGCCCGGGATGCCGTAGGCGAACTCCAGCCCGGTCAGCCCCTGGGCGCAGACTTCCCGGCACAAAGCCGCCAGGCTGCGCCCCGCCCCGGCCCGCACCGTGACCCGGTCCGCCCCCGCCGGGGTGAAGCGGGTGGGCTGGGTCAGGTCGGTCAGGCAGATCACCGCGCCGGGAAAGCCGGCGTCGGCAAACAGCACGTTGGAGCCGTTGCCCAGCAGGTAGGTGCGCACGCCCCGGGCGCGGCAGAATTCCAGGGTGCGGGTCAGCTCCGGGATGGTCTGGGGCCGGCAGAACACCGCCGCCGGGCCGCCGATGCGGAAGGTGGTGTGGCGGGACAGCGGCTCATCGGCCGTGCAGGGCAGGCCGGCACGGCGCAGGTCCTGCAGCAGTTCTGAGATGGTTCCGGCCATAGATGCCTCCTTGGTTCAGATGGATTCGGCCAGACGGGCCGCGCCGATCACGCCGGCGTCGTTGTGCAGCGTACAGGCAACGATGGCCGTGAAGTTGCCGCAGGCGATGTTGCTGGTCTCCCGCTTGACATACTCCCGCACCGGGGCCAGCAGCACTTCGCCCTGGTTGGACACGCCGCCGCCGATGCAGACCACCTCGGGCTGGAAGGTGTTGACCACATTGGCCACCCCGCAGCCCACATACTCCAGCCAGTTTTCCACCACCTGGCGGCCCACCGGGTCGCCGGCGGCCATGGCGTCGAAGGAGGTCTTGGCGTTCACATGGTCGATGTCGCCGGCGATCTTCCACATCAGGGTCTCGGGGTGGGCGCGCATGGCCTCCTTGGTGTCCTCGCTGAGCGCGCGGGAGGAAGCGTACCGTTCCCAGCAGCCGCGGCGGCCGCAGTTGCAGGGCCGGCCGTCCTTGACAATGACGGTGTGGCCCATCTCGCCGGCGGCAAAATTGAACCCGCGCAGGATCTTGCCCGCAAGGATGATGCCGCTGCCGATGCCGGTGCCCAGCGTGATGACCACCGCGTCCTTGTAGCCCTTGGCGCCGCCGGCCAGGTATTCGCCGAAGGCGGCGGCGTTGGCGTCGTTTTCCACATAGACGCGGCAGCCCAGCAGGGCCTCCATATCGGGGCCGAGGTTCCAGTCAAAGTAGCCGAAGTTGGTGTTGTAGCCCACAAAGCCGGTGGTGAACTTGACGCTGCCGGGGGTGCCGATGCCCACATACTCGATGTCCGCCATCGAGACGCGGCTCTCCTTGGCCACGGCGCGGCAGAGGTCGGCCATGGCTTTTTCCAGGTCCCGGGCCGGGCGGGGCAGCCGGGTGGCCCAGGTCAGCTTGCCGACGATCTCACAGTTTTCGTTGACCACGCCGGCGGTCATGGTGGTGCCGCCCAGGTCGATGCCGATGGTATATTTCATGCCAGAATTCCTCCCAATTCATCCGCGCAGGGCCGGCCGTGCCGGCGCAGTTCCGCCACCAGAGCGGCGGCGGAGGCGTTGACGATGCGGTCCTGCGGGAAATTTTCTTCTTCCACAAGGGTGTACAGCGCCGCCATATTTTCCTGCAGCTGGCGGATGCTGTGCGCGTCGGAGTTCAGGGCGATGCGGCAGCCGTTGTCGCGGCAGGCCCGCATCAGCGTCCGCATATTGGGGATGCCGTCGCGCCGGACCTGGCAGGAGTTGCCGTTGAACTCCACCACCTTGTTGCGGGCGGCAAAGGCCCGGGTGACCAGGTCGTAGTCGTATTTGTAGTGCTGCTGCTCCGAATGGCCGATGCAGTCCACATAGGGGTTTTCGGCCACGCCCAGCCAGAGGCGGTTGGCTTCCCGCTCGGTGAGCAGGCCGGGCAGGCAGGGGCTGTGGATGGAAGCCACCACCCAGTCCATCCCGCGCAGCAGGCTGTCGGGCAGATCCAGCCCGCCTTTGGTGTCCATCACGTTCACCTCGGCGCCGTAGAGCATGGCCACGCCGTCCACGGCCCGGGGCAGCCCCCGCCAGTTTCCGAAATGCCAGCTGTGGGGCGCGTCGGGCATGGCGGGGGCATGGTCGGTGACGGCCAGCGCCCGATAGCCCAGTTCCCTGGCCGCCGCGGCCATCTCCTGCAGGGTATGGAAGGCGTGGGTGGAGGCGAGGGTGTGGGTGTGCAGGTCTGCGATTATCTGCATGGATGTACTTCCTTCTGTTTCGGGCGGCGGCAGGCTTACAGCCCGCTGCCGATGTCGTTCTGCAGCCCGAGGGTGTTGAGCAGTTCCTGGGCGGCGTTGTAGCCCATCTCTTTCTGACGGTTGTTGATGGCCGCCGTCTCCAGGATGACGGCCAGGTTGCGCCCGGGCATGACCGGGATCAGCATACTGGGCACCGCCACGCCCAGGATGTCGTAGCTGTCCATCTCCAGGCCGGTGCGGTCATAGTTCTTGGTGCGCTCCCAGGGTTCCAGCTCCACCACCATCTCCACCTCGACGCTGTTCTTGACGGCGCCGGCGCCGAACAGACGGGCCACGTTGATGATGCCGATGCCCCGCAGCTCGATGAAATGGCGGATGTTGGCCGGGGCCATGCCCATGATCTTGCGGGAGGACACCTTGCGCAGTTCCACCGCGTCGTCGGCCACCAGCCGGTGGCCCCGCTTGACCAGCTCGATGGCGGTCTCGCTCTTGCCGACGCCGGAATCGCCCAGGATCAGGATGCCCTCGCCGGCCACCTCCACCAGCACGCCGTGGCGGGTGATGCGGGGGGCCAGCTCGGTGTTGAGGGTGGTGATGAGGCTGCTCATCAGCGGGCTGGTCATCTCGGTGGAGCGCAGCAGCGGCACGCTGTACTTTTTGGCGAATTCCAGCATCTCGGGCAGGGGTTCCAGGTCCCGGGTCAGGATGACGCAGGGCGGCCGGAAGGAGAAGAGCTTTTCCAGGTGGGTGCGCCGCACCTCGGGTTCCAGCTCCTGCAGGTAGGACAGCTCGGTCAGCCCGATGATCTGGATGCGGGTGTTGTCAAAATACTGGTAGTACCCGGCCAGCATGATGCCCGGGCGGTAGACCTCGGCGGTGATGACCTTGGTCTCGGACAGGTCCTTGGCGGCGTAGAGGGTGGTCAGGTTGGATTGCTCTGCGATCTTGGCCAGCGTGACGGAAAATTGCGGCACGGAAGGTCTCCCCTTTCTGGATCTGATTGCAGGGCGCGAAGCGCCGCGGCCCGGCGGCCCGCGCCTGCCATTTTCTTTCATTATAGTCCACCGGCCGGGTTTTGTACAGGGTGCCCGACGCAAAAAAATCGGCGCGGGCCCGGGCGGGTCTGCGCCCGCCCCAGCCTACGCCGAAACCGGCCGGGTTATGCCCCCGCCCCGTGCCAGAG